>Ga0082212_10001875_pt1 | contig 30972 bp, 24 predicted proteins | sample TergutNt197P3_FD_71548 | JGI IMG/M metagenome (GOLD analysis project Ga0082212, IMG submission 71548) | Neocapritermes taracua P3 segment gut microbial communities from Petit-Saut dam, French Guiana - Nt197 P3 | ecosystem: Host-associated > Arthropoda: Insects > Digestive system > Gut ...
ATAATGATAAAAACTATTGTTTTTATGTTGATGGAGAAGCCAGCAGATCTTTGCCAGAGCAAATCCTTTATCAAATTTTAACATCTTATAAAAAAGAGGATTTAGAAAAAAAGCTTAATAAACATAATGCAAGAAAAAAAGTAAAGAGTTATATTAATTTTTTCCTAACTGGTTTTGAAATTGTTTCCGGTCTACCATATATAGGCAAGTTAATAACTGCCCTAATTGAAGCATTAGACGCGACTTTAGATGTAGCTGATTTTAATTTTGGTGATTTTAAAATACAAAAAGCTTTGGAACGATTGTTTATGGATATTAAAGAGCCTATTTTTGTATTAATTGATAAGCCAAATTTATTAACCATAGAATCACACTCTTTTTTAAGAGAATGTTTAGTTAATCCATGGATAAAAGCTTTATTTGCTTTTAGCAATAGAAATGGAATAGATCTTTATAGAATACAAAATCACATTGGTAAAGCACCTATTCGTGGATCTTATATAAACAGGCCAGACGATGATATGATTAAAAAATTATTTAGTGATTATGAAAAAAATCTTGATGAAAATACTTTATATGAATTGACAATAATTCATCAACGTCAGATTTATGCAATAATGGCAGTTGTAAGAGGATATGAAGATTTTTTGGCCTCAGCGAATAAAACAAGTTTATATATTTTAAGAGTTTTATTAATTATTAAACTTTCTATTAATAAGGATCTCTTAAGAAAGATTTTAAAAAGTTTGCCAGCACTTGAAGCTGAATTCACTGTAGAAGAGTTTGATGAACAAATTAGATTGTTAGATTTAAACAATAGCATAAGCTTGTTAAATAACGAAATACTTTTTGATAAATCTAATTATTACAGTTCTATTACTAATATTAATAACGCAGACAGAATGAATATAATTAAATCAATAGTAAAAATCTTTTCACTAGAAATGCCTGAGTTAACCATCCCACAATTGAAATTCGCTGTTGAAAACACCAGTAAAGATTACAGAAGAAAAAGAGAATTTATAATTACACTTCTTGAAAAACAAAAGGCAGCAAAATGTGTAGATTCGCTTTACTTAGACAGTTTTAACCATTTCGAATCAAAAAATGAATTAATAAAAATCTGTATGATGTATTATGATTTACATATTTATGGATACTCATATAACAAAATGAAAGAGTATAAGAGTAAATATGGAAAAGACCAGGCATATAAAACTCTCGAGGCTCTTTTTCTTGAAAGACGACATGAGGGAAATTATGCATTGCTATTAGAAAAATTAATTAATGATTCAGAAAAGCCTGAAGAGAAAGCATTATTGATAGCTGTTCTTTTAGTTGCATATTTAAATTCTGATGGTTCTTCTAAATACAAACGCATTGTGTGCGACGTCAGTCACAGTTTTTATTATAGAAATTTCTCAGAGACTGTTAACTATGTATATTTGTTGAGAAATGTCAGTTTTTACCTAGAAAATACGGACGAAGCTATAGAAAACTATGAATCTTGCTTAAAATTCTTTAACGAATCTGATCCTGTGAATTACAGTAGAACTTTATCTAACTATATCTGTTATCTAATGTCTCATAGTGATAATCCTATATGTAATGAAGCTCTTAAAAGAAAAATAGATAGTACAGATGTTAAAGACATTTTAAAATATACCGATGATAGATATCAGTATTTTAATATTAATTATGGTATTTATTTAATGGAATATACCGAAGATGATCCTACTGATTATTTTAATAGCATAACACTGTCTGAAGACACAACTGAAACACCTTACATTTATGCTCGAATTAATCTGGCTGCTTACATAGCAAGAACAGATCCTGACCAAGCAATTGATATTATGAATTCCATAAAGCGTGACGTTGAAAACACAAAAGTTCCTAGAACTGAACAATTTTATAATATAAATCGATGTTTAATTTATTATATGAAGGGTACTTTAAGGGAAGATTTTTTAGAAAAAATTATCTCTAACCCAATGAGAGGCGATAAAGAAAGAGCAAGATTCTTATATTCTTATTACAAAGAACGATTTGATAACAATATTCCATATTCAAAAGAAGATTGGAAAACTTTGTTTGTGCCAGGATATATTTTCTATCGCTATTTTGATGCCGAACTGTTATTACAGTACTCTATGTAAACCTAGATTTAGAATATAGATTATTATATCTTCATAGCTATTAAATTTATCGTTAAGTAAAAAACTTTCAATAAAGCCACTTTTAAATCCTAAGTTCATTAAAACATTAACTTCAAGGAAGTATGGAATTCCCGTATTTTTTTCAACGATAAAATCAATACGAGCATAATCACAAGGTTGCATATTTAAAAAATATTTTTTAGTATAATGTGTCAACATCTTATTTAGATTTACATCAAAACTTGCAAAGCGTTGCATCCCTGGCTCTATAAATCTTTTTTGATTATAAGTGATTACATTACCTGATTTATTTGAAAATTGAACATGAGGCACTCCAACAATTGGCAAGCCTTTAAACGAATTCATGATAGGAACACCATAATAATGTCCATCAATGAATTCTTCAACGATAACATCAATATCATCCTTAAAATATTCATTAGCTTTTTCAATTACACTCTTCCAATTATCACATATGGATGTTTCATTAATACTTATCGATGCACTTCCAAATTGTGGTTTAACGAAATATGGGCCACTAAATGGTTGTTGAGAACTTAGTGGATATTTTTTTGATGCAACTACCCAGTTAGCTGTTTCTATTCCAAGATGTTCAGCAAGTTGTTTTGACATACTCTTATCTTCAACTAATGCTCTTACATTAGGCGCTGCACCAATATACTCAACTCCAAGATATTCACAAAGTGATTGAATGAAAATCTCACTATTTCTAAAACCTATACGATTATAAACAGACCACACTAGATCAATATCTTTACTATTATTAATAAGAAATTCAATATCAGGTGTTGAGTAGAAATCATATTTATTTTTTTTTAAAACTTCATATATTTTAAAATGATATGTTTCGGCATAAAACTTTTTATCAGCTTCTTTTGGTTTTGGGTACACATCGTTTGTTGGCGCAAATTCAGCTAAAAACAGTATTTTTGGCATTTTTCTTCTTCTCCTTTTTATCAGAAAATCCAAAATTTACTTCAAAAAACTATCTATAAGTATAGATAACTTCTTATTATCCTTTAATTAATTAGACATAATTTGATTTTTACTGCATAATATTGTTAAAAATTGAGGTTAAGTATATGGATGAATATTTCCCTGCTTATTTAAATTACATTGAGAAAATGAAGAATTTAGACTTTAAAACATTAAAGGCTTATAAAACTGATCTAACTCAGTTTTTCAACTTTATGAAATCTAAAAACAAAGATTTTAATAGGGATACTATTTTTCTTTATATCGAGCAACTTCATGATAATTTCAAACCTAAAACCGTCAAAAGAAAAATAGCTTCAATAAAAGCTTTTACTAGTTACTGTGAAATTGAACATCATTTAGATATTAATCCTTTTCATTCAATTAAGCTTAAATATAAGGAACCTTTCTCTTTGCCAAAAACAATTAACACTTCTGATTTGCAAACTATTTTAGAAACTGTATATCAATTTAGAAATAAGGCAAAGACTCCATCAACTAAGTATAGAAGTAATAGAGATATTGCTGTTTTAGAACTCTTGTTTTCAACTGGTATTAGAGTTTCTGAATTATGTTGCTTAAACAATGAGGATGTTAATTTATTAGAACATTATATTAGAATTATGGGTAAAGGTTCCAAGGAAAGAATTGTCCAAATTACTAACGAGGATGTTCTTAAAATACTTACTGATGTATATAATGAAAATGGAAATTTAACTTCGCCTTTTTTATTGAATAGAGATGGTCATAGATTATCAGAACAGTCAGTAAGACAAATTATTAACAAATATGTTAAAAAAGCTAACTTGAAGATTCATGTTACCCCTCATATGTTTCGCCATACTTTTGCTACTCTTTTATTAGAAGAAGATGTTGATATTCGTTACATTCAAAAAATCCTTGGCCATAGCTCCATTTTGACGACTCAAATCTATACTCATGTATCAACAAGACAGCAAAGACTTATCTTGGAACTTAAACATCCAAGAAATAAATTAGTTATTTCACATATATAAATATTTTATTATTCTGGATAAAAGAGTTTTGAATCCTCTTTTATTTCTCCTTGAACAATCGCCCTAACTATATGGGATATTTCAGATAACTCAACTAATTTATTATCTTTATTGAGAACTTTAATAAGGTTTTCTTCTTGAGCTAAATAAGGACGATAAGGAATTTGAGAAGTTGTGTCTTTATATAGATAATAGTTAGGATCTTTGCCTGGAATTAATTGTTGATAGTTGTTGATGTTATCTTTTATTTGAATATCTTGATAAGCAAAGAGTCTTCTATTTATTAAGCGATTAGCTAGATCACTTAAGATTTCATCGTTATCTTGTTTTAAAAGATAAAAACCTTGATAGCTTGAATAATCATCAAAACTAAAATGTTGGCTTATTGTAACTTTTTCTTGATTGAAGAAAGCCGTAAATATTGGATAGTCTTTGACAGTACGGATTTCCTTTAAGCGTCTAAATAACAATACCAGCATGGCTTCAAAGGCTCTAATTCCTGCATGGTAATAAACTTGCCAATACATATGATAACGAGCCATTATATAATCTTCAATTGTGTGAATACCACTTTCTTTAACTGCTAATTGGTTGTCATATACTTTTAGAGTTCTTAATACTCTTTCTAAATCAAACTCTCCATATTTAGTTCCTGTGAAATAAGAGTCTCTTAACAAATAATCCATTCTATCCGCATCTAATTGCCCCGAAATTAATTGACTTAATAATTTATTAGGATGGCTATGATCTATAATTGAGCTAACTAGTTCAGGTAGTTTTTCATCATATTTCTTTAATATTTTGTTTATTTCACTGTCACCCAGAATAATCCTTTTAGTCATTTCTTCATGTCTAACAGGACTAATGAATTCAAAAGCATGGCTAAAAGGCCAATGTCCTATATCATGAAGTAATCCTGCAATCATCACAGTTAGTTTTTCTAAGTCACTTAATTGTTGTTTTAGATCATCTACTTCATTTAACATTCTTCTTACAATTTCATAAGTACCTAAACTATGACCAAAACGACTATGCTCTGCTGTGTGGAAAACCAAATAAGCTCCACTTAATTGATGAATACGACGAAGTCTTTGAAATTCTGGCGCATTAATTAATTCCCATATTAAAGGCAATCTCACTTGAATATAATTATGAATGGGATCACGCATTACTTTAACTTCTTTAAAGAATCCTGTTTTTAAATCCATTATTTACTCCAAGTTTTTTAATACTCTCTCTTTTCCCAAAAGAAATAAAGTAGAGCTTAAGTCTGGCCCATGAGTGCTTTTACTAGTTAAAACTCTTAATCCCATAAATAAAGCTTTTCCTTTAATTCCACTCTCTTCTTTTATTTCATCAATCATTTCATTAATACTTTCTTTAGTCCATGCATTATTATTGATTTTTTCCCTAAAGGCCTTTTCTAATATCGGTGTTGTTTCCCAAGTTAATACTTCTTTAGCTTCTTCACTTAAACTCGGTTCTTTAAAAAAGAGTTCACTTACTTTTACTATTTCTTCCCCGTAAGATAATTGTGGTTGATATAAGAGAATTAGTTCTTCTAACCATTCTTCGCTTTTATCGTTTATATCATAAGTTTCTTGTAAAAAAGGTTTACATAAATCATAAATATCTTTGGCTGCTAGCTCTTTAAGATAACGATTATTTACCCAAGCTAGTTTGTTGCGATCAAACATACTTGGAGATTTAGATAAACGTTTTTCATTAAAAGCTTTAATTAATTCCTTGTGAGTAAATATTTCTTGTTCATTGTCTGGTGACCAACCAAGTAAAGCCATGAAGTTAAACATCGCTTCTGGTAAATAACCAGCATCTTTATATTGACTCATAAATTGCATAATATCATTATCTCTTTTTGAAAGCTTCTTGTGTTGGTCATTAACAATTAAAGTCATATGTCCAAATAAAGGAGTTGGCCAATTTAACATGCGATAGGCCATTAATTGTTTAGGTGTGTTACTCAGATGTTCTTCTCCTCTAAACACATGAGATATTTCCATTAGATAATCGTCAATAACACAAGCGTAATTATAAGTAGGAATACCATTAGATTTAATTAAGACCCAATCACCTATATCTTTGGATTCAAAAGTTACTTTACCTCTAATTATATCTTCAAATTCATAAGTCTCATTAGCCGGAACTTTAATTCTAATACTATATGGTTTTCCTTCATCTTCATTTTTAGCTACTTCTTCTGCGCTTAGATTTAAGCATTTACGATTATAACGGGTTGAAGAAAAACCTGCATCACTTTGTCTTTGATAATCTTCTTCTAATTCTTCACTTGTACAAAAACACTTATAAGCGTTCCCTGTTTTTAATAATTCATTTGCGAATTTTTGGTATAAGTCAAGTCTTTCGCTTTGACGATATGGCGCGTATTTATCATTAGGGTCCACTGGTGATTCATCAGGTATAATTCCTAACCACTTTAAATAATAGTATTGACTCTCTTCTCCCCCACTTATGTTACGAGCAGTATCAGTATCTTCAACTCTTAATATAAAATCTCCATTATAATGTTTGGCGAACAGATAATTAAATAAAGCTGTCCTGGCATTACCAATATGTAAATAACCAGTTGGGCTTGGTGCGTATCTTACTCTTACTCTACTCATTTTCTTCCTCCAATAAAACCACAGCTGTCGCCATCGCTCCTTGTTTTGAGCCAATAAAACCTAGACCTTCTGCACTAGTAGCTTTGATATTAATTTTAGTTTCTTTACATTTTAAAACTTCTGCTATATTACTTTTCATTTCCGGGATATAGGCTTGTAGTTTTGGTTCTTCAATAATAACTAAAGAATCAACATTTCCAATAGTGTATTTTTCTTTTTCCATCATCGTTGTTATAGCTTCCAATATCTCTAAAGAATTAATATTCCGATATTTTTCATCAGTATCTGGAAAGTGTTTGCCTAGATCTCCTAAGCCTAAAGCGCCAATAATTGCTTCAGCTATGACGTGCACTAAAACATCGGCGTCTGAGTGTCCAAAAAAACCAAGATGATAAGGTATATTTACCCCACCTAATATAAGTGGTCTTCCTTTTTCTAATCTATGAATATCACTAGAATGTCCTATTTTCATATAACCTCTTTTCTGTGTCTTTATTATAGACTATTTTTTATTTATAATATAAACAACATGAAGACTCTTATATCTGGCCCTGTTTTAATTGATCATCTTATTTATAGCGAGCTAAACATCGAACAAGATGTTTGTAATAAGCTACCAAATAAGCTTTGTAGTGGTGGCACTATGCGTAATGTCGCTTTTAATTTAGCGACCCTAGGGTTAAAAGTTGATTTCCTTAGTGTTTGGGGAAACGATGATTATGCTGGCATTTTAAAAAAAGAATTAAATGAAATAAATATTAAAGTCTTTGGACCAACCTTAAATAAACCTACACCCATCTATACTTCACTTTCTTCTTTAAATAATAAATTGTCTATATCTTCATTAACTATGGATTTTTATGTGTCTGAAGATTATAATTTTCATTATTCTAATTATGAGTGGTTATTAACTAATAATGCTAATCCATATTTTCTTAGTAGAGTCATTAAAGAAAATCCTAAGATTAGTATAATTACTTGTGGCTTTTTACCAGATGAAGGCTTTTCTCAACATATAAAGGGATTAATACTTAATCGCCAAGAGTTTTTTAATAATAGAGGAAATCATGATTATTTTACTGTTGGAAAAAAATATCCTAGTTCTTGGTTGATAGTAACTCTAGATCAAGATGGAGTGTATTACGGTTATTTAAATAAAGAAAAAACAATCCCTAATAAAAACACCGAGAAAAATGGGTACCCTGTTGGTTGTGGTGATGCTTTTACTGCTGGATTGTACTTTAAGCTAAGACAGAGTAAAAACCTAGATGAAGCTGTAAATTATGCTCATCAATTAGCTGAAGAGAAGTATCATTTCCCAGGAAATACTATATTTAAAAAGGGTTAATATTACATTTTTATAAATTGTTCTACATCAATTACAAAGACTGTAGCTCCGCCCACTTGAACTTCTACAGGAAAAGCTGCATATCTACCAACATCATAAGAAGCTGTTGATGGAATTACTTCTGTTCTTTGACGACTTTCTTTTTTTATTATTTTTAATACTTGGTCAACTTTATCATCGTCTGTACCAACTATTAATGTTGTATTACCAGCCTTTAAAAAACCACCAGTAGTAGCTAATTTAGTTACTTGGAAATTAACCTTATTTAAAGCAGCTGATAATGTCGCACTGTCTTCATTTGATACTATTGCTAATATAAGTTTCATAAGTTCCCTTTCTAAAAGAATTATATTCTTTTTAAAAAACGATAACAATCATTTAAAACTCCCCAATTCCCTTTTTCATTTAATAGCTCTTTTTATTTGTAGGCTAATATTATACTCTTTTTTCGTTAAGTTTAAATAAAATATTTTCCTCTTTTTATCAACAAGCTAAAATCTTTGTTATTAACAATCTGAGGAAAAAGTTAATAATTACAAAATCATCAGTAAAAAGGTTGTCTAATTAATTGTCATTTGTGGGTAACTTGTTGACAGTTGTTTTTAAATTAACAATTTCCACATTCTATTATTTTAGGCTGTTTGTGAAGAGTTTTTGTTCCACAAAAAATTTTGTGGATAAATGTGGATAACGCTATATATTACGTTATATAATAACGAAAATAATCTTTGGTTGTGGATAACATATTGATAGAGATTTTTGGTATAGAATTTCTTAAAAAGTTGAGTTAATATTAAATTAGTTATGGAGGAATAACTTATTACCGTCACAGAAATTTATCTTCAAGACACTTGGTCAAAAGTACTTGAGCGAATCAGAAATGGGGAGTTAGAGAATGTCGATGAGACTATTTTTGATGCGTATTTTAGAGATTCAAAACTTTTCAGTTTAGAGAACTCTGTTGCGACTATAGTGGTTAATAATTTTGTGCAACGAGAGGTTATAAATGAGTATCTAATCTTCTTGAGTGAGTTTTTAGCTGAAGCCCTCAATGTTAAGGTTGTTTGCCAGGTTGTTTTACAAAGTGACGTTGATAAACTCGCCCAACAAGAAGTTGTTGAAAGTGAAAACGTTGAAAGTGTTGAAAATGATGAGTTTTTGAAAAAGAGAGCGTTAGATATAAAACCCGACTATACTTTTGATAATTTTATAGTGGGACAAAGTAATGCAGAACCTAGAGCTGCCGCCCTTGCGGCTTCTTTAGATCCAGGGAAATTTTATAATCCCTTATTTATATATGGTGACTCTGGATTAGGTAAATCTCACCTTTTACAAGCGATTGCCAATTATATCAAAAGCAAAAACAGTGATTTAAAGGTTTTGTTGATGTCCGCCTCTGATTTTGTTGACGGAATATACACTTACAATAGTAATCTTAATAGCTATAAAAACAAATTAGCTGCAGTTGATGTCTTTTTAATTGATGATATTCAGTTTTTAGCTGGTAAAGAAAAATCTAATGAGATCTTTTTTAGGGTTTTTAATGATTTAGTAAATAAAAAGAAACAGATAGTACTAACATCTGATCGCCCTCCTTTAGAAAACAAAGGATTAGAAGGGCGTTTGGTTTCTCGTTTTTCTTCTGGCTTAACCGTTAGTGTTTCGGCCCCGGAATTTGAGACCGCGGTAAAAATTATTAAAAGTAAACTCGAAAGACAAGCTAGTAGTTTAGATATAGATGATAGTGTGGTTGATTATATTGCGGCTAATTACTCAAAAGATGTTAGGACAATCGAGGGTGCATTAAACAATCTGATTTTTAGTCTTATTAACACACCAGAAAAAGAAATTATCGATTTGCCGTTTGCCCATTTAGTGTTGAAGGGCAAAGACAACACTTTTGATGAATTGACCATAAAAACAATAAAAAGCTCTGTTAGAGAGTTTTATGGATTGTCAAAAGGACAGCTAGAAGGCAAATCAAGGACCAGTGGAATTACTCAAGCAAGACATATCGCAATGTTTTTATGTCGTAAACACTTAGATGTAACTTTTGATGAAATTGGAAATTCTTTTGGAAAAAGAGATCACTCCACAGTAATGAGCGCCTGTGAAAGAATTGATCGCTTAATTAAAACGGATAAAAATTATAAAATTGCGATAAACAAAATTGAAGACTTGTTTAAACCAAAAAAGTAACCCACTTTTAATTCACTGGGTTTTTTGTTAAAATATTACTGTAATAAAGGCTTTTTGTTAGTTTTCCACTTTTCCACAATACTAATAATATTATTTATATAAAAATATATATAGTATATAAGGAGATAAAATATGAATTTTAAAATTTCCAAAAAAGTAATATATACAGGGTTAGTTACTGTTTCTCGGGCTATTTCTGCTAACTCACCTCTACCGGCTCTTTCTGGAATAAAGATTGAGTGTTTTAAAAACAAACTCATCTTAACTGGAAGCAATACGGACATTTCAATTCAAACAAGCATTGAAAAAAACGACGACGAATTTACTTTTGATGTTATTGAAGAAGGTTCAGTGGTAATTGAAGCCAAGTATATTATTGAAATAGTTCGTAAAATTGATTCTAATGTAATTGATTTTGCGATAATTGATGGCTCTTTGACAAAAATAAGTGGTGAGCCAGCAGAGTTTAAAATAAACGGAATCAAAGCCATGGACTATCCAAATATTGATTTTAATAAACCAGCACAAAATTTTAAAATTAATGCCGATATCATGAGAGCGATTATTAGCCAAACAACTTTTGCGGCTTCAGACAAGGAAGCTCGACCAATTTTGACTGGAGTTAATTTTGTCGCGGCTGATGGAGTTTTGGAATGTGTAGCTACAGATTCTTTCCGTCTAGCGAAGAAAATAATAAACTTAAATGTCGATCATAATTTTAATATTACAATTCCTGCTAAATCTTTAGATGAAGTAGAAAAAATAATTGATCGCGATGGGGATGTTGAAATAGCTGTTAGTGATAAAAAGATTCAATTCTATTTTGGGACAACCTTAGTTCAAACTCGCTTGATTGATGGTAAGTATCCAGATACAGCACGTTTAATTCCAGAAGAATTCTCTTCAACCTTGATTGTTGATGCCCGCGATATGTTAAACGCAATTGATAGAGCGTCATTTATTAAAAACGACGGTATTCCTGTTGTTAAACTTGCTTTGACCGGTGATGAAGCTGTGGTTTCAAGCAAATCACAAGAAGTAGGTTCCTCAGTTGAAAAACTACTTTATGAAAAGTATGAAGGTGAACCTTTAACAATTTCTTTTAGTGGAAAATATGTCTATGATGCAATCCGTTTCTTGGATACTCCACAGATTTCAATAGAATTTACCAGCGACATGAAACCTTTTGTGATTAAATCAAGAGAAGATGATGCAACAATTCAGTTGATTTTACCAGTAAGAACGTATAATTAAGATTTTTAGCGGTTTTAAGAGACAATTAACAAAAACACCAAAAAAGCCCAATGGTGTTTTTTTGTTTGTTAAAACGGATAAAAATAGCCTATATCCTGTTTTTGTGGTATAATATAAACGGAATAGGTAGAGATGGAAGAGTTTGAGTTAAAAGCCGAATATATTACTCTAGGGCAGTTTTTGAAGGTCCAAAACTACGTTTCCAGCGGAGCGGAAGTTAAGATCCAAATAGAAAAACTGGCCGTTTTAGTGAATGGACAATCAGAGTTTCGTCGAGGAAAAAAACTAAGGGCGGGAGATATTGTGAGTTTGAACGAACAAAAATTCTTAATAAAACCATGGAAATTAGAAATATAAAACTAAAAAATTTCCGTAATCATCGCCAATTTCAAGAAAGTTTTACCAATAATCTAAATGTAATTATCGGTCCTAATGGTAGTGGGAAAAGCAGTATTATTGAAGCTATTGCTTTATTGGCTAGCACTAAATCATTTCGCAGTGCCAATTTTAGAAACCTAATTTATGAGGGTCTAGATTATGCGTTAAGTGAAGGAGAATTAAGTGATAAAAAATTAAGAATCATCATTTCAAATAATGGCAAACAATTTTATTGTGATCAAACCGCAATAAAATCATCAAGCGACTTTATAGGGTTATTTCAAGCTATTGTGTTTACCTCAGCAGATTTGTTGTTTGTTAATGACCCCCCAAAAACTCGTCGACGCTTTATAGATAGTGAGTTAAGTAAAATCAATCGTTATTATTTACTTAAACTAAGCGAGTATAACATTTTGCTTAAAAACCGTAACGCTTTACTAAAAGGGGATAAAATTGATGAAGCTTTACTTGATGTGTTTGATTCAAGTATGAGCGAATTAATGGCAGAAATCTGGCAATTAAAACAAGAATATATTTTAGACATCAATAAACACTTTACTCAAAAACTACAAAACTTACTAAGTGAAAAAGCTTTTGTAAAACTAAAATATAATTCTAGCTGCCAAGAGTTAAATAAAGAAGAAATAAAAGAACAATTAATAAATTATCGAATGCGTGATATTTTAAGTAAACAAACTAATTTTGGCATTCATCGTGATGATTACCAAATAAACTTCAATGACCACCCTGCCCAAGATTATTGTTCTTCTGGGCAAATTAGGCTTATTATGTTAGCTTTAAAACTAACTTTAGTAGAATTAGTTCAAGAAAAAACTAAAGAGAAACCAGTTATTTTATTAGACGATGTTCTTTCTGAATTGGATCTTCAACACCAAAAGAAATTATTAGACTTAGTGTGTAAAGATAATCAAACAATTATAACCACAACTCATTTAGAGAGTTTGTTAAAAGAAATGGATAAGAAAGTAATTGAATTAAAAAGGAGAGATTAAGATGAGTGAGAAAATTAAACATTCATACACAGCCGAAGACATTCAAGTATTAGAAGGATTAGAAGCAGTACGTAAACGCCCAGGAATGTATATAGGCACAACATCAGAAGCAGGATTACACCACTTAGTTTGGGAGATTGTTGATAATGCAATTGATGAAGCTTTGGCGGGACATGCCGATACTATTGATGTGGTGATAGAACCAGACAATATTATTTCTGTTTGGGATAACGGTCGAGGCATTCCTGTTGGGGTACACGAGAAAACAGGAAAATCTTCAGTGGAGACTATATTTACAACCTTACATGCTGGAGGAAAATTTGGTGGTGGAGCTTACAAAGTTTCTGGTGGTCTTCATGGTGTTGGTGCGAGTGTGGTTAACGCTTTAAGTAAATGGTTGGAGGTTAGTGTTTATCTTGATAATAAGATTTATTTCCAACGATTTGAAGATGGGGGAAAAGCTGTTGATGATATTAAAATCATTGGAGAAACAGATAAACATGGAACCTTAGTAAGATTTAAAGCGGACCCTGCTGTTTTTACTGAAACTCAAAAATATGATTATTGGAAACTAAGAGATCGAGTAAGACAACTTGCTTTTTTAAACAAAAAGATACGTCTAAACTTAGAAGACCAAAGAGGAGAACAACCAGTAAAACAATCCTATTTCTATGAAGGTGGAATTGTTGAATATATTCGTTATTTAAATAAGAATAAAAAACCTATTCAAGATGATGTAATAAGTGTCACTGGTGAAGAAGAGAATGTGCAATTAGAAATTGCTATGCAGTATACCGAAGACTACATACCAAACCTCTATACTTTTTGCAATAACATCAATACCCACGAAGGTGGCATGCATGAAGATGGTTTTAAAATGGCTTTAAATAGAGTAATCAATAATTATGCTAAAGAAAATAATTATCTAAAAAAAGATGAAGAAAATTTAACTGGCGATGATATTAGAGAAGGATTAACTGTAATCATCTCTGTTAAACATCCTGATCCTCAATATGAAGGACAAACAAAAACTAAACTAGGTAATGCGGAAGTTAGGAAAATTGTCTCTAATATTTTTGGCGAAGAATTGAATCGTTATTTATATGAGCAGCCAACAACAGCGAAAGCTATCATGAATAAGATAATGTTGGCGGCTAAAGCGCGTATTGCTGCTCGTAAAGCTAAAGAAATGACTCGACGTAAAAATGCTTTAGATATAAGTACTCTACCAGGAAAACTGGCAGATTGTTCTAGTAAAAACGCTGAGATTTCTGAAATTTTTTTAGTCGAAGGAAATTCAGCCGGTGGTAGTGCTAAAGACGGAAGAAATCGAGAATTCCAAGCGATTTTACCTTTAAGAGGAAAAGTATTAAATGTTGAAAAAGCACGTATTCATAAAATCTTTGATAATAATGAAATTCGCTCAATGATTACTGCTTTTGGTTGTGGATTTGGTGAAGATATGGATTTAACTAATCTACGGTATCATAAAATAGTAATTATGACTGATGCCGATGTGGATGGTTCTCATATAAGAACACTGCTGTTAACTTTCTTTTATCGTTTCTTAAAACCAGTAATTGAAGGAGGCTTTTTATATTTTGCAATGCCACCACTTTACAAAGTACAAAAAGGAAACGCTATTCGTTATGCCTATAGCGATACAGAACTAGAGGACTATCGAGAAGAATTAGGCGGTAAAGTAAGTGTTCAACGTTATAAAGGATTGGGAGAAATGAACCCAGAACAATTATGGGAAACCACTATGGATCCAGAAGCAAGAACATTAGTAAGAGTTGATATTCACGACGCCTTAGAAGCGGATGAAGTTTTCGAAACTTTAATGGGAGAAGAAGTAGAACCACGTCGCAACTTTATAGTAGATAATGCCCAATTTGTTAAAAATTTGGATATATAGCAGAAAAGAGGTAGAAAATGAACGAAGAGTTTAACCACGGAAGAATAAAAGAAGCTAATGTGTCCGAAGAGATGAAGGCCTCGTTTTTAGACTATGCAATGTCAGTGATTGTGGCTAGGGCACTACCAGATGTTCGTGATGGATTAAAACCAGTCCATCGTCGCATTCTTTATGCAATGAACGATTTAGGAATGACCGCTGACAAACCGCACAAGAAATCAGCCCGTATTGTGGGGGACGTTATTGGTAAATATCACCCTCATGGAGATAGCGCAGTCTATGACTCTATGGTTAGGATGGCTCAAAGTTTTTCTTTTCGTTGTCCTTTGATTGATGGGCACGGAAACTTTGGCAATATCGATGGAGATGACGCGGCAGCTATGCGTTATACAGAAGCCAGAATGAGTAAAGTAGCCATGGAAATGGTGAAGGATATTCAAAAAGAAACAGTTGATTTTATTGATAATTATGATGGAGAAGAAAATGAACCTTTGGTTCTTCCTGCAAAATTCCCTAATCTGATAGTGAATGGTGCCACAGGAATAGCCGTGGGAATGGCAACTAATATTCCCCCTCATAACCTAGGTGAAACTATTGAAGCTTGCATAACTCTAATTGATAATTCAGAAATAAACACAATAGATTTAATGGAAATTTTAAAAGGCCCAGATTTTCCAACTGGAGGTCTTATATTAGGACGATCAGGAATTAAACAAGCTTATGAAACAGGAAGAGGAAGCGTCATTGTCAGAGGAAAAGCAGAAATAGAAGAAGCTGATAATGGAAAAAAGAAAATAATAATAACGGAAATTCCTTATCAAGTAAATAAACAACGATTAGTAGAAAAGATTGCAGAATTACATCGTGACCATTTAATTGATGGCATTACAGATTTAAGAGATCTATCCAATCGTGAAGGCATAATGATTGAGATTGAACTCCGTCGTGATGTTCAAGCTGATGTTATCTTAAATCAACTCTATCGTATGAGCCCTTTACAAACGACATTTGGGGTCAATATTTTAGCTTTAGTAGATAATGCACCAAAACAATTGAGCATGATTGAAGCCTTAACACACTACATTAATCATCAAAAAAATATTATTATTCGCCGTACAGAATATGAATTAAGAAAAGCTTTAGAAAGAGCTCATATTCTAGAAGGATTAAAAATAGCTTTAGATAATATCGATGAGATTATTCAAATTATCAAAACCAGTCAAAATGATGAAGAAATAATCGGTAAGTTTGCGGATAGATTTAATTTAACAGAAATTCAATCTAAAGCAATCTTGGATATGCGTTTACGGCGTTTATCTGGATTAGAAAGATCAAAGATTGAAGAAGAATATAAAAATCTTTTAATAACTATCGAAGACTTAAAAGACATCTTAGCTAAACCTGAAAGGGTTGCCACTATTGTCAAAGAAGAGTTAAATCAAATTAAAGAACAATATGGTGATAATCGACGCAGCGAGATTACGGATGAAGATTACGACGTCATGGATGAAGATTTAATTCCTCATGAAGATATAGTTGTCTCTTTATCAGTCAATGGTTATATCAAACGAATACCAGTTGATACTTATCGCGCGCAAAATAGAGGTGGGCGTGGGATTAAAGGAATGAGTCTAAACATAGATGATGTGGTAGATCAAATAATATCCTGCTCAACACATGATGACTTGATGATTTTTACCAACTTAGGAAAAGTTTATCGTATAAAAGGGTATCGTGTGCCATCCGCTTCAAGAACAGCCAAGGGCATACCGGTAGTTAATTTACTAAATTTAGATAGCAATGAAACTGTTAAAAGTATTTTATCAGTTCCAAAAGAACACGAGTCGGAATTTTTATTCTTTGTGACAGCTAAAGGATTAGTTAAGCGAACAAGTTTAGATGAGTTTGACTCTATTCGTCAAACAGGAAAAATAGCTTTAAGTCTAAGAGACGATGATGAGTTAGTAGCGGTTAAAATAACCACTGGTAATGAAGAAATTATTATTGCTAGCACTTCTGGTAAAGCTGTACGATTTAATGAAAGAGATGTCAGGCCAATGGGAAGAACAGCGAGTGGGGTAAGAGGTTTTAATACCGATACTGGAATAGTAATAGGTGTATGCACTAGCAATGAAGGATCGAATATTCTATCCATTACTGAAAAAGGCTTTGGTAAGCAAACACCACTTGATCAATATCGCCTAACAACAAGAGGCGCCAAGGGAGTTAAAACTCTCAATATAACTTCTAAAACTGGTAACCTAGTAGCCATTAAAACTGTAAGTGGAGAAGAAGATATTATTATCATAACCAATGCCGGTATAGTTATAAGAACAGCTGTTAGTGGAATCTCTGAACAAGGAAGAAGCGCTCAAGGAGTAAAACTAATTGCTTTAGATAATGATACATTAGTATCTAATGTCGCTATTGTTGACAAAAACGAACTTGAAGAACAAGAATAATAATCAAAGGAAATGTTTCACGTGAAACAATATTAAAATGAGAAGAGTTGAAAGAGAAGTAAATTCAAAATTAGAAATTAAAAATATAATTCTAAAAGGATCAATACTAAATTTAGGATTAAATAGTTCTGTTTTCCCTTATGTTGTTCCTTTAAATTATATTTTCAAGGAAGAAAATGATAATTGGTTTATATACTTTCACTCAGCCAAACAAGGATATAAAATAGATTTAATAAACAAAGATGAACGTTGTGGATTTACCATCTACAATGATTTAGGAGTAAAACTAAAAGAAAAATCTAACAGTGGAACAAACTTATATGAATGTATAATGGGAACTGGGTATATCTGTGAAGTGAAAGAATTCCAAGAAAAACATGAAATAGCTAAAAAACTATTAAGAAAATATGGTTATGTCGAAGATATTCAAATAGAAAATGAAGTTATAGAAAAAACCTACATAGGAAAAATCACCATCAAAGAAATAAGCGGAAAGGCTAATAGGGAGAAATAATTATGCTAGATATTAATTTAATAAGAACAGACATTGAAACTGTTAAAGAAAACCTAAAAAAGAAATTTCAAGAACAGAAACTTCCTTTAGTTGATCAAGCTTTCAAATTAGATGAAGATTTACGCAAAGAAAAAACAAAAGGAGATGAATTACGCGCTCAAAGAAATAACTTAAGTAAAGAGATTGGTGTTTTATTATCTCAAGGCAAAAAAGAAGAAGCTGAGTCAGTAAAAAAACAAGTTGGAAGCCTTGGTTCACAAATAAGCGAATCAGAAAATTTAGAAGCAGAATTGCAACAACAATTAAGAGAACTGATGTTGGCGCTGCCTAATATAATTGAAGATAGTGTTCCTATTGGAAAAGATGACAGTGAAAATGTCGAAATAGAAAAAGTGGGAAATATTAGAAGTTTTAATTATGACATTCCTTACCATGTTGATATTATGGAGAATCTTAATGGGATTGATTTAGATAGTTCTCGTAAAACAAGTGGGAGTGGTTTTTATTATTTAAAAGGAAATGTTGCACGATTACACTCGGCTATTTTAGCTTATGCGCGTGATTTTATGATAAATAAAGGATTTGAGTATTATATCCCTCCATTTATGATTCGTGGTGAAGTGGTAAAAGGAGTTATGAGTTTCACAGAAATGGAAAATATGATGTACAAAATAGAAGGGGAAGACTTATATCTAATTGGAACAAGTGAACACTCGATGATTGGTAAATTTATTGATACTATTCTAAAAGAAGATGAACTTCCACAAACCTTAACTAGTTATTCTCCTTGTTTTAGAAAAGAAGTTGGAGCCCACGGAATTGAAGAAAGAGGAATATATCGTATTCATCAATTTGAAAAACAAGAAATGATTGTACTTTGTAAACCAGAAGAAAGTAAAGAATGGTTTAAAAAACTATATAGTTATTCAGTGGAAATCTTCACATCTTTAAATATTCCTACTAGAGTATTAGAGTGTTGCTCTGGTGATTTAGCTGATTTAAAGAGTAAAAGTGTTGATATAGAAGCTTATAGTCCTCGCCAACAGAAGTATTTTGAGGTCTGTAGTTGTTCAAACCTAACAGATGCACAATCAAGAAGATTAGGAATAAGAGTGGAAGGAGGAAAAGAAAAATATTATCCTCACACTTTAAACAATACTGTTGTAGCACCTCCAAGAATGTTAATTGCTTTTTTAGAAAACAACCTACAAGAAGATGGATCAATATTGATTCCTGAGGTTTTACAACCATACATGGGTGGACAGACTCTAATTAGATAAAATGTTTCACGTGAAACAATTCTACTCAAAGCATTCTCTTAGTAAAATTAATTAATAAAAAACAAAGTTTATAAATGAGCAATTGCGAAAATAAGCTGAGTAAAGTATAATAAAGAAGGTACAACAAACAAACTTGAATCAGGTCAGGATCGGAAGATAGCAGCCTTAAAAGCTTTTGTTTGTGTGTACCTTTTATTATATGAAAACAGATATAGAGTGGATGGAAATAGCTTTAAAAGAAGCACAAAAAGCTTTTGATGAAGATGAGGTACCTATTGGGGCCCTTATTGTTTATAAAGATAAAATTATTACGAAAGCACATAATAAAAAAGAAAAGAGTAAAAAAGCTACAGCTCACGCTGAAATATTAGCTATTGAAAAAGCTAATAAAAAAGTAGGAGATTGGCGCTTAAATGGATATACATTATATGTCACGGTAGAACCCTGTTTAATGTGTGTAGGAGCTATAATTCAATCACGAATAAGCAAGGTTGTTTATGGAACTTCAGACATTAAATTTGGAGCTATAGATTCGATTGTCAAAACCTTTTCTTTTAAAGGGTGGAATCACTATCCTCAAGTAAAAGGTGGAGTTTTAAAAGATGAATGTGCTAAGATAATAAGCCAATATTTTACCCAAAAAAGAGTTAAATAAATGCTATAATAGATAGGCACAAAGAAGGACGAAAATGGCTTATATAACACTGTATCGTAAGTATCGCCCGCAGACATTTGATGAGGTTGTTGGGCAAAAGCATATTGTTGCGACTATTCAAAGCGCAATAGAGAACAATAAAATATCTCATGCTTATCTGTTTTGTGGTCCGCGAGGAACTGGTAAAACAACAGTAGCTAGATTAGTCGCAAAAGCAGTAAACTGTGAGAGCCAGCAAAGACCCTGTTGTAAGTGTGATAATTGTTTAGCTATTCAAGCAGGAAATCACCCTGATATTGTAGAAATTGATGCCGCTAGTAATAATGGTGTTGATGAAATACGAGAATTAATTGATAAAGTAAAATATGCACCTTTATCAGCCAAATATAAAATATATATCATTGATGAAGTTCATATGCTAACATCTAATGCTTTTAATGCTTTGCTTAAAACTTTAGAGGATCCTCCAGAGCATGTTATTTTTATTTTAGCCACAACAGAAGCCTATAAGGTTTTACCTACTATTGTTTCTCGTTGCCAACGTTTTGATTTTGCTAAAGTTGATAACAATAGTATTGTTGATAAAATCAAAGAAGTTAGTTATAAAGAAGAATTAAAATATGAAGATGGTTTATTAGAAGAAATTGCTGTTTTAGCTGAAGGTGGTTTAAGAGATGCTTTAGGCATTCTTGACCAACTCAATGCTTTTTGTGGTGATTACTTAGATATTGATAGTTTACATAAAGTTTATGGGTTACTAGCAATGCCAGAAAAAGTTGCCTTATTACTTAGTGTTTTTAAACAAAACACTACTGAGATACTAGAAATCCTAGATAAAGTAAATAACCAAGGGCTTGATATTCGCCGCTTGACCAATGAACTTACGGAGATTTTAAAAGAAACAATTATCTATAATTTAACAAAAGATGAAAAGCTATTAATTAAATGCGATGTTCAACAAATAGAAACTATCAGTGAAGAAGCGGATAATGAAGGACTATTTGCCTTAATTGATTTATTATTAGATACTGCCGAGAAATATCGCTTAGCTAGCAATGCGAATCTTTATTTTGAAACCTGTTTGTTAAAAGCTTTAAACCTTAGTCCAATAGAAAAAGGGCCTTTAATTGAAAAAAAGATAGAAAAACCTAAACCTGAAATAGAAGATAAAATAAAAGAAATTGAGATTAAGGAAAAAATTATAGAAAACAAAGAAGAAGAAATTAATGAGGATAAGAAGGATGAAGATTCTTATGATTATCTTTTATCTTTATTATTAAGAGCTAATAAAGAAATGAAAGCTGATGTTAATTTATTTTGGCCAAGTATTATAGATTATTGTAATGACAATGAATATGCTCGTTGCGCAACCGCTCTCAAACAAAGTGAAGTCTTTGCGGCAGGGGATGATTTTATCATTGTTTGTAGTGATTATGATGAAATAGTTCTACAGATTAACCAAAGCCAAAATGTTTTATTAAATGCAGCACTATTATATAAATTATCAAATATAACAAGACAGGTGTTTGCCTTTAATAAAAATGAAAGTGAAATACTTATTAATGATTTTAAAAACCTAAAAAATAGAGAAGTGCCTTTAGAGCCAGCAAAACCTTTAGATTTTAGTTCAACGGATAAACCAAAAGAAGAAAACCCACTTTTTGAAATTTTCGGAAAAGAAGGCGTTGAGGTTGTTGAATAATGTATTCGCCTCTTTTTTTAAAAATGATTGATTATTTTCGTAAACTTCCTCAAGTTGGAAATAAAGCTGCAGAGCGTTATGTTTATGGTGTTTTAGCGATGAGTGAAGAGGAGGTCCAAGAATTTGCAGATACTCTAATTAAAGCTAAAGAAAAGGTTAAACCATGCAAGATTTGTTTTAATCTTTGTGAAAGTGATTTGTGTTATATTTGTGAAGACCACATGCGAGATAAGCAGGTAATTTGTGTGGTTAACTCAAGTAAAGATGTTATTGCTATGGAGAAAACCCAACAGTTTAAAGGATTATATCATGTATTAGGAGGAGAAATCTCTCCAGCTAAGGGAATATTACCTGAAGATATACGAGTTGAAGAACTTATTAAAAGATTAGATGAAAATGTCAAAGAAGTTATAATAGCCACTAATTCAACAATGGATGGAGAAACTACAGCCTTATATTTAAGCAAGCTTATTTCTCAAGAAAATATCATTGTTTCTCGTTTAGCTCATGGAATACCAATGGGTGGACAATTGGATTATGCGGATGAATTAACTTTAGCCAAAGCTTTGGAAGGAAGAAGAAAATACTAGTTGAACAAGATAAAAAGCGATATAGAAATAGCTCAAACAGCTATTATTAAACCTATTGAAAAAGTAGCCGAAAAATTAAAAATACCTAATGAAGCTCTTGAATTATATGGTAAATACAAAGCCAAGATAGATCCTTTAAAAGCTAAAGGTGAAAAAAAAGGAAAGTTGATTTTGGTAACGGGAATTACTCCTACTAAAGCTGGTGAAGGAAAATCAACCACAACAGTTGGTTTGGTTGATGGGTTAAATGCTTTAGGTTATTTGACATGTGGAACCTTAAGAGAACCTTCAATGGGGCCAGTTTTTGGCATTAAGGGTGGAGCTGCTGGTGGTGGTTATGCTCAGGTAGTACCTATGAGTGATATTAATTTACATTTCACAGGAGATATGCATGCGGTTACTGCTTGTAATAATCTTATTTCAGCGGTTATTGACAATCATATTTTCCAAGGAAATAGATTAAATATTGATACTAATAGAGTTCTATGGAAACGTTGTTTAGATTTGAATGATCGTGCTTTAAGACAAGTAAGTGTAAGTCAAGGAAAAAACAAAGAACCAAGGACTGATGGTTTTAATATTACCGCTGCTTCAGAAGTTATGGCTATTCTTTGTTTAGCTAAAGATTTAGATGATTTTAAAAAGAGAATTGGAGAAGCTTTAGTTGCTTATGATATAAATGGTAAGGCAATCCAGGTTAAAGATTTAAATATAACTGGCGCTTTAGCTGTATTAATGAATGAAGCAATTAAACCTAATTTAGTTCAAACCTTAGAACATTCACCAGTTTTAATGCATGGTGGTCCTTTCGCTAATATTGCCCATGGTTGTAATTCTTTAATAGCAACTAACACAGCCTTAACCTTAAGTGATTATGTAGTTAGTGAAGCTGGTTTTGCGGCTGATTTAGGCGCTGAAAAATTTATAGATATTAAGTGTCGCAATAATGATTTAAACCCTAGTGCTGTGGTTATTGTGGCTACTATAAGAGCTTTAAAACTACATGGTGGTTGCGATTATGAAAACTTAAACACAGAAAACTTAGAAGCCTTAAAAGAAGGATTAAAAAACCTAAATCGTCATATAAAAACTATAGATTCGTTTGGTTGTCCAAAAATAGTAGCTATAAATCGTTTCTCAAACGATTCAATCACAGAATTAGATTATTTAGAAAACTGGTGTAATGATCAAGGAGTAATGGTATCGGTTTGTGAAGGATGGGCATTAGGTTCAAAGGGTATGTTAGATCTTGCCAGAAAGACAATTGATTTATGCCAAGGAAGAACAGAGTTAATTTATCCTTACCAAGAAGAAGATGATGTGAAAACTAAGATTTCTAATATTAACCAAAAGATATATGGTGGACTAACTGTAAGTTATAGTAAACAAGCAGAAAATGATCTTTTAGACATTAAAAAGAATAAATGGGATACCTTACCAATATGTATTGCTAAAACTCAATTCTCTTTAAGTGATGACGCTAAGATATTAGAGTATTGTGAAGGTTTTACTATTCATGTATCTAAAATAACTGTATCCTTAGGGGCTGGATTCTTAGTTGTCCATACAGGAAACATTATGACTATGCCAGCTTTAGGTAAAGAAATAGCAGCAGAGAAAATAGATATTATCGACGGAGAAATAAAAGGAATCTTCTAAAGCTGACTATTAAGAGCTCTTTGGTATTTGGATATAGTATTAGGAAAATAATTTATCTTAGCAGTGGCTAAGATTTTTCTAAAGTCTTCTAAACCGTCATGTTCGTATTTTAACTCATACTCAATTTCATAATCTATAGAATTTAGAAAATGAGATTCATCTAGACAAAGTTGTGCTTTCTTTAAATCTATTAAGCGACGATAAGTTATAGAATATCCATTTTCTTTAAAAGGAGGGTAGATATTATAAGAAGCTAAAATAGCCAAGAATTCCAAATCATTCAAATCAGCATTGGATTTTTCCATCTCTATTAGTTTATCTTGCGGGATTTTTAAAGTTAATAAATTTTCATTAACTGTCTTTCTTAGACGCAAGACAGCCTTTAGTTTTTCTAGTTGTTTGTTATCATCTAAGTAATAAATGTTCTTTTGCCAGATTCTTTGATAGTGTTTTTGATATAATGATAATAAATGAAAGTATTCTTCTTTTGTTACTAGACACTTATATTCGATTTCAATATTTTGTTTTAACATAGTCATATCCTATAATTTATGTTACAATTATTGATACGAAAAAGAAAGGACATTTTATTTATGAAATACACCTGCTTTGTCAAAGATGATAAATTATCACACCAGTGTTACCAAGCTATTGCGACTTTTCTAAATGCATATGGTTGGCAACATGACGAAGCACATCCTCAGCTAGTAATAACTATTGGCGGAGACGGTACAGTATTGGCGGCTATACACCAATATCTTAATCAACTTAATAATGTTGCTTTTGTCGGTATTCATACTGGAAGTTTAGGTTTCTTTAACGATTATCGTGTTGAAGAAATCAAAGATTTTATTCAAGACCTGATAACCAAAAAACCACAAATAGAGGCTAAACAGATGTTAAAAGCTGTCATCGACAACGATGAACGCCAGACAGTTTATGCTTTAAATGAAGTTCGTGTAGAGAACAATCTCAAAACACAAATATTACAAGTTAATATTGATAATGTTGTTTTTGAAGTATTAAGAGGATCAGGTGTGTGTCTTAGTACCCAAGCTGGTTCAACAGCCTACAACCGCTCCTTAGGTGGCGCGGTGTTAGATGAACAAGTATGGGGTATTCAAATGAGTGAAATAGTCACCATTCATAACAGCCGTTTTCATAGCTTAGGTTCACCAATGGTAATAAATCCGCGGCGAACGGTTACCATTGTGGCCCAGGATTTTAATTACAGCGTACTATGTTATGATCACAAATTCTTTCAACTACAAGGTCGTAAACAAATAAGTTGCCAATTGAGTGAAAAAGTAGCTTACTTTGCGCATTATAAAGACACCGATTACTTAAAGAGAATTCAAACTCTGTTCTAGGAGATTATCCAATGAGATCTTGGCATTCATTTTTTGACATGCTGCAGTTTCCCGTAAAAGTATTATTTATCGCCTGTGTTTTAATGGGTTTTGGTGAAGTATTAGCCAACCCTCAGATAATGACGATAATAACAGTAAACGACACGGTTCTAACTATCAGTTATGGCTTAAGATTTGCCGGATCTTTTATTTTTGCTAATTTTCCTTTATTAGTTGTGATAAAAATGGTCGGTCGACGTCATGATAGTTCGACTCCTATTTTTGCAGCTATACTTGGGTATATTGTCTTTCTTATTAGTTGTTCGTTTTTTGCCCCACAAACTTATAACAACGAGTTTTATGCCTCTATTATCGGCATAGAGGTTAACATGGAAGAATTTAATATAGTTAGTGATACTATGATGTATCCTTTTCAAACAGGACTATTTGCGGCTATTGCAGTTATCTGGTGCACACGTTTCTCTTATCGTAATACTAGAAGACACAGCTCTGATGGTTGGTTAGGTTATATAGATCGTGATACCCTGTCAGTTATTTTAACGATGATACTTTCTATAGCTGCTGGTTTTTTATTGACTATGTTTTGGCCATTAATGATTAATCTAATAGTTAATGTTATGCGTTTTATTGCAGAAGATATCACCAATCCAATTAATTTATTTGTCTATGGTATTTTTGATCGAGTTATGGCTTTACTAAACTTAAGCACTATATCACATAATGCTTTCTGGTTTGGTAGTTATGGGGGTTCTTGGATTAGTGAATCTGGATTAAACTATTATGGAGATGTTGGTGTTTGGACTGCCCAACAAGGTGCAATGATAGTTAGTAATGGAGCTGGTCGTTTAATTACTCCTTATTACCTTATTAACTTCTTTGCAGTGCCGGCTATAGCTATTGTATTTTGGGTTTTAAACACAAATCCTGAAGAAAGAAAACGTTATTTTAGTTTCATGATAATAGCAATTTTAGTATCCATTGGTTTTGGTTCTATTTTACCATTTGAATTCTTCTTACTTTTAACTGCACCTTTTTTACTGGTAATCCATTTAGTTGTTTCTGGTTTGTTGTTTGGTATCTTACAAAACATCGGTGTTTTTATTGGCTACACTTATAATGGAAGTCTAACTTATGCTAATCCAGGAAGTGTCTTTAATCTTCTTGCTTATTTTAATGACACTTATACTAGAGGAAATCTTTATTTGTTTTTGATAGTAGGGGTTATAGTTTTTATCTTTTATTTCTTGTTGGCGTATCTTTATTATAGTTACTTAGCTTTAGACTTTATAAATTTAGGTAAACACACTATTATTGATCAATTTTTAGATAGTATTGGTGGCCTTGGAAATGTTCGCAATCTTCATGCTGGGCCTACAAAAATAACAGTTAAGGTTATTAATCCTCAAATTGTCGATTTTAACAAACTTCATGAAACCGGAGTTGGTAAAATTATTGAAAATCGTGATGGTTATAATATCTACTTTGGAAGTGACAGTATTATGATAAGAAGAGCGGTTATAAAGAGAATTCGAGGCAACTAAATGTCGGAATACTCACCAATGATGACTCACTATTTAACTATTAAAAAGACCCTGCCCGATACGCTGGTCTTTTATCGCTTAGGCGATTTTTATGAAATGTTCTTTGATGATGCGAAAGTAGCTTCAACGGTTTTAGAGTTAGTGCTAACCGGACGTAATGCAGGAGTTAAAGAAAGAGTACCGATGTGTGGAGTGCCAGCCCATACTTTAAACGCTTATTTGAATCGTTTAGTAAACAATGGTTATAAAGTTGCTATTGTTGATCAAATGGAAGAAGCCACAGGAAAAACAATAGTTAAAAGAGAAATAGTTAGAATTGTTACTCCTGGTACAAACCTAGAAGATCAACAAGAAACAATGATAGCTACCATAAGTGAAAGTGAAAGTCACTATTATTTAGCTCTTTATAATATTAATGTAGGCGTGATTTTACTTCATCGTATCAAAAAGGATAATAATCAACTACAGCTTTTACTTGATGAGTTCAAAGTTAAAGAACTAGTTTGTGAAAACAAAGATAACTTAATTGAAATTAAAAATATCATAATCAGTTTATGCTCTTTTAAAGATGAAGATTTATCAGAAGAATTAAGTGCTTTAGTAGTAGACGAACCTTTATATCAAAACAGCATTAAAAGATTATTACTCTATCTACAAACCACACAAAAACAAACAGAGACAAATATCAAAGAAATTAAATGGTTATTAGATGATAGTTATATGCAAATAGATTATCAAAGTAAATTAAATCTTGAACTGTGTAATAATCGCTATAATACATCCTCAGGATCTTTATATAGTTTTCTAAATCACTGTTTAAGTTCTTTGGGTAACCGTACTTTGAAACAGTGGATTGAACAGCCACTAAGAAATCTAGAACAGATTCAATATCGTCTAAAGTTAATTAACTATTTGAATCAAGAATTTATTTTAAAAAATACAATTAGTGAAAACCTAAAATCAGTTTATGATATTGAAAGGATAATATCTCGTATTATCTATGGACAAATAAGTCATAAAGAATTATTAACATTAAAAACAAGTATTAAAGCTGGTTTAAATATTTTAGCTTTATTGGATGAAGAAATTTGGAATACTATTAAAGTTAAGGATAATTGTGAAGATGTGCATTTATTATTAGAAGAAGCTTTAAATGATGATCCTCAAGTATACAATCAAGATAATCAAATATTCAAAAAAGGATTTAATAAAGAGTTAGATGGATATCGTGATATTTTATTAAATGGGGAAAAATGGATTTTTGAGATGGAAAACCAAATTCGTCTAAAGACCGGAATTAAAAATCTAAAAATAGGCTACAATAAAGTCTTTGGTTATTATATTGAAGTATCTAAAGGCAATGTGAATTTAATTAAAGAAGAATTTGGTTTTATTAGAAAACAGACTTTGGTAAATGGTGAACGTTATATAACTGAACAACTAAAACAAAAAGAAGAAGAGATTTTACGATGTAGCGATTTAGCTAAACGTTTAGAAAAAGAATTGTTTAAACAATTAGTAGAAAAAGTGAGCCTAACAATAGATAAGCTACAAAAACTAGCCACAATGTTAGGTTGGGTAGACGCTATTTGTTGTTTAGCTGAAGTTAGTAGTCAATATGGTTATGTTGAACCCACTTTTAACGATGAAGGTATATTAGAAATTAAAGAGGGAAAACACCCAATATTAGCCGCACATTTAAAGGATGATTATGTAGCTAATAGTTGTTATTTAGATAATGAAACAACCACATTATTAATTACCGGGCCTAATATGGGAGGAAAGAGCACTTATATAAGACAAATTGCTTTAGGGGTTATTATGGCACAGATGGGATGTTTTGTTCCTGCTAAAAGTTTTAATACGATGATTTTTGATAAAATTTTCACAAGAATGGGCGCAAGCGATGATATCACAGGAGGGCAATCAACCTTCATGGTAGAAATGAATGAAGCGAATTTAGCTATGCAAAATGCGACAGTTAATTCTTTGGTTCTTTTTGATGAACTTGGAAGAGGCACTTCTACTTATGATGGAATGTCTTTAGCTCAAGCAATGATTGAGTATTTAACAGTGTGTATTAAATGTAAAGTATTATTTTCTACCCATTATCATGAGTTAGTACAATTAGAAGATACTATAAAAAATTTAAGAAATGTCTTTGTAAAAGTTGAAGAAACCAAGAATCAAATAGTATTTCTATATAAAGTGGATTATGGAAAAGCAAATAAATCTTATGGTATTAATGTAGCTAAACTAGCTCGTTTACCTAAAAGCGTAATTGATAGAGCAGCTATTTTATTAAAAGAATACGAGCAAAACCATCGTTTTAGACAAAATGAAATGATAGTTGAAATGGTTAAAGAAGACCCTAGGTACAAAGAACTTAAAAAAGCTATTAATGAAATTGATATTGAAGGAATAACACCTTTAAAAGCGCTTAATCTATTATCAGAATTAAAAACATTGTGTGAGGAAAATGATGAGTAAAATTAGAGTTCTCAGCGAGCATCTATGCAATATTATTGCGGCAGGAGAAGTAGTAGATAGACCAGCGGCTATAGTAAAAGAATTAGTGGAGAATTCCTTGGATGCTAATGCTAAACAGATAACCGTTAAAATTCAAAATGGCGGGCTTGATGAGATTTTTGTGAGTGATGATGGAGATGGAATGAATAAAGAAGATCTTCAATTAGCATTCTTATCTCATAGCACCAGTAAAATATCAAAAGAAAATGACTTGAATAATTTAAAAACTCTAGGATTTAGAGGAGAAGCGTTAGCTGCTATTGGTTCTTTAAGCAATTGTGAAATAGTAACTAATGATGGAGAAAAAGGATTTAGCATTACTAATCTCTTTGGGGAAATTACTAAAGCAATTCCTAAAGCGCGCAATAAAGGCACAACTGTTAGTGTTAAGGAATTGTTTTATCAAAATAGCCAGCGTTTTAAATTTCTAAAATCTAGTGGTTATGAATCAGCACTAATTGGTGATTTAATGCAAAAATTCGCTTTAAGTTATCCAAATATTAGTTTTCGCTATTTTAATAATGCTAGACTTATTTTTAATTCCCTGGGAAATAATGATTTAAATAAATTGCTGTTTACAGTTTATGGGCCTGAGATACATAGTCATTTCTTAAAATTAAAAATAACTGATTATGATTTTAAGATTGAAGGATATATAACAGATTCCCACTATAATAAAAGCAGTAAAAATGGAATTAACTTCTTTCTTAATAAACGTTTAGTAAATAATAATGCCTTAACTAAAGCGTTGGTATCGGCTTACAGTGATCATTTACCAAGTGGAAGATATCCTCTAGCTATAATCCATATAGATTTAGATCCAGTATTAATGGACGTAAATATTTCCCCTACAAAGTGGCAAATACGTATTTCCAAGGAAAAAGGATTATTAGATTTACTACAAAAAGGCATTAAAGAAACTTTATGGCAAAAAAACCAAGCAGCTATAATATCATCTTTTCCTCTTGATGTAGTGCCAGAAACTAAAAAAGATGAGAAAAATCCAATTGTATATCAACAACTGCAATTAGAACAATCACCAGTAATAAAAGAAGACACGACAGTAATCGTTCATCAACCAAAAGTAATAGGACAAGCTTTTGGCAAATTTATTATTGCGGACTTTCAAGATGAACTTTGGTTAATAGATCAACACGCAGCCCAAGAAAGATGTAATTATGAGAAATTTAAAAAAGCCCTTACCAAAACAAAATCTCCTTTACAAATTATTGATTTACCTCCTTTGACTGTTAGTTTAGCTCATATGAGTCAACTTTCATTAATAAATGAAAGACTAGAAGCTATTAATCTACACTTTGAAGAGTATGGTAATAATAAACTTTTAATACGCAGCCTTCCTTTATGGATTACCCAAGTAGATATAGAAGCTTTTTTATTAGATATTTTAGATAGTGCATTAGAAGAAAAAAGTGCAGATATCCAAGAAATTCGCAAGGCAGCTCTAGCTTCTTTGGCTTGTCATAGTTCGATTAAGTTTAATGAACACTTAAGTTATTCTGCTCAACAAAGTTTAGTTAGTGAATTATTAAATTGTGAAAACCCATATCATTGCCCACATGGTCGACCAACGATAGTAAAACTAACAGAAAAACAATTATCCAAGGAATTTTTACGTGGATAAAGTTTTATTAATAAGTGGCGCAACAGCTAGTGGAAAGAGTGATCTAGCTGTTTTACTTGCCCAAAAATACCAAGGAGAAATTATTAGTGCCGATAGTGTTCAAGT
>Ga0082212_10001876_pt1 | contig 30961 bp, 23 predicted proteins | sample TergutNt197P3_FD_71548 | JGI IMG/M metagenome (GOLD analysis project Ga0082212, IMG submission 71548) | Neocapritermes taracua P3 segment gut microbial communities from Petit-Saut dam, French Guiana - Nt197 P3 | ecosystem: Host-associated > Arthropoda: Insects > Digestive system > Gut ...
TCGCTTGCCATTTCGGACTTTATGTTCGACATCAAGCTGCTTGTGAACGGAGCTCCTGTGCAATACTCATATTTCGCGGACGAAGGCTCGCTTAAAATATGCGCAGCCGGCGCAGCGGCTTGCTGCGCGTCGGCGGAGTTTGCGCTTACCCACCGTTCTCATTTCCGCGTGAGGGGCTGTAACGCGGGGGTGCGGCTTGAACTGCGTTCCGCTTCCGGTCACGGAGCTAGAGGATGCAGAGGTATTTACGCGCTGCCGGATGGTGAAGGTTGGGAAGGCGAGTTCGGACGGTTCGGTAAACTGTTCTTTAAGGCGATTTCCGGCAACTACTCAGTTGCGTCAGTGTTCGACGATGAAAAGAACGAATACTCGCTCGTGCGTATTGACTTCATGCCGGACGCGGAAACGGGCGAGTTCGAAGCCGCCGTACATGATTATCGCGATAAACTGCTGCCTTTCGGCGAGTACGAAGACTTCGGCGAACTGGTCGCGGACAACAAAGCCGACTTCGCGGAGTTCAGCAAAATATACGACGCTCCGGCGCCCGGCTACGAGGAAACGTCTAACTATGCCCGCTGGATAGTATGGTCGAACCGCACGAAAGCCATTGGATGTTTTGCGGAACCGCATATCCTGTTTCAGAATGCCTGGGGATGCTCCGCCGCCCCGTGGCAGCAAAGTTACAACGCGATGGCCATGCTTTCCGATCCGGTTGAAGCCTGGCGCCTCATATGCGTCATGTTCATCAATCAGGATAAGCGCACGGGGCGCGTTCCCGGTTTCCTGACCTATACGAGCCCTGCGAACACCGGAATGCAGCCGGCATTTCAGGGTTTTGCCCTTGATTACCTGTTCCGTAAGGTCGGCGACGACTTCATATCCGTTGACGAAGCGGAGCGTATGTATCCCAAAATGGCCGCCTGGGCGGAATACTGGGCTAAGTATCACAACGCCGGGTTCGGCAACGACGTTCTTTCGCTGCACAGCCCGCATGAGTCCGGCTGGGACGACTGCTCGATATTCCAGGATGGCTTCCCCGCTGAGGACCCGTGCGCGAACACATTCCAGGTTCTGCTCATGGAATGCGTCGCAAGGCTTGCCAAGAAGTCATACAGTTACGCTGACAAACATGACGAATGGATGTCGAGAGCGAAGAAATTGACAGACATTATCATCAAGGATTACTGGGACGGCGAGAAGTTCGTCGCCAAAGTCAAAGGGAAGATCGTCGATTCTTACAGCCTTGCCAACTATCAGCCCATTATACTCGGAAAGCGCCTGCCGCAGAACATTATTGACAAATGCGCGGAAAAACTCACCGAGGAAGGGCTGTGGCTGACTGATATAGGCCTCGCGTCCGAGAGCATGATGAGCGAGTATGCTACGTTCGGAATATCGTTCGTCTGCGGGCGTGTCGTCGGCCCGATGAACATGATCCTCACTGTTGGGCTGCAGGCTGCCGGAAAGCAGAAAGAGGCGGACTACATAGCCCGCCGCTACTGCGACCACACAGGGCGTGAAGGCATAATCCTCGGTTACGCGCCTTTGAACTACTACAGTCACAACGGGGAGAAAGCCGCGCAGCAGATACCGCCGCACCCCGCGGACGGATGGGCGTGGAGCTCATGGAGCGCCAACAGTTACCTTACAATGGTGACCGGCGTTATCGGGAAGTAAATTGCAACTGTTCAGGCGCTCCGGCGAGAAGGACTGCATTTCAGCGCCTGAAGGCGTCGGGCGCCTGAACAGAAACAAGAATTTTGTGAATTTCGACGAAATAATTCCGCTAAATACCTCAAATTATTACAGTTCTATTGATTATCTGTGAATAAATGCTATAATCAGAAAATTAATAACGGAAAAAATAAGAAGGAGGGCGAAATATGCTAAGATACATTATCAGGCGCATTTTGCTAATGATCCCTATCCTGCTTGGAGTTTCCTTCATCGCGCTGATCTTCATCGACATCGCGCCGGGCGATCCGGTCAAGATCATCACAAGCTATGACGCGGAGGATTGGGAACGCGACAAGGTCCGAGAAGAACTGGGGCTCGACCAGCCTCTGCTCGTAAGGTACTACAGGTTTGTGACTCATGCTCTGCAGGGCGATCTCGGCAAGACGTTCTACACGAAAAGGCCCGTATGGCCTGATCTGATGGCGCGCTTCCCGTACACGTTGATCATCGCCTCTATGAGCGTCGTGCTTTCGGTGATAATAGGTATACCCATCGGAATTTACGCGGCGACGCACCAGTACTCGTGGAAGGATAACGCAGCCATCCTTCTGTCGTTGCTGTGCGTCTCAATGCCCGCGTTCTGGCTGGCGCTGCTGCTTGTGAGGCTGTTCTCCGTCCGGCTTGGGTGGCTGCCTGTCTCAGGCATCCAGAGCTGGAAAGGCTGGATAATGCCTACATTCTCGCTTGCGGTTGGTTACGCGGCGGGGCTCGCGAGGCAGGCGAGGTCGAACATGCTGGAAGTCATCAGGCAGGACTACATTACGACTGCGCGCGCAAAAGGGCAGTCTGAAACGGTCATCAAATACAGGCACGCTCTTAAAAACGCATGCATACCGCTCATAATGGTCGTCGGAGGTATGTTCAGTATGTCGCTTGGCGGCGCGCTGATCGCCGAACAGATATTCTCGGTTCCGGGGCTTGGGAGCTACATGATGGGCGGCCTTATCGGCAGGGATTATCCCGTTATCCAGGCAAGCGTTCTGTTTATGTCTGTTATATCCTGCGGCGTGATCCTGCTCATCGACATCATCTTCGCATTTATCGACCCGAGGATCCGTTCCCAGTTTGTCAGGCACAGTAAGAAAATGAAGGAGGCGGCGTAAGAGTGGATGCAGTAAAAGTTAAGCCAAAAAAGAAAAAGTCCTGGTTCTCGGAAGTCTGGCGCAGGCTTAAGAAGAACAAAGTAGCGGTCGTTTCTCTTGGAGTAATAATCCTTATCATAATCATCGCGCTGCTGGCGCCGCTGCTTGCCCCTCACGAATATGATCAGCAAAACACAAGGCGCGTTCTGGAAGGGCCGAGCAAAGACTTCAGGCTCGGTACAGACAGGCTTGGGCGCTGCGTGCTCAGCAGATTGCTTTACGGTTCGAGGCAGTCGCTTCAAATGGGCTTCACCGCAGTCATTATAGCAGCCGCGATAGGCATACTCCTTGGCGCTATCGCGGGGTATTACGGAGGCTGGGTGGATAACCTGCTCATGCGTTTCCTGGATATCTATCAGGGTATTCCGATGTTCCTGCTCACGGTCACGCTGGCCGCTGTTCTGGGCGCCAGCCTGAGAAACGCGATAATCGCTATCGGAATAAGTATGATACCCGGAAACGCGCGTTTTATGCGCGCATGTATCCTGACTGTCCGCGACATGGAATATATCGAAGCGGCCCAGTCTATCAACGCAAGCAACAAGAGAATAATCCTCAGGCATATCATCCCCAACGCTATCGCTCCGATGATAGTCTCCATCACGATGGGGCTGGGAGGCTCAGTGCTTGCCGGAGCGGGGCTCAGTTACATCGGCCTGGGCGCGCAGCCTCCAACGGCTGAATGGGGCGCAATGATCTCCGACGCGAGAAACCTTCTGAGAAGTCAGCCGCAGCTCTCGCTATATCCCGGACTGTGTATTATGGTCACTGTCCTGGCCTTCAACCTGCTGGGAGACGGTCTCAGAGACGCGCTCGATCCGCGTCTGAAGACTTAAGGAAGCGAGGTGCGATGAATGGCTGAGAACATAGAAAACATACTTGAAATAAAAGACCTTGTCGTGGAGTACCACACAGATGAAGCGGTGATCCACGCGGTCAATGGCGTTAACCTGTCCGTAAGGAAAGGCGAGACGATAGGCCTTGTCGGAGAAACAGGCGCCGGAAAGACTACGATCGCAAGATCGATCCTTCGCATACTGCAGACGCCGCCCGCGAAGTTCATACGCGGCGAGATCATGTATGCCGGCGAGGATATAGCGAAGAAAACAGAAGCCGAAATGCGCAAGATCCGCGGGAACAGGATAGCCATGATCTTCCAGGATCCTATGACGGCTCTCAACCCGATAGAAAAAGTAGGTTTCCAGATCGCGGAGGCGATAGGGCTGCATAACAAGATCACGCGCAACGAGTCCGAACGCAGGGCCTGCGATATGCTTGAGATGGTCGGCATCCCAATGGAACGCTACGCTGAGTACCCGCATCAGTTCTCAGGCGGCATGAAGCAGCGCGTTGTAATAGCTATGGCGCTGGCGTGCAACCCGGAACTTCTTCTGGCGGACGAGCCAACGACAGCTCTGGACGTCACTATTCAAGCTCAGGTGCTGGAGATGATGCAGAACCTGAAAGATAAACTCGGCACGTCGGTCATCATGATAACGCACGATCTGGGCGTCGTGGCAAGCTGCTGCCAGTCGGTGGCTGTCATCTACGCGGGCGAGATAGTGGAGTACGGCTCCGCCGAGCATATATTCGACTTTCCGGTACACCCGTACACGATCGGCCTGTTCGGCTCGCTTCCGAAACTGGATTCCACATCAAAACGCCTCAACCCGATCAAGGGCCTGATGCCGGACCCGACCAGGCTTCCTGAAGGCTGCAGTTTCTGCGACCGCTGCCCGGACGCGAACGAGAAGTGCTCGGCAGGGTCTCCTGATGTGATCGAGGTAGCGCCGGGGCATCTTGTCAAGTGCATAAAAGCGGGGGGTGTATAATATGGCGGCGTTACTGGAAGTAAAGAATCTAAAGAAGTATTTCAAAACAGGGGCAGGGCCGCTCCACGCGGTCGACGACATTACGTTTACGCTGGAAGAAGGCAAGACTCTCGGCGTGGTCGGAGAGTCCGGCTGCGGGAAGACTACTCTCGGCAGGACGATAATACACCTTGCCGACAGGACAGACGGCGAGATCTTCTTTGAAGGCAAGGACATCACAAGCCCCTCAAAGAAAGAACTCCAGGTAATGCGCGAGGAAATGCAGATCATTTTCCAGGACCCGTATTCCTCACTGAACCCGCGTATGTCCGTCAGTGAAGCCATTAGAGAGCCGCTGGTCATTCAGGGAAAAATGTCGAAATCCGATATCTACGCTGAAGTATTAAATCTGATGGACACGGTCGGCCTCGCGGAACGGTTTGAGAACTCGTACCCGCATGAGCTTGACGGCGGCAGGCGGCAGCGCATAGGCATTGCAAGAGCGCTTGCGTTAAGGCCGAAGTTCATAGTTTGCGACGAGCCCGTCTCTGCGCTGGACGTCTCCATTCAGGCGCAGATAATCAACCTTATGCTGGACCTGCAGGATGAACGCGGGCTTGCCTACATGTTCGTAACGCACGACCTTTCAGTCGTCAAGTACATATCCAACGATATCATGGTCATGTACCTTGGTAACATGGTCGAAAAGGCGCCCTCTGACGAGCTGTTCAAGAACCCTCTGCACCCGTATACGAAGGCTCTGCTTTCGGCAATTCCGGTACCGGACATCCACAACCAGGCTGCGCGCATCATCATGCAGGGCGAGATCACTTCGCCCATCAACCCGAAGCCGGGCTGCCGGTTCATGGCAAGATGTCAGTACGCGTCTGAGGAGTGCAGCCAGCCGCAGGTTCTGGAGGAACACACGCCCAACCATTTTGCAGCTTGCTGCAAGATCAAGTCGTTAACCGCCTGATCTTGTAACGGGGATCGATACCCGGATCTTGTATCCGGGATCGATACCCGGGGTAAATAGATCACGATCTGCAGCCTGAGCATGCCGGGCGGCGGACAACTAACACAATCAGGAAATTTCAATATAAATTACGATTTTGGAGGAAAGACAATGAAAAAACTACTGGCAATTCTACTGATCCTGTGCCTTGCAGTAGCAGTCTTCGCGTGCAACAAGGATAACAGCGGTAATGACAACCAGCAGGCGGGCGGATCTTCTCCGGCCGGAGGCTCGTCTCCATCCGGCGGTTCTTCACCGGCAGGCGGCGGCGGCGACAGCAACCAGCCTGCGGGCGGCGGCGCGATCGTCTCTGCGAGAGACACATTAACCCTGGCCATCACACAGGACAGAGGCACGCTTGATCCGCTGTACCTTGTCGGCTGGGATAATCAGCAGGCTATGCGCCTTGTATATGAGCCTCTCTGGGAGTTTGACGAGAATTATGAGGTAGTTAAATGGGTGCTTGCCAAAAGCGTGGATCAGTCCGACCCGCTTAAGTGGATAATCACGCTCAGAGACGATGTGTATTACGCTAACGGGAACAAGTTCACGGCTGATGACGTGTTATTCTCACTGTACATCGCCAACAACAGGGAAGGCGAGCCCCCGTACTTCCTGACAATGGATAACGACGCGAACAGGAAGATAGACGACTACACAGTTGAGATCCACTACACAGAGTTCAATGTCAGCTATATGAACTCATACGCTACGATATTCATGATGAACGAAGCGTCCTACGATTTCGACACAATAGCAATGGAAAGCATGGGGTCCGGACCGTATAAGCTGACGGAATACGTCATAGGCAGCCATATGAGCTTTGAGAGGCGCGATGATTACTGGGGCGAAGCTCCGCCGATAAAAAACATTAACTTTAACGTCCTGATCGAAGAGGCTCAGAGAGTAAACGCGCTGCAAGCCGGCGAAGTCGATATTTCAGCTGTTCCGTTCCAGGATATAGAGTATGTCCAGGGAATGCCGAACATGGAAGTGCGGCTTGTTTCGACGCGCGGCTGCAGAACAGTGTATTGTAACGTTACTAACCCGGATTCGCCGTTCTATGAGAACATCGACGCGCGCAGGGCGATCTTCTACGCTATTGACCCGCAGGCTGTTCTTGACGTTGTGTACAACGGTTATGGTGAAGTAGCGCAAGGCCCGTACTCACTCCACGCCTCGGACGCAAACCCCTCCGACTTTGGCAAGGGGATTTACGGGCACGGATACGACCCCGCTCTGGCAAAAGAGTATGCAGAGAAATCAGGGCTTGCAGGCAAGGAGATAAGGTTCATAAACAATGGCTCGCCTGACATGGTAATGACAGCCGAACTCGTTCAGGGTTTCCTGAAAGACATCGGCATCGAAGTAGCGATTCAGAGCCTCGACACCGGCTCATGGCTCGATTACCGTTTTGACGCAACGTCTTACGATATGTGCATAGACTTCACCGGAGGAAACCCAGCCGCCGTAGACCTCGCAGTATGGTGGGCCTATGCCGGGAACATGCCTGCTCAGGGCTATCCGGAATATCTGGAGAGATACCGTGAAATGGCCGATGAAATCCGGAAGATTTCCGATCAGAATGTGCTTAACGAGTACTACCATGAGATGACGGACATTCTCACTGATGTGGATATCTTCTATAACATGGTCGACATGATGGCGTCCCAGGGTTATGACAAGAATCTGCATATTGAGAGAGTATCTTTCGGATGGATAGACTTCAGTAAGACATACTGGATGAACTAAAAGCGCGCTTGAGCAAACACTTCATGTTTGAGTCATGTGATCGTGCCGTACGGGGCATTGCATATCGTACATGTTCGAATCACGTGCGCATGCGCGCTCAGAAATTACGCGCGGCTTCTACCCATGGTTCCTCAATGCACAGTAATCCCATAGCGCTTAGGCAGTAGTTAATACAGGGCGGACACAGGCTCCCGGCAACATGTCCGCCCTTTATTAAAATATGTTTGCTGGAGGAAGGAAATGAAAAGACTACTTGCAATCTTACTGGTTCTCTGCCTGGCAATCGCGGTTTTTGCATGTAACAAGGACAACAGCAGTGGAAGCAACGACAATCAGCAGGCCGGCAACTCGTCGGCGGGAGGAGGCAGTTCACCGGCGGGAGGAGGCAGTTCGCCGGCAGGCGGAGGTAGTGGAAACCAACCTGCGGGCGGCGGCCCAATTGTCTCCGCGCGGGACACCGTTACTCTGGCGATTACACAGGACAGAGGCACGCTGGATCCGCTGTATTTGGTTGGATGGGACAATCAACAGGCAATGCGGCTCGTATATGAGCCCCTCTGGGAGTACGACGAAGACTATCAGGAAGTAAAGTGGGTACTTGCGACAAGTTGCGATCAATCAGATCCGCTAAAATGGATCATCAAGCTCAGGGATGACGTGTATTACGCAAACGGCAACAAGTTCACTGCGGATGACGTTATTTTCTCACTTTACATTGCAAACAACAGGGAAGGCGAGCCCCCGTACTTCCTGACGATGGATAACGACGCAAACAGAAAGGTCGACGACTATACAGTCGAGATATGCTTTACCGAGTTCAGAGTCGGAACGATGTTCGCTTTTACAACGATTTTCATGATGAACGAAGCGTCGTATGATTTTGACACCATAGCTATGGAAAGCATGGGTACAGGCCCTTATGAAATGACCGAGTATGTCATCGGAAGCCACATGAGCTTCGAAAGGCGCGATAATTATTGGGGAGAAACGCCTCCGATAAAGAACATCAACTTCAACGTGCTCATCGAAGAAGCGCAGAGAGTAAACGCGCTGCAGGCAGGTGAAGTCGATATTTCCGCGGTTCCGTTCCAGGATGTCGAGTACGTGAAGAGCATGCCGAACATGGAGGTCCGTCTGACGCCTGCCAGAAGCTGCAGAGCTATCATGTGTAACTGTACGAACCCGGATTCGCCGTTCTACGAGAACCTTGACGCGAGGAGGGCTATATTCTACGCTATAGACCCGCAGGCAGTTCTTGACGTTGTCTATAACGGATACGGCGAAATCGCGCGATGTCCGTACACGATGTACGCGGCTGACGCAAACTCTGACGACTTCGATAAGGGCATATACGGGCACGGCTACGATCCGGAACTCGCCAGGCAATACGCTGAAAAGGCGGGGCTGTACGGTAAGGAGATCAGGTTTATCAACAACGGGTCGCCCGACATGGTTATGACTGCTGAACTCACACAGGGGTTCCTGAAAGACATCGGGCTTGACGTAGCGATACAGAGCCTCGATACCGGCTCATGGCTGGATTACCGTTTTGACGCCACGTCATATGATATGTGCGTAGACTTCTCCGGCGGCTCCCCGGCTGCGGTCGATCTGGCTGTCTGGTGGGCATTCTGCGGTAACGCCCCAGCGCAGGGCGATCCCGCGGGAATGGAAAGGTATCGCGAACTGGCGGATGAGATCATGACGATAGTCGATCAGAACACGTTGTATGAGTTCTATCACGAAATGACGGATATCCTCACAGAAATGGACCTGTTCTACAACCTGGTGGATATGATGCGTTCGCAGGCTACTGACAAGAATCTATATGTAAGCAGAATATCGAATGGCTGGATCGACTGGCAGAACACATATTGGCTGAACTAGCGCCGGCACTCATAATCACGCGCGCGTATCGGCTCAACTGATCAAACAAAGAGCAGACCGGGTTTCCGGTCTGCTCTGGTGTTATTATTACGCAATTATTAAATATTATTAATAAATTATTAAATATAGTATTGACAGATTATCAGCAAAGTGTTAAGCTAATGCAAGAAGTGAAATCCGCGAATGCGCGGCAATCACAATAGTATAAGGAAGGAAAGGTAGTAAAATGAAGAAGGTATTGGCGATTCTATTGGTACTGTGTCTGGCGGTTGCGTTTTTTGCGTGCGGCAAAGACGACAACAGCAGCAGCAATCAGCAGGCGGGCAACGCGTCGACAGACAGCGGCGGTCAGCCTTCGGGCGGCGGCAATCAGCCTTCAGGCGGAGGCAACGATACTCAGCCTGCGGGCGGAGGCCCTATCGTATCTGCAAGGGACACTGTGACGATCGCGATCACCCAGGACAGAGGAACGCTCGACCCGTTATATCTGGTTGGCTGGGACAATCAGCAGGCCATGCGCCTTGTCTATGAGCCTCTCTGGGAGTATGACGAAGACTACACGGAAGAAAAATGGGTGCTTGCCAAAAGCGTCGATCAGTCCGACCCGCTCAAGTGGATCATAAGCCTCAGGGATGACGTCTATTACGCAAACGGCAATAAGTTTACCGCGGACGACGTCCTGTTCTCGCTTTACATCGCAAACAACAGAGAAGGCGAACCTCCGTACTTCCTCACGATGGATAACGACGCGAACAGAAAGATCGACGACTACACAGTCGAGATCCACTATACAGAGTTCCGTGTTGGAACAATGTATACATTCGCGACGATCTTCATGATGAATGAAGCGTCTTACGACTTTGATACCATCGCAATGGAGAGCATGGGATCCGGTCCCTACAAGCTCACAGAATACGTCATCGGCAGCCATATGAGCTTTGAGCTCCGCGACGATTACTGGGGCGAGACTCCTCCGGTAAAATACGTCAACTTTAACGTCCTCATCGAGGAAGCGCAGAGAGTCAACGCCCTGCAGGCAGGCGAAGTTGACATCTCGGCAGTCCCGTTCCAGGATATCGAGTATGTCGAGAGCATGCCGAACATGAATGTGCGGCTTGTGACATCGCGTATGTGCAGAGCTATTTACTGTAACGCTACGAACCCGGATTCACCGTTCTTTGAGAATCTTGACGCGCGCCGCGCTATCTTCTACGCAGTAGACCCGCAGGCGATACTCGACGTCGTATACAACGGATACGGCGACGTCGCGAGGTGCGCCTACTCTATGTTCGCGGCCGACGCGAACCCTAAAGACTTCGATAAGGGGATATACGCGCACGGCTATGATCCGGAGCTCGCCAAACAATATGCGGAAAAAGGCGGGCTTTACGGCAAAGAGATCAGGTTCATCAACAACGGCTCTCCCGACATGGTCATGACAGCAGAGCTTGTACAGGGCTTCCTGAAAGACATAGGCATAGACGTCGCGATCCAGAGCCTTGACACAGGCTCATGGCTGGACTACCGCTTTGACGCCACGTCATATGATATGTGCATCGACTTCACAATGGGCTCTCCCGCGGCTTCCTGCCTTGCGGTATGGTGGATCTACGCCGGAAACGGCCAGGCCCAGGGCGATCCGAAGGGCATGGAGAGATACCGTGAAATGGCGGACGCGATCATGGCGATCGTAGATCAGAACACATTGTACGAGTACTATGCCGAGATGACAGACATCCTTGCCGAAATGGACATCTACTACAACATGGTGGACATGAAAGCCGCGCAGGCAAGTGATACGAACCTTGTGATCGGCAGACTGGCCTTTGGCTGGATCGACTGGCAGAACACATACTGGACAGCTTAACGACAGCTGAACGGGATAACCGGATAGCATAACAGCAGTTCAGCCGGGCAGCATAGCAGAGGTTCAGCCGGGCAGCATTACAACGGTTCAGCAGGACAGCATAGCAGAGGTTCAGCCGGATTACCGGACAGTAATAGGCGGTACATCCAACATCAAACGCAAAAGCAGACCGGGTTTTCCGGTCTGCTTTTACATCCTTATACTACCGGCCAGTCCGGCGTGGGCTGCGCCTGAAAAACATGGTTGCGGATGACCGCTCCGTCCTTCTCCGTTATACCAGGTACGGATTCGGATCCGTAAAAAAATGCTCGTCGACGTCCCCCGGTTTCCCGTATGCTCCGATCATAACAAAGATCTCGCCCTCTCTCGGCGGTGCGCCGTCTTCCGGAGGCGGCGTGCCGGGCAGCCTCATCGTGCTTGTGCCGTAGCCGCGGCCGACGTTGTAGAACCTGTTATAGTTATCCAGGAAACACAGCGTATCGGAACGGAAGCCCACCTTATCGCCTACATAACGTTCCATGTTTTGCTCTGTGAGGCTGACGAGGTACATGCCTTCCTTGATCTTCACATACTGCGTGGGTTCATCCGAGCCCGGCAGGCCTTTGAGCAGATCGTTCAGGGCTGAGTTCTGAGCTTCACCCTGCTCGGTGCGCACTGCGTCCCTCGGATATGTAATGCGGTACCAGTTTGTGTTGTAGTACGCGTGGACTGTCGAAAGCTCATGGCCGTATGTCCACTGCATGCATGTTCCGACCATGTCGTCGCTGAAGCCGTGGCGGGCGGGTTTGATTTCTTTGCCTTTTTCGCGTATCGCGCCGAATGTCCAGTGGCTTTCTATAAGCAGAGGCCAGTACTGGTTCTCACCCTTGGAGCAGCGCAGGAATGTCACAAGCCCCTGCTCTTTATCGATTACCCAGGTCAGGTTCTCTTTTGAAGGCGCTTCCGGATTTTCCGGGTCCTTGACGCACCAGGTAACCAGATATGTGTAGTCGTCCCCTTTGAGGCACTTGTACTCGGCTGTTTTGGGCTCGCTGCCCTTTATTGTCCATTCCACGATCTTATCGTCTTTGAAGTTCAGCGTGTAGTCGCCGCCGTTTTCGCCGTAGTCCATTTTCAAATCGAACTTCTTCCCCGCCAGCTCGAAGCATAAAGGCGGGCAGTATTGCCCGATTGACAAAGCTCCGGCTTTTGGCCCGTATTCCTTGCTCAGATCCGCCATATGATCATTCCTTTCATTTTGCGCGCAGCACCTGTCCGGGTTGTCCCGGAGCGCACGTGCCTCCGCGCGTAAATATGCCGCTTGAGAAGAAGCCGATACTTCGGAATATCGTCATCCGCTCGCCGCTTTGAATCGATTATCACATAAATCCTCATGCTTTTCAAGTACAACTATTCAGCGGGTATCCGTGAGATGCTTTTTTAGCCGGCTAGCGTACAAAGGGGTGTCCGTGAGATGCTTTTTTGAGGCTTCTACGAATGTTTATGGGTATATGCGCAGTGGCTGCCGCCTCCTGCTTCACGAGCAGCCTCAAAAAAGGCAGTCTCCCGGACACCCCTTTGCACACTAGCCTACAAGCGCAACAATTCGCGTTTTTTTTCCTGATTTCGTTGACACGGCGTAATGTTATTGGTAAAATAAGCAAGTTGTAACCAGACTCTACAGACCGGGGCAGATACCATATGACGAAATATATAATCAAAAGACTGCTGATGATCATCCCGATATTATTGGGAGTGATCATTATTCTATTTCTGATTCTATATTACATTCCGGCTTCGAACGTAAGGTTCATGACAATGAACGGCGGCGGAGATTTTCTCGATTCGGTGTTCAGAATATTCAACGCGAAAGAGGGACTTATAACCAAATATCTGCGCTACTGTTACAATGTCTTCTTTAAGTTCGATTTCGGCCGTTCAGGCAGAATGCTGCCGCGGCTTACATTCGAGCTCAAGTACCGCGTAAGCAACACGCTGAGCCTTCTGCTTTGCGGCGTGGGGGCTACCATGCTCGTCGGCGTCCCGCTCGGTATAGTCTGCGCGCTGAAAAAGAACCGCGTTGTGGACAGGATCATAAGCGTCATAACGCTGATACTCGCCTCCATACCGAGTTACTCCATGGCGATGCTCGTGACTCTGCTGCTCGTTCTTTCGCTGAACTTGCTTCCGCTTCTGCCTTCATACACTTCGCCTGTCGCGTTTGTGCTGCCAATGGTTACCATTTCTCTGGGCGGCATATCTTCTATCGCCAGGATGACGAGAGCGAGTATGCTGGAAGTGCTTGACCAGCCGTACATTACAGCCCTTCGCTCAAAAGGCCTCAAGCGTACTGCAATCATATGGCGGCATGGCCTGAAGAACGCTTTCGTGCCGATCGTCTCCGTGCTTGGCGGCCTTATTGCGCAGCTTCTCTGCGGCACTTTCGTTGTCGAATACTTTTTCACGATTCCCGGGCTCGGAACCCTTATGCTGAAATCCGTCAGCATGAGGGATCATTTCTCAATACTCGGATGCACTGTCGTCCTAACTGTTATTTTATCGGTGACCAATACGGCCGCCGATATCCTGTATGCAATGATCAATCCGCAAATAAGGCTTCAATACAACAACTCGAACCGGCTTTCAGACTAGAACAGTAACGCGCTGATGACGCGCCTGAACCGGATGGCAGCGTGAAAGAATGCGGAACCCGGCGCGCGGTTTGCGCGTACATCCATCCTTTCGATCCTGTTTTGTCTAAAAGTGTTATAGATGGAGGTTATGATGAGTCTCTTCATGAGCAGAAAGAAACGCGATGAACGCGACGCGAAAGCAGTATACTCCGAAAGCACATGGTCGGAAGTATTCAGGAGGCTGCTTAAAAACAAAGTCGCGATGGCGGGGCTGATTGTTTTTGTCATCGCTTGCCTCGCATGTATTTGCGCGCCTTTGCTGACAAAATACGATTACTTTTCTATAAATGTCGACCGCACGAAGGAAGGGCCTTCGCTCGCGCATATCTTCGGTACGGACTATCTCGGCCGGGACCTGTTCACAAGGCTTCTGTACGGCGGCAGGGTCACTTTGAGAATTGCTCTGGGGTCAACGCTGATCGCTGCTGTCGCAGGGTGTTTTCTGGGGCTGGCGATAGGCTTTTTTGGCGGGCGCCTTGATTTCTACGTGTCGCATTTTCTGGATATGCTCGCTTCTATCCCTGTTTTCCTGCTCATTATAGTTTCCGAAGCCGCGCTCGGTTGGGGAGAAGGAAACTTCATGTACGCAATGGCGATTGCAGCCATTCCGCAGTTTGCCCGGCTTGTCCGGGCTTCAGTAATGAACATCAAGGGTTCCGAGTATATCGAAGCTGCCAGAGCGCTCGGCGTGCGTAACTCCGGGATCATTTTCCGCCATATCTTTCACAACATAGCGCCTCCGCTGATAATACGCTTTACAAGCGGCGTCGCGGACGCGCTGCTGCTGTGCACGGTAATGGGCTACCTCGGGATAGGCATCAACCCGCCTACGCCTGAATGGGGCTTGATAGCGTACATCGGCAGGGCATACATCAGGTCGTACCCGCTGATGATGATCTTCCCCTGCGTTGTGATAACCATCAGCGTACTCTCGCTGTGTCTGTTCGGCGACGGGCTGCGCGACGCGCTGGACCCGAGGGAGTAGAGCAGAGAGTTGAGAGTTGAGAGTTGAGAGTTGAGAGTTGAGAGTTGAGAGTTGAGAGTTACAGAGCAGAGAACCTGATCTAGAGTGCGGAACACTCCGTATCCCGATGCGGGATTTTGAAGACTCAGTGACAACGAAGGAGCACTGCAAATTGGATACTAACAGTTACGAAACAGCATATCAGGAAAACGGGAAGCAAGATTCACCGGCCTCGTCAGGCAGCAGCTTGCGCGAAGATTTATCCGAAGAGATATTACTTGAGGTAAAGGATCTCAATATTTCCTTCAACACAAGGCGCGGAGAACTGAAAGCCGTTAACGGGATCAGCTATCACGTCAAAAAGGGCGAAGTCATGGGGCTTGTCGGAGAGTCGGGCAGCGGTAAAACCGTTGAGGCGTATTCCATTATCGGCTTGCTCAAGCCTCCCGCTAAAATAAACGCGGGCGAAGTTATGTTTGAAGGGAAGAATCTCTTTCAAATGAACGAGAAGGAGATGGAAGGGTTCAGAGGCGAGCAGATCAGCATGATATTTCAGGATCCGCTGTCCTACCTTGACCCTGTATTTACAATCGAACAGCAGATGATTGAAACTATCCGCGCGCATGACAGGACTGTTTCAAAATCTGCGGCAAGAGCCGTTTCAACGGATATGCTCAGGGAAGTCAAAATACGCGACCCGGAAAGGATATTAAAGCAGTATCCGTTTGAGTTGTCAGGCGGAATGCGCCAGAGGATCCTTATCGCCATAGCTCTGTTGTGCAAGCCAAAACTTCTCATTGCCGACGAACCGACGACAGCTCTTGACGTAACCATACAGGCTCAGATCATTCAGATCCTCAAGCGCCTCCAAAAGCAAAGCGGCATGTCAATGCTGTACATTACACACAACTTCGGTATCGTCGCGGAGCTTTGCGACAGAGTGTCGGTCATGTATGGCGGATACATACTGGAGCAGGGCGCCACGGACGACATTTTTTACAATACCGCGCATCCGTACACCCGGATGCTGCTCAACACTGTGCTCAGCATGGATACTTCGCTGGACACTCCTCTTACGCCGATAGAAGGTACTCCGATAGATCAGGTCGATATGCCGGAAGGCTGCGTATTTCATCCGCGCTGTTCCTCCTGTATGGATATCTGCCGGCACAGTTTCCCGAACAGCACCACAGTCGGGAACGATCACACCGCAAGCTGCTGGTTGCTGGAACAGGGGGCCGCAAATGGATAACAACAACGAAATGATGCAGGGCGGAGCGCAGGATCCAAACCGGGCGCCTGAAATGGGCGGAGCGCAGGTTCTAAACCGTTCGCCTGAAATGGGCGGAGCCCGGGAACAGGGTTCGGCGCCGGTCAGGAAAGCAACTTCGAGCGCGGATAACTCCGAACTGCTGAGGATCGATAATCTCAGAAAGTTTTTCCGTATCCGCGATAAATCGGGAAAGAAATCGACACTCAGGGCCGTGGATAAAGTGAGCCTCTCTATCAAAAGAGGCGAGACGCTCGGGCTTGTCGGCGAGTCCGGCTGCGGAAAGACGACGCTCGGCAGGACCATACTCCGCCTCACCGAACCGGACAGCGGAAGAATCACATACGACGGCGTTGACATCACACGCGTCAACATGAGGCCTTATCGCTCAAAAATGCAGATAGTCTTTCAGGACCCTTACGGATCGCTCGATCCCCGCTGCCGGGTAATGGACATTATCGCCGAAGGCCTCAGGACAAGGCAGTCAGGATTTTCAAAGGCCGAACGGAAAAACCGGGTGCGCATACTTCTGGAAAGTGTAGGCCTTGAGCAGGATTCGGCGTACAGATATCCGCATGAGTTCTCAGGAGGCCAGCAACAGAGGATTGGCATAGCTAGAGCGCTTGCCGTAAACCCTGAGTTCATTGTGTGCGACGAGCCGGTTTCAGCGCTGGATGTATCGTTTCAGTCGCAGATAATTGCGCTGCTGCAGTCATTGCAGGAAAGTTTCGACCTTACATATTTGTTTATATCGCATGATTTGTCCGTTATACGGTATGTATCCGACAGGGTTGGAGTTATGTATCTTGGCAAGCTTGTAGAGTTCGGCTCGAGCGAGGACGTCATCGCGAGCCCAACGCACCAGTATACGAAAGCGCTCATAGAGGCGGTCCCGGTTCCGGATCCGCGCTTAGGCCAGGCGATGGTGCGCAAGGTGACGGAAGAGGGCGCGGACCTTTCGATTCCCGAGAAAGGCTGCCGTTACTGCCGCATATGCGAACACACAACAGAGGAATGCTTTGTGGAGGAGCCGCTGCTGAGAGAGGTATCCCCGGGCCATTTCTGCGCTTGTCACATCGTTTAGAGCATCGCACAGCGAGTTACTATTCGGTGGGTATCCGGGAGACTGCCTTTTTTGAGGCTGGTTCTATAGCTGAAGGCGGCAGCCACAGCTCATATCACCCGGAACATTCGTAGAAGCCTCAAAAAAGCATCGCACGGATACCCACCGAATAGTAACCACAGCACATAAGTGCAAAGACAGCGCGTTCAGGTCAATGGTCGCATGTGCATATTACCGAACAACACAAAGCATGTTTCACAATATTCCTTCATAGCTATTGTAATCTTACCTCATATATGAGATAAACAACGTATACTTTATTTAAGATCGCAGGGAGGAGTTTAATGTTAAGGTACATTATTAGGCGTCTGCTGTTGATGATACCGACGCTGCTTGGGATCACGCTGATCGTGTTGCTGTTCATCATGATAACGCCGGGTGATCCGGCAAGGCAGATGCTTGGCAACGACGCCTCGGAAGAGGAAGTCGAGGAGTTAAGGGTGGAGATGGGGCTGCGCGACTCATTTCCGGTCAGATACGCCAACTACCTCAAGAACATACTGCACGGAGATTTCGGAAAATCATACAGGACAAAGAGGGCAGTCATCGACGAGATCATGATCAGGTATCCCTACTCCCTCCTTCTTGTCTGCATAAGCCTGGTGCTGGCGGTACTCATCGGTATACCTCTCGGGATATACGCGGCAACGCACCAATACTCATGGAAGGATAACGCGGCGATCTTCGCGTCGCTTTTCTGCGTATCCATGCCGGGATTCTGGTTTGCCCTGATGCTCATCCAGTTATTATGCGTAAAACTTCAGATACTGCCGCCGTCGGGCGTCGATAACTGGAAAGGCTGGATCTTACCGGCAGTCACAAGCGCCCTTGGCTTTGCGGCGACCATAGCCAGGCAAACAAGATCCAATCTTCTTGAAGTCATCAGGCAGGACTATATAACAACAGCCCGCGCGAAAGGGCAGACAGAACGCAAGGTGCTGTACAGGCACGCTCTGAAGAACGCCGTGATCCCGGTAATAATGATAGTCGGCGGAATATTCGGAATGGCTATGGGCGGTTCCATGATATCCGAGGTCATTTTCTCGATCCCGGGGCTCGGCAGCTACACTCTCTCAGGGCTAAACGCTAGAGACTACCCCGTCATCCAGACAAGCGTACTGTTTATGTCGCTCCTGTTTGCCGTAGTCCTTCTTCTTATTGACATTGCATTTGCGATCGTCGATCCCAGGATACGCTCGCAATACGCCAGAAGGAAGAAGAAGACAGAAAAACCGCAAAAGGAGGCTGCGTAATGGACCAACCCGCAAGGAAGAAGAAAAAGTCGAGGTTCGTCGAAGTCTGGCGAAGGCTGATAAAGAACAAAGCCGCGGTCGTTTCGCTGTTTATCATACTTTTCATTATACTGGTCGCGGTGTTTGCAAATGTGATCGCGCCTTATCCGTACGACGAGCAGGACTACATGAAATCATTCGCGCCTCCAAGCTGGGATAATCTTCTGGGCTGTGATAAGCTGGGCCGCGACCTGTTCAGCCGGATAGTCTACGGGTCCCGCCAGTCTTTACAGCTCGGAGTCGTCGCGGTCGCTATATCGTCCGTTATAGGGATCCTGATAGGCGCTATCGCCGGGTATTACGGCGGATGGACAGACACGCTCATAATGCGCGCGCTGGATATATACCAGAGCATACCGATGTTCCTGCTCTGCGTGACGCTTGCGGCAGTACTTGGGCCAAGTCTCAGAAACGCGATCATCGCTATAGGCATAAGTATGATGCCGGGCCCGGCACGTCTGATGCGGGCTTCTATTCTCACAGTCCGCGAAGCTGAGTTCATAGACGCGGCAAAAGCTGTCAATGTCGGGAACGGGCGCATTATCAGAAAGCATATTATTCCGAACGCCATTGCACCCATGATCGTAAACATCACGATGAGCATCGGCAACAGCGTGCTTTCGGGCGCGGGCCTAAGCTTTATCGGGCTCGGCGCTCAACCGCCGATACCGGAGTGGGGCGCGCTTATCAACGACGCGAGAAACATTATCAGAGACCACGGTTCGCTTGCTCTGTACCCCGGGATCTGTATTATGATCACCGTTCTCGCGTTCAACTTGCTGGGCGACGGTCTCAGAGACGCGCTTGACCCGCGGCTGAAGAATTGAGGTGGGATACGGATATGGCAGATAATATACTTGAGATACGCGATCTGGTCGTCGAGTACCACACGGACGACGCAGTTATCCACGCGGTGAACAAGGTCCAGCTGGACGTCAGAAAAGGCGAAACTATCGGACTGGTTGGTGAAACCGGCGCCGGAAAGACGACTATAGCCCGTTCAATAATGCGCATTTTGCAAACGCCGCCCGCGAAGTTCTGCGGCGGAACAATCGTCTTCGAGGGGCAGGATCTCATGAGCCTGTCAGAAAGCCAGATGCGAAAGATCCGCGGAGACAAGATCGCGATGATATTCCAGGATCCTATGACAGCGCTCAACCCGATCGAGAGGGTCGGATATCAAATCGCCGAAGCGATAGGCCTGCATAACAAGGTCACGCGCGCCGACGCGGTCCTGAAAGCCTGCGACATGCTCGAAATGGTGGGCATACCTGCAGAGAGGTACAAGGAGTTCCCGCACCAGTTCTCCGGCGGCATGAAGCAGCGCGTCGTTATCGCAATGGCGCTGGCGTGCAACCCGATACTGCTGCTCGCCGACGAACCTACAACCGCGCTTGACGTCACTATCCAGGCGCAGGTCCTCGAAATGATGCAATCACTTAAGGAGAGCATGGGAACGTCGGTCATAATGATCACGCACGATCTTGGAGTCGTCGCCGACAGCTGCAACTCAGTTGCGGTTGTATACGCGGGAGAAATAGTTGAGTATGGTTCGGCGGAACATATTTTCGAGCATGCGTCGCACCCGTACACCATAGGCCTGTTTAACTCTCTTCCAAAACTTGATTCCACTGAAGCGAGGCTGAAGCCGATTGCGGGGCTTATGCCGGACCCCACAAGCCTGCCGAAAGGGTGCAAGTTCTGCGAGCGCTGCCCTGAAGCGACGAGCGACTGCGGAAACGCTTCGCCGAACGTAGTTGAGGTCGAACCCGGGCATCAGGTAAAATGCTTACTGAGGGGGGTGAACGGCTGATGGCTGCTTTACTTGAAGTAAAGAATCTGAAAAAATACTTTAAAGTCGGAGGAAACGCGCAGCTCCACGCTGTCGACGATATCAGCTTCATTCTGGATGAAGGAAAGACGCTCGGAGTCGTCGGTGAGTCAGGCTGCGGCAAGACGACGCTGGGCCGCGTAATAATACATCTGCTGGATCTCACAGCCGGCAAGGTCTATTTCGAGGGGCAGGACTGCACGGAGCCTACGAAAAAAGAGCTTTTCCGGATGCGCGAGAACATGCAGATCATTTTCCAGGATCCGTACTCATCCCTTAACCCGCGCATGTCTGTCAGCGAGGCGATCATGGAGCCGCTGCTCATGCAGGGGAAACTTTCTAAGGATGAAATGAGGGAGGAGACGCTGAATCTTATGAAGACCGTCGGTCTTGCGGAGCGTTTCGAGAACTCGTACCCTCATGAACTTGACGGCGGAAGACGGCAGCGGATTGGTATTGCCCGCGCGCTGTCACTGAAACCGAAATTCATTGTCTGCGACGAGCCTGTGTCCGCGCTTGACGTTTCTATACAAGCGCAGATCATCAACCTGCTGCTGGATCTGCAGGAGGAGCGAGGGCTCGCGTATATGTTCGTAACTCACGATTTATCCGTTGTAAAATATATCTCAGACGACATCATGGTCATGTACCTTGGCCAAATGGTCGAAAAAGCGCCGTCGGACGAACTTTTCGCGACGCCTTTGCACCCGTACACAAAGGCGCTGCTGTCAGCGATCCCGGTCCCGAGTATACGCAATAAAAAGAAACGCATCATTATGCAGGGAGAAATCACGTCGCCCGTGAACCCGAAGCCGGGTTGCAGGTTTATGGACAGGTGCCAATACGTCACTCCCGAGTGTTCGGAACCGCAGATCATGACGGAGCCGTCTGCAAACCACTTCGTATCGTGCTGCAACTTTGAGAAGCTGTAACGGAGGATAACAATGAACTGGCATGAATATGTCAATAGAACCGGAAGAGTCCCCGAGTGGCCTTATGACGTCAATTACGGGAAAGAGATAATAGTCGAAACCGACGTTCTGATCGTAGGCGGCGGCGTCGCCGGCTGCCGCGCGGCTATATCCGCGCTGCAAAAGGGCGCGACAGTCGCGGTTATGGATCGCGGATTCTCAAAGCGAAGCGGCATGGGCGGCGCCGGAGTTGACCACTGGCACGGCGCGGTGCGTAACCCATGCTCAAAGATCACGCCTCAGATGTACTCAGAAGCCGCGATGGACGCGACGGACGGCTATACCAACGGGCTTGCGCGTTATATCGTCGGTATGGAAGGCTGGGATACCCTGCAGGAAGCTGAACAGATGGGCGTACAGATACGAGACGAGGACGACGAGTTCAAAGGAAGTATTTTCCGGGACGATGAAACGAAGCTGCTGTTTGCCTACGATATCGAAAACAAGCATTGTTTACGCATTTACGGATACAACATTAAGCCATGCGTCGATAAAGAAATGCGCCGCCTTGGCGCGAAGGTATACGACAGGGTGTGCGCCACTTCACTGCTTACAGAAGGCGGTAAACAGGGCGCGCGCGTCATCGGAGCGACAGGGGTAAATGACCGGACAGGGGAGTTCCTGATTTTCAAAGCCAAAGCGGTGGTCGTCAGCACTGCTCAAGCCAGGAGCAGGCTCTGGAGTTTTGCTCCGGAGCTTACAGTAAGCCAGGCCATGGGCGATCTGAACAATACGGCTATGGGGCATACTATCGGTTGGCGGGCCGGCGCGGAGTTCATAGGAATGGAAATGACGTCGGGCCATATTTCCGGTATGGGATACGCCCCCTACAGCACCGCGAACGATAACAACACATATCAGGGCGCGCCTTCCGTGGACAGGAACGGGAAGGTGCTCAAATATTCATATCCAAACGGTGAGCTTATTGATATCATTGAAAATGAAGAGGACGTTTTTAAATCATGCGAGGAAGGCTCATTCGTCATCGGGCACGGCATTGCGCTCGATAACGGCTACAAACCGAAATACATGGCCTCGGTCGGAGACCGTTCGGTTGGAGAAAAGCTTCTTACCGGGGAGTACGAACAGCCTTTCTATAACGATTTTACACTCCTGAGCGAGTCGTCAAGAAGGATAATCTTCGGGCTTATGCTGGCGCATGAAGGCAAATGCCGCGTGCCCATATACCAAAACCTCACAGCCTGGGGCTTCGACCCGGACAAAGACATGCTTCAGTATCCCGTCGGCGATTACGGCGGGATGGGCCTCGGAGGTTCATGGATGGGCGGGAAACACACTCCGCCGAACTGGCGCGGAGGCCATGGCGGTTACCTTGTCGACTGGCGTTTACAGAGTTCGCTGCCCGGCCTCTTCGTGGCGGGATACGGTATACTGCCCAATTCCGGCTGCCACGGCGAAGCGCATACAACGGGGCGCTACGCGGGCAGGCAGGCTGCGGTTTTTGCTCTGAAGCACGACGCAGTCGAACCGGAAGCTGAGCAAATCGCAGCCGAAAGCAGTCGCGTGTTCGCTGCTGTCAATAAACCCGGAGGGGACGTCGGCTGGAAAGAGTTCAATTACGCCGTTGCTCGCATAATGCAGGACTACTGCGGCGAGTACAAAACGGAGCATACACTGAAGATGGGCGTCAGGAGAATGCGCGATCTTCTTGAAACAGAAGGGGAGCGCACATACGTATCGAATCCGCATGAGCTCGCCCGCCTTGTGGAAGCGCTGTCTCTGGCGGAGCTCGGCATCGCGTACATGGAAGTTGCCATAGCCAGAAAGACGAACGTGAAACGTCTCGGGTTCGTGAGGAACGACCTTCGCGAGGAGGACGAAGAAGGGAACTGGAACCCCGTGCATCAGGAGAACGGAAATGTCGTTTCCCGCTTCCTTTCCGTCAACTATCACCTGCAGGAGCCGTATGCGCCCACATTAGAAGAGAATTATCTAAAGTACGCGGAGCTTGAGTAAATGTCGACGCCGTGACAAGTCGTAACAGGGCTCGTTACCGGTTTGACATAAATGGCAGACCCAAAAATATTAGGAGGTAATTCAATGAAGAGGAGTAAAGTATTAGCGATCTTGCTGTGCCTTGTGATGCTGATCGGCATCATCGCGGCCTGCAACAAAGACGACAACAAAACAGCTGACAGCAACACGCCTGCTTCCGGTTCAGGCGAAAGCAGCCCCAGCGCGAGCGCTAGTGCGAGCGCGAGCCCGAGTTCAAGCCCGAGCAGTAACGTTGCTGCCGCAAGCCCGAGCGGCGCCGTCATCGACGCCGGAGTGGACACAGGCGGCGGCTCAGGTAATGAGCTTGACACCCTGAGTATTGCGATCGACAACGACTCCGGCGTACTCGTACCCGGCCTTGTGACGGGCGGACAGTACATCGCCCTGCAAAGCGTTTACGAGCCGCTGTGGGACATCGACGAAGGCGGCAACATGATCATGGTTCTCATGGAGAGCTATGAAGAGATCGCTCCTGACCACTGGAGAGTCAAACTAAGAGAGGGCGTTAAGTTCTCAAACGGCGTGGAATTGACTGCGGATGACGTAGTGTTCTCGCTGAAGTACTGGAAGACGATCCCCGTCAACTCCGTCAGGGTGCAGTCTATGGATGAAGAGAGGACTTACGCCTCCGATAAGTACGTCGTCGAGCTGTTCATGCTCAACGGCTACTACTATTTCCACGACACCGCTTCCAGCATGTTCATGATCCACTGCGAGCAGGGCTTTGACGAAGATGAGCTCAACCAGCACCCGGTCGGCACAGGCCCATATGTTGTCAAAGACTATGTTATCAACAGCCATATGTTCCTTGAGAGGCGCGATGATTACTGGGGCGTTCAGCCTCCTGTAAAGAATCTGCAGTTCAGGGTCATGGCGGAGCCGTCACAGGTCGCCAACGCGCTGACAACGGGAATGATCGACTATGCAGTCATAGCGCTTGCGGACTACAACTATGTTGCCGGTCTGCCCGGTTACAACATGATCTCGCGTGAACTGGGCGGCGGCGTAGGCTTGTCGTTCAACTCCGGCGTCAACGGTTACTTCAACCGTTTCTCAGACCCCGAGAAGAGCCTTATGGCGAGATACGCTGTCTACCACGCTATCAACCCGCAGGCAATAATCAATCTTGTATATGAGGGCAAGGGCAGGATAATGCATAACCCGATCCCGGACTATATGTTTGACTATAAGCCGGAGTATAATCAGATGGATCCCTGCTACGATATCAGCTTCAATCTTGATAAAGCAAAAGAGCTTGCCGACGCTTCAGGGCTAACGGGCCGGACTATCAAGATCATGACGAATGGTCTCCCCTCAGCTGTGCAAACGGCGGAAATCGTGCAGAACATGCTCAAGCAGATAGACGTTGAGCTTGAGATCAATAACTATGACCCCGCAACGGTATGGGCAATGATGTACGATCCGCTTGCCGAGTACGACATCTCTGTGGGCGCCGGCATCGCGCCGAACTGGAGGGTCTGCGACCTGCTGCTCAACGGCGTTAGGTACTCGAATACGCTGACGCTTCCGGGCGGATTCACGAACAACGAGCACTATCTCGCGATCTGCGCGCAGATGGCGCACGAGCCGGATCCGGTCGAGCGTGTCCGCATAACTGAAGAATGCCTGCAAATGTACATTGATAACGCTATAGGCTTTGGCCTGTGTACATTTGAAACCGCCGTCGCGGTAACGGATAAAATCGACATGAGCAGCATAAGGTTCTCTGTCTGCACAGGTACGATCCGTCTAAACGACATCAAGATAGCATAGTTCAAATACCTGCATAACAGCGCAAGCCGGGCTCTTTGCCCGGCTTGCGGTTTTGTTGCTGCAGTAACTGTTCAGTGGGTCTTGTCAGTGGGTTTTGTCAGTGGGTCTTGTACCAGTCCTTTACATAGTCAAAATAGAACTCTTTTACAATTTCATTGTTCTCTTCCGCAAACGGCACGGGCGTCGAGCCGGGCATACCTCCGAGCATAACAAAGAATGTGAACCCGCCGCCGGGTGCGTATGTATCGACATACTTCGCAAGCGAATCCTTAAGCTCTTTCGGATCGGCTTTCTTGCCCCTGAACTTATCGGCGTCCTCCCAGAGACCGCCCATCGCAAGGCGGTTGCCGTATTTTCTCTTGATGCCGAGAACATCGTTCGTGTCCTGATTGGGGTTCCAGGACACTATGCCGAGTTCGAGCCAGTCGTCAATGAACTGCTCGCACTTACCGCAGTCATGCCTGTCAACGGGACATCCGGCTTCCTGAGCGATGTCAGTGTGCAGCTTGTGGAAGGGCTTGAATATCTTCCTGTACATTTCAAGAGAGAAGAAAGGCGCTCTGTAAGCCGAGTCATCATCCATTATTCCAACGATATCCGGCTTGAGGTAGTACATTTGATTCTTTAGTACTGTCAGATAAAACTCCGAAATGTGAGTGAGCAGAGCTATGACCTCGTCGGGGTCCTCGTGCATAGCCAGCAGGGCGCCTTCAAACCCCATAAGGCTGACGAGCGAAAGGAAGTAATCACCTCCGCCAACCTGGACGCACAGGCTGCGGTCAAGCTTTTCGGCTTTCTTTGTATAGTAATCTTCCCAGTCCCAGTTCGATACATCGCGAATTTTAAGCTGTTCACGCCATTTCGAAATATCGTCGATGATTATTTCGCCGGGCTTCGGCATCGCGCCCCAGTTGTTCTCAGGGCTGCCGACATATGTGACGCCGAGGCTTGTCACAAAGGGTTCCTGAGCGGATTGCGGAGTCAGCAGCTCCTCCTGAGCCGGAAAGTTTCCGTGCGGCATAAACATACCGGAAGGGACAAATTCCGGGATCTCGCCGCGCAGCATGCTGAGATAGTTTTCTTTTGGAGTCATTGGCATGTTTTGGTCCTCCTGTTTTTATTGCATCATTACATTATTTGAGTCAAATGTCAATATATCTACACCACTATATCCCCTTGATATGGCTCATTATCGCGCCGACAGCGCCGCTGAACTCCGCGTCCTCCGGTATGGTGAAGCGCAGGCCAAGGCAGTTCTCAAGCGCGCTGACGAACGCCGCGTTTTTCGCGAGGCCGCCCATCAGCATTACACTGCCGCCCCGGGGCGCGGTCAGATCATTCAGAACAGTCGCAGCCCGGACAGCGGCGGCTCTGTTTGCTGTTGCCATGACGTCTTCCGGAGTTACGCCATTGTTTAACAGGCTCAGCGCGTCAAGTTCTGAGAAAACGACGCAGCCGTCATTCATTTCTCCTGCGTCCGGGCCGTTGCATTCTCCTGCCTGCGCAGGAGTCAAGCCAAGCCTCTGCCCCAGATAGTACAGAAACGTACCAAGCCCAGCGGAACATTTTTGATTCTGAACGAACTCGTCTATCAGGCGCGTTTTACCGCGAACGAGGGCAAGTGATTCGTCTGCTCCGACGCTAAGCACTGCAGTGGCGTCCGGGCACAGATGCTCCGCAGCGCGCGCAGTGGTAATGGCTTCCGAGTATGTCTCGTCCGCAAAATGCGCGTCGAATTTGCCCTTGCCGGTGGCTATTACCTTCTCGACGCCGCCCTCTTCAATGCCTGCTGATGACAAAGCCGCGTTATATGCGCTTTGGATTTGCTCCGCGCGATCTGCTCCGCCTGTGGAAACCGCAGACTTCCCTATAACGATGTCGTCTTTCATTATAACTATCTTCGTATATTGCACGCCTGCGTCAATACCCGCAATTATCATTTTCTCCTCCTATCCTGTCCGTTATATGCCGTTTTCGTCATTATATGCCGTTTTCGTCATTATATGCCGTTTTCGTCATTATATGCCGTTTTCGTCATTATATGACGCTTTCGTCATTAGGCGCCGTTTTCGTTATAAAGTGCCGCTTACGTCACTAAGCGCCGTTTTCGTCACCATTTTATTAGTCGTCATCAAGCATCCTGAATCCAAGACTCTCCATCCAGTTGTCGAGTTGTTCCAGCATGCGCTTTTCATCAAGATCGACACGGTCGCCGGGTTGCGCGCCTTCATACACCATGACGCTGTATCCTTCCTCGCGCAGCCGCATTGCCTGCTCCTTCCTGGTGAGTGTGCAGCCGACTCCTGCGCGCCATATCCCCAGCAGCGCTCCGTCGCAGTTGTAGATTTTCATCATTTCGTTGAGCTTATACGGTTCTATATACTCCTCGATCTTCCAGTGCCTTGGCGAACGCGCGTCAGGAGTCGTCATAAAGCGTACGACGTCTTCTCTGGTTGTCAGTTCATTCCCGAAGCCGTCAGGGAAGGCAGGTTCAGTATAACCGCGCACGGTGTAGCTTCCGTCGGGCGCTATCTTCAGTTCCCTGAGATTGGAATATTGCGAACCGAGGCAAACCGCTCCGTAGCGCTCCATATAGCGATAGTATTTTAGGAAGTGCCAGGGAGGCGGATGCGCCTCCAGCCAGCGGAATCTTTCTGAGCCCACCGCGGCGATTTTGTTCTTTACGCGGAACTCAACTTCGTCGCGAAGTGATTTCCAGAAGTTCGCAAGTACGTCCGGCCCCATTTTCGGCGAAGGCCTTAGCTGGAAAAATGAGTAGAGGTCTTTGACCGTAAGCGGCGTTGGTTTAAACGTCATAAAGTATGCGATCTCGCTGCGGATATCCGCTATGTCGCTGTAATTGCGGGCCAGCTCAAACAGCATCTCATCGTCGAGTTTCTGCCCGAATACGACTTCCATCTCGTTGAGCAGTCTCAGAGTGTTGTAGTTTCTGTGGTCGAGCATGGCTTCTTCGCGTTTCTCATCGCGCTCGCCGATGTACATCGTAAAATCGTTCGTCCAGCGCGCGATAGGCTTGAAGTCGCGGCACTGCTGGCCGCGCTTTATATGAGAGTCGCACACGCAGGGGAAGGGGACAGTGAAGTATCTCTCGGGGAACGCGTTTCCGTCGGACGTCTCGCCGAGGAACTGAGCGCCCCAGCATGTGTTGTGATATCCGCATATTTCGCGGCCCCAGCCTCTCACTTCGCTGGCCAGCCGCGCTTTGCGCGCGAAAGGTTCGTCCTGCGCGGCCATCATTGCCCCGACGGGGTTATCCTCGACAACCCGGATAGCAGGGAAAGCGGAAGCCCAATCCAGCGCCCAGCTTGTCATGCCCTGACCGAGCACTTTATCTTTACCGGCGATCGCGCCGTCATAGCTGCGCCTGATTTCCTTTGCGAGCTGCCAGCATTCAAGCGGCCTTGTTTCCCAAATCTGCCCTTTTTTCATTAATAGTCATTCCTTTCAACTGGAGAATGTAAAGCAAGCGGAGGCACTGCTAGTCTACAGTGATGATATCTACATAAGTGCCTCCCGTTCAGCCGCTGTAAGTTGCATACCGCTTGCTTGCGCAAGCGTCGCAGGCGGAGGCACGGCATATCGGACTTTTGCGCAGCAGCCCCTATATCTCCACTTTGTTATGCCACCCGACAAGGCGTGTGAGCCCTGCGCGCAGAACATTGAGAAACGCTTCGATATGAAGCTCCGTCTCTTCTTTCGGGACGAACATGTCGCGTTCGAAGTAATGATAGGGGATGTTTCTTTCCCTGAGGGTCTTCCATACTTCGTAGTTATCGGTCCCGTGCGGATGGCAGTATATTTGCTTGGCTATTATCGCGCCGTCCACATAATAATCTTCCGCAAGCTCGAATATACGCTGCGGGCGCCTGCGCCAGTTGCTATCCTTGACGGGATGGTTATTCCGCCCGAGATACCGCAGGCTTATGGCCATGAGTCTGTCTTTTTGCGGATAGATTGTGTTCCAGAAGTAGTTCGTGCCGTTTTCGATCTCATCTATCACGACATTACCGCCGAGCGATTCAATGAGTTCCTCCAGATTTGAGTCCCAGGTTTCGCTGCCTATGAGCATAAGGCGTACCATATCGCGGCCGTTTTCGCGGCCTTCCAGCTCAGTAAGGAAATCCTCAAGGATGGCGTTCATCTCCGCTTTATCCATGACCTGGTCCGCTAAAAGCAGATTCATAAACTCAGAACCCAGGATCACAGGTTTATCCGCGCGCCGAAGCTCGCATATACGCCGGAGCAGCAGCCTGTTTTTATTATATACGTCGATCGCGTTGTCGAGTGCGTCGTCATTCACTTTTTTACCTGTCCACTCCTCAAATCTGGTTTTGAGTACGTCAAGCTCCGATCTGAGAACGTCCTTTGAGGTTTTTGATTCCGTATAGTCAGGCAGAAACAGATAGTGTTTGAATAGCTGCGGATTATTGTTCGTCGCCACTTCATAGGCGTTGAACATCCACTGGCAGCCCTCGGTGTTGACGAAGCCGTCTATGTAATCCAGTCTCCCGAGGAGTATCTGATTAACGATATCTTTTACAGGGTAACAGGATGCGTATATCCACTTATCACTTAGTATATCCGGTTCGTGTTCAGCGAGGATGCGGACAGGCAGTAAGCCCGCGGCGTAAGCGAGTTCTTCGGGAAAATATGTTTCAAACCAGCCGACGACTTTACCTCCGGTCCGTTTTTTCCATGCTCTTGCGTACTCGTGCCTGTTTTCGACAAGTTTCTTGAAATCCATTATTTACTACCACTCCCTTCACTTCACTGTACAAGCAGGGCAGCGCCGATCGCCCCCGCAAGCATCGGATCGTATTCGCTCACCGCGGCTTTCACACCAAGCTCGCGCTCGATGCGCTTGGTTATACCGGGGTTTTTTGCAAGACCGCCGGTAAGCCCGAGCACGCCGTCGATTTCAACTTCTCCTGCTTCCAGTGAAGAAAGCCTGCCGATCACACCGATGATGCGCCACGCAACTGAAAACAGGTATGAGGCGTATATCTCCGCTTCGCTGAGCTTTTCGCTTCGGAACTCAGGGCGGCCGAACAGTCCGAGGGTTTCCGTGCCTGCAAATGCCCAGCAGGTTGTGCTCACAGGCTCCGGGTCCTTCTCCGCCTCGAGCGACTTAGGCCCGATTTCCGTTATTCCGGTGTGCATAAGGTCGCACAATACTTCGATCCGGCGTCCTTCTCCTGTGGCGCATTTATCACCGATCATGAAATCGCGGACCCTGTCCCAGTCGAACAGGCGTATTGCCTTCACTGTCTGCCCGCCCAGATCCGCTACCGTCCGTACGTCGGGCCCGAACATGAACCTTGCGCCTTTGGCGTGGCACTGGACTTCATCCAGCGTTTTCGTTGCATAGCTGATGTTCTTTTTAGCAAATCCCGTTCCTCCGATAGCTGCTATGTCCTTGATTTTTATGTCCGCATTTTTGATAGCAAGATCAAGGGCTGCTGCTGAGGTTTCACTGAAATCTGTCATAACGCGTATATTGGCGTAGCCAAGAAGTTCGTTTCCGCGCATAACGGCAGCCTGTGCGCTTGTTGTGCCGAGGTCGATTCCCGCGGTGACAGCGCCGCCTGCTTTCCACGCGCTTTCTTCAGCTACCCAGGAGCTTTCGGGCCATTTCCAATACTCGTTCGTCATTGCCATACCCCCAGAAGTTAATGATTCTTTCTGATGTTCAGTATTTACTATTCAGTGCCTCGGTGAGGTCGTTGCAATCACGTTCCGAAAAGCGGAGGCATGGATGCCGGAGCGCACGAGTATGCGCATGGATGCGCATTCGAGTGAAGAGGAACGTGATGCAAC
>Ga0082212_10001877_pt1 | contig 30949 bp, 28 predicted proteins | sample TergutNt197P3_FD_71548 | JGI IMG/M metagenome (GOLD analysis project Ga0082212, IMG submission 71548) | Neocapritermes taracua P3 segment gut microbial communities from Petit-Saut dam, French Guiana - Nt197 P3 | ecosystem: Host-associated > Arthropoda: Insects > Digestive system > Gut ...
AGAGTATCAAGTCTCTTTTGAAGAGGAGTTGTTAAGGGTTATGGCGCATGGAATATTACATCTTCTTGGATATAATGATGCTATAAAAAAAGAGCAAGCGTTGATGCAACGGCATGAGGATGCTGCTATATTGAATTTTAAAAATTTTTGATGTACTCTTATGATATAATAGTTATTGGCGCAGGTCATGCCGGCTCTGAGGCAGCGGTTGCAGCAGCGCGTTTGGGGTCAAAAGTGTTGTTGATTACCATGGATATGACAAAAATTGCGCAAATGTCTTGTAATCCGGCTATTGGAGGAATTGCAAAGGGACAGATTGTTCGTGAGATAGATGCGCTTGGAGGTTGTACGGGACTCATAACAGACGCTTCTACCCTTCAGTTTAGGATGTTAAACTGTTCCAAAGGCCCTGCGGTATGGAGCCCGCGTGCACAATGTGACAGAATGATGTTCTCTCAACAGTGGAGGTCTCTGTTGGAGTCCACAAAGAGATTAGATATGTGGCAAGATTTGGTAGTCAAGTTTCTGTTTCGTGGAGAGGAGGTATGTGGGGTGGTTACCCAACTCGGAGCAACTTTTTATGCTTCGGCCATCATATTAACAGCAGGAACATTTTTAAATGGGAAGATACATATTGGATCACATACTACGGAAGGGGGGCGTGTTGGAGAGCCTTCCGCAAAAGGGGTAACAGAGGATTTGATGGTACGTGGAGTGGTTTCTGCCCGAATGAAAACAGGAACGCCACCCCGTATTGACGGCCGTTCCATAGACTTGACACGATTGGCTCCCCAAGAAGGAGACGATCCTCCCGCGCGTTTCTCCTTTTTACCTATTCACTCTTCTATTCAAGAAGGACAAAAGCAAAGGTTGTGTTATATGGTCTATACTTCTAATAAAGTTCATTCCATTTTAAGAGATGGTTTTGCCGATTCTCCACTCTTTTCGGGGCGTATTACCGGAGTGGGGCCTCGCTATTGCCCTAGTATAGAAGATAAGTTGCATACCTTTGCCGATAAGGAGGAACATCTCCTTTTTCTTGAACCTGAAGGCTGGAACAGTTGTGAATTCTATTTGCAGGGTTTTTCCTCTTCTTTGCCATATAATATTCAAATACAGGCGTTAAAAGCGATACATGGCTTTGAAAACGTTCGGACATTTCGTTCAGGTTATGCTATAGAGTACGACTACTTTCCACCGACCCAAATATCGCACGCATTAGAGGTGAAAACGATTCCGGGACTTTTCTTTGCGGGGCAGGTAAATGGCACCACAGGTTACGAAGAGGCGGCCGCTCAAGGATTGATGGCGGGGATCAATGCTTTTTTGAAGATCAACGGAAAGCCTCCCTTTGTGTTGAGGCGAGATCAGGCATATATTGGTGTGATGATTGACGATCTCGTAACAAAGGGTGTTGACGAACCCTATCGAATGTTTACCTCTCGAGCGGAGTATCGCATTTTATTGAGACAAGATAATGCCGATGAACGACTTACTCCTATTGCTTATTCATTGGGGTTAGCCTCTGACGAGCGCATGAAGCATTTTGAGGAGAAGAGTGCGGCCATTTCGGAACTATCTCAACTTTTGCACACCCATTCCGCCTCTCCTGAGGTTGTAAACCCGTATCTCTCTCGTATAGATTCCTCTTTGTTGCAGCAAAAGAGGAAGTGGGTTGATTTGATAAGCCGCCCCAACGTAGCACTGAAGGCGCTTTTGGAAGTAGTTTCACGTGAAACTGAAGAAAACGATAAATTGAGGCAGATAATTAACAGATTATTAACAATGGACCCTCTTTGGGTTAGAGAGGTAGTTGAATCGGTTGAGATTGCGTTGAAGTATAAAGGATATATAGTAAGGGAGAGTGAATTGGCACAAAAAATGATGCGGTTAGACTATCTACAGATTCCTCAAGGGTTTCCTTTTGATAAAGTTTCCTCACTTTCGATAGAGGCACGTCAAAAAATTATGGCAATTCAACCCGCTACTATTGGGCAAGCGTCACGAATTCCCGGCGTCTCTCCGGCTGATATCTCTGTGCTTTTGATATACTTTGGGAGATAAATGTGATGGTACACTTTTGCTAAAGCACAGGGTTGGTTCGCAGAGTCCGGGTACATTTGGTGTATTTTGGGATGCAAATGTGATGGTACACTTTAGCTAAAGCACAGGGTTGGTTCGCAAAACCGGGTACATTTGGTGTATTTTAGGATGCAAATGTGATGGTACACTTTAGCTAAAGCACAGGGTTGGTTCGCAAAATCCGTGTACATTTGGTGTACTTTGGGATGCAAATGTGATGGTACACTTTAGTTAAAGCATAGAGTTGGTTCGCAAAATCCGTGTACATTTGGTGTATTTTAGGATGCAAATGTGATGGTACACTATTCCCTCCTCCTTACGCGGGTATCATCTGCAAGCGACTTTTGCTCATGTGATGTTGGACTCTTCAGTTCACTCGCAAAACCCTGTGTCTATGCATAAATTTTAGCAAGTCTGAATAGATAGAATTTCATGTGTTTATTTTTACATTAAGGTCACATGCAATGTCCGTGATAATCATTTTGTTTTGTGATATTTTGGTATCATGGATATTTCATATCTGATACTCTTCTGAGCAATGAAGTACTGAACTTGATTTTAACGTTGAAGGACTCTGCGGAAGTATTTGCGGAACGATTGGGGTTAAATTGATGTTCACGTTTGGCAAAGCATCCGACGCTACGATGACCGCTTTGAACGACGTGTGCATCAATTTGATGAACAGGCAACAAAAAGTGGCCTTTGTGCTCGATGCGCTTGGTTTAGGATGCTCTTTGATTTAACTATGGTGTAGAAGGAGACTGCAAACCATTGTCAAAAGTGTTTTTGGTGAGAAAATAGTCCAATTGCATGACTATATGGTTAGTCTCTTTGGCATGGTTTTATAATTCGCTTAAAAATAAGCAGTTAGACTAAATTTTTATCTACCTTTGCACACGGTTGTGATGATATTGTGTTGTAACAACAAAATTACAACTTTTAGAGGCTGTTTAAAGAGTGCTAGATTACTCGCCAAGGCTCGGTTTTATTGACCTTGGCAACCTTCACATACTATTTATATATTGCCACATTGCTCAATTTTAGGATTTTATACTTTGTAACTTCTTCGGGCGGCTACATTATTTTGATATTTCATCCTTTTTGAACACTCTGTTTTTGGCGTCTCAAATTTTCTTGATACTTTTGTCGGTCGGTAGTGTTTAATTTTAAATATTATTATAAGAAACTGTTTAAATTTATGAATTTCACTCTATTTCAGCAATATAGTTGTCGCTGTGCTTCGTTTTAAGTGTAAGAAAAACAAGAAATAAGCAATATCATTTTTCAAACAGTCTCTTAAAGAAGTTCGTATATTTATGCGCAAAAATTTAGGCTCGTTCCAATTCAGATATTTCATGACACGACTTTTTATTATCTCTCTTTCTCTTTTTCTCTTCTTATCTGAGGGAGCCTATGCACAGAACATGACGCAGACAGTAAAAGGAAGGGTTGTGGATGAAATCTCTAAAACGCCTTTGGCCGGAGTGTTCGTTGTCATCTCTTTCCCTGATACCCCTGATCGCCAGAATATTCCAACGGATACAGACGCAGAAGGGTATTATTCAATTAGAAATGTTCCTGTTGGAAAAATTAATATCTCCTTTTTGTGTATAGGTTATGAACCTGTGAGTATGCAAAATATCTCTTTAGATGCAGGTAAGGAGCTGGTTATCAATGTAGGAATCTATGAAGATATTCAAACGCTCACTTCAGCCGTTGTTGTTGCTGAACGGGATAAAATAAAACCACTCAATGAAATGTCTTCTTCTGTGAGTGGACGCACGTTCTCAGTTGCAGATGCAGGGAGGTATGCCGGCGCAGTTTATGACGTTTCACGTATGGCGCAAAATTTTGCCGGAGTTTCCACTCCAAGCGACGCATCTAATGATATCGTGATTAGGGGCAACTCCCCGTTTGGTCTTCTTTGGAAATTAGAGGGTGTTGAAATATTTAATCCAAATCACTTTTCGGATGGTGGATCAACAGGAGGGCCCATAAGTATGGTTAATGTAAATGCGTTGGCAAATTCAGATTTTTATACAAGCGCCTTTCCTGCCGAGTATATCAATGCATATTCAGGTGTCTTTGATTTAAAACTGCGTGCGGGAAATTACGATAAGAATGAATTTACAGGTCAAATTGGGATTAATGGGGTTGAATTTGGAATAGAGGGGCCGATCTCCAAGAAGTTGCGTGCTTCCTATTTGGCTGATTACAGATACTCCTTTTTAGATGCGTTGCAATTGATGGGTTTTAATTTTGGAACCGGATCAGCGGTACCTAGATATCAGGACTGGACAGCAAAAATTAATGTCCCTACTCCCAAGTCGGGGACGTTTTCGCTCTTCTCAGTGGGAGGGTTTAGTACTATTGAATTAGAGAATGGTGAATCAACCATGTTCAACTATGCAGACGACTTGCGGAACAGAGGGAATATGGCGGTAGTGGGTTTTAACCACGAAATGTCTTTGGGGAAAAAAGTCTCTTATGTTTTTTCATTAGCTGGCTCTACCTCGCTCTTTTACGCAGAGATTGACACCTTAAACCAGATTGACAGAATAAAGGAGAGGTCCCAGGAAGCGCGTATTCAGCGAGAGTTTCTAACGGCACAGACAGTCTTTAACGCAAAACTCTCCCCCCGCATCTCTTTGCGTACCGGAGTTATGGGTTCCTTGTTGAGGTATAAATTTATCTCAGTAGATTACTCGCAAAGGATGTTTTCTATGGATGTGAATGAACAAGGAAATACCTTTGTAGCACGTGCGTATGTTGAAGGTAGTTATCGGCCAACTACGTGGCTAACAATCAACGGAGGTGTCAATGGTCAGTTTTTATTTCTAAATCAATCATATAGTATTGATCCAAGAATCAGTTTCTCTTATAAGATCTCACCCAAACACGAGGTGAATGTTGGATATGGCCTCCACAGCCAAACGCAGGGCATTGAGATCTATTTAACCAAGCAATTCAGTCAGGCAGTTGACACGACATTCTATCCAAACAAAGGCCTTAAAATGACAAAATCCCACCATTTTGTTTTGGGTTATCAGTGGCGAATTTCTCCTGTAACAAGATTAAAAGCGGAAGTTTATTATCAGTATCTCTATAACCTTCCCATCAATTACTACAGCCCTTACTATTGCCTTGTCAATTTAGGCGGGCTTGACTTTGATAAGTATGGACAGGTTTATGTTAGTGATGGCGTAGGAGAGAATATGGGACTTGAGTTTACTTTAGAGCGTTTTCTGTCAAGGGGGTGGTACTATATGACAACCCTGTCACTGTTTGACAGTAAATATATTAGCTCAGATAACTATGTCAGGAATACCCGTTATAATGGCAATTATGTCTTAAACTTGGTGGGTGGGAAAGAGTTTTCGTTATTCAACTCTTCCGTTGATAGAAAGTGGATTCTTGGTGTGGATGGTAAGTTTGTATTGGCTGGAGGCCAGAGGTATATCCCTATTGATGTTGAATCCTCTAATGAATTGGGGAGGGTAATTTACAGATATGACAAGGCATACGAGCCTCAATTGCCCTACTACATGAGGGCAGATCTTAAAATTTGGGCAAAGATGAACCGGCCAAAGGCAACGCACGAGTTGGGATTTGAGGCGCGAAACGTTACCGATCGTAAAAATGTATTTGAATACAAATACGACATTAAGGCTCAAAATATGGTAACTACTTATCAGATAGGGCTTTTGCCTCTCGCGTACTATCGACTGACTTTCTGATTTTGCTTAAATGTTTCATGTGGAACATGTTATCATCAATAAAAAACATTGTATTGATTTTATTTGATATTATGATTGTATAAAATCGTTGTTATTTGATCAATAGTCGAGAGATATTTTGTTGTTGTTGCAATAATTTACGTCATTGCAACGAATAATTGACAGCACTCTATTTTGTTGGGTTTCTTTTTTAGTTGGACAGAGATACTATGCGATTTTGGCATCCTTCTTCTTATTTTGGCGTTTTCTGGTTTGCCGTCATGGCGATTTTTGGTGTTTTCTGTGGCATCTTTGCAACCCATTTTTGACTGTTATCTGAAGTTATTGTTTAATTAAAAAATGCTCTTTTTAGAAGGATTTGGCAACTATACATTATTTCTGCTAATAGGACTATATAACAATGTTTTACGAGTTTTTATATTATGTTCCTACTTTAGGTGTTTTCTTGGTATTCTCTTTAGTTTTGATGCTTAAAAAAAGACGTTATTTGTGTTAAAATCCAGTTGAATAGATTGTTTAGATATATCTAAAGCATTTCTTTACGTTTGCTGTACCTGCATAAAGGTTCAAGGGACTCACCCGCAAAATCCCCTGTTTTATTGCCAAAAACGGCCATCGTATTCTCCATTAATCCTGCTTCGCGGTCTTTTTCCCTTCGCACTTCGGTAATTTGAGTAAACTCAATTTTTCAGTCAAGACCCAAGGCAAAATAGGCTTGATGGGAGTTGTAGCGTTGTTGGAGGTTGGGGTCAAGGAAGCGGAGGAGGGCAAAAGGCTCTGTGGCGGGTGGTTGATAAAACCATTGCTCCATAACAGGGGCAGCAAAGGGTATACCGTAGAAACGGAAGCGGTTGATATGCGGGAATTGTGAAAGGATTTGGGAAACAAGGACAGGGATTTGGATGGGTGAAGAGCGGAACTCTTTAATTTCGAGATAAAGGTCGTTTTTCTCCTCCGTTGGGTAGCAATAGGCAATACCGGTGGCGGAGTGTTCAATGATTGTGCCGCCACGAAATAGACACTCCTTTTGGATGTATTCGAGCAATGCAGGTGACCAGACGAAGTGGCTGAAGGGAGTTGAGGAGTTAGCGGCAGGGGACATTGGGGCGGTGCAGTGCGGTTGGGTGTGGAGATTGTAAGTGACGAGGTTTTTGGCTTCCGAAGGTGCAGTTAGAGCAGACATTTGTGACAGCAGGTGGAAAAGTTGCTCTCTCTCTTTGGATGCAACAGATAACGATGCTCGTGAACAATTTAAAAATGAGCGAATTATGTTGTGTTTATAACCACAAGTGGAGTAGAACTTGTGTAGGGAGGGGTTGGTGGGCTGCAACAGGACGAAGCGTTTTCCGACAGCGAATGCATGCTTTTCGGCCTCTTTTACCAACGCCTTGCCATACCCTTTCCCGCGTGCAGAGCGTAAGGCCCCCAATGCGTAGAGATAAAAGCCCGGGTAGGGGATGCTATCCTGAAAACAGGTAATGGGGAGGAGAAGGAGGAGGGCCTGAGGCGCTTCATTGTTTGCGTTTGTGGGTGGGTAGGAGAGGATATGCCCCAACGGAACTCCTTCTTTAATAAAAAATTCGATGTAGGCGTCTTCTTCGTTAAACGCCTCTTTCCATACTTGAAACAGACCGCTCCGTTCCACAAATCACTATTCGTTTTTATAAATATCGTTGATTAGATAGGCATAGTGCTGATGGAGCGTATTTCGTTTTAGCTTTAGTGTTTGGGAGAGCAAGCCGTTTAAAGGCGTCCAATCATCTGTAACCAAGCGAGGTTTCCTGATCTGTTCGTGCGGAGCAAGCGTTTTGTTTATATTTTCCACCTCTTTTTGGATGAGGCTAATAGTTTGTGGTAAAGCAATCAACGCTCGATCGTCGGCATACTCTACTCCCTGTTGATTTGCCCACTCGCGCACCTTTACCAAATGGGGAACGATAATGGCAGAAGCCACTTTTTGATTGGCTCCAATCACCATGACGTTTTCTATGAAAGAAGACTCTTTTATCTTATTTTCAATGATTTGAGGAGCAATATATTTGCCGATGGAGAGTTTGAAAATCTCTTTTTTGCGGTCGGTAATCTTTAGGAAGATGGTATCGACAAATTCCCCTACATCTCCCGTGTGCAGCCATCCCTCTTCGTCAATCACCTCTTTGGTATATTCGGGATCTTTGTAGTATCCTGACATCAAAAGAGGGCCGCGGGTGAGGATTTCGCCATCTTCTGCAATCTTCACCTCTGCGCCGTCCAAAACCTTTCCAACTGTCCCAATCTTGAAGATGCGATCTTTGGGCATATTTACGGCGATAACGGGGGCGGTTTCGGTCATGCCGTATCCTTCGTAGATATAGAGTCCCGCTGCCGAGAAGAGGCGAATGATACGGGGTTGAATGGAAGAACCTCCCGTAACAATCAATTGCTCATGACCTCCCAACTTCTCTCTCCACTTTGCATAGACGAGCTTGTTGGCAATGTAGTGTTTTGCCCGATACCATAAAGGATTATGCTCGTAATCAAAACGTTGCGCTAATCGAAACGCCCAGCGATAGATGGCCTTTTTGAATCCCTTCAAATCTTTTTCCGCCGCTTCCAATTTTTGAAACATCATCTCAAGTACACGTGGAACGGAACAGAAGCCGTCTGCATGAATATCGTGCAAATCAGCAGCAATGGTGCCCAAACTCTCTGCATAATAGACGCTCATTCCCAAATATTGAAATTCGTAGTTCATGCTCCTTTCGTAGATGTGACACAGGGGCAAAAAACTCAACATTCTGTGTTCGTAACCTTTTACCTGCTGAAGCGCCGTACCAATAAAAACAAAAACCAATGCGCGGTGAGAGAGCATTACGCCTTTTGGGACGCCTGTTGTGCCTGATGTGTAGATGATAGTGGCAATGGTTTCGGGGTGAATATGCTCAATGTTGTGCACAATATGCGCTTCCCATTTGGAGGAGTTCGCTTTTCCAAGTTCATATAGCTCAGATATGTTTCGTTGCCCTTCTACAGCGTCAATGGTGAAAATTTGGGGCGGATTAGGAATCTCGCCAAGAATAGGGGTAAGTTTGCGCACCATGGAGTCTCCGCCCAAAAAGATCAATTTGGCGTCAGAGTGGGGAATGACGTGGAGGTAATCCTCATGGCTGAGGGTGGTATAGATGGGTACGTGAATCAACCGCGCCAAAGTGAGCCCCATGTCAATAAAGTTCCATTGAGGGCAATTGTGGCTGGCAGTAATCACTTTATCCCCCTCTTTGAGCCCCATTTCCAAAAAGGCGTAGGCAAGGCGGTAGGAGTATTCAATATAGTTGTCAACGCTATACCTGACCCATTTTCCCTCCTTTTTGCCGGCAAGAATATCGTCCTTGGGATAGAGTGCTTTAAGGCGCGCCAGAATGTCGAATGTGCGGGTTACTTCCATTGTAAATAGTTTTAGATTACATTTTTAAAGCGTCTCTAAGGTCGGCAACAAAGAGGTCAATATCCTCTTTGGTGGTGGAGAAAGAGCACATCCATCGCACCTGACAAAGATTTTCGTCCCAAATATAGAAGAGGTGCTTCTCCAACAGTTTGTTGCACACCTTGCGAGGGATGATGGCAAAGATGGCGTTACTCTCCACGGGATGGGTAATCTGCACCTGTGCGAACTCTTCGATACAAGAGGCCATATAGGCAGCCATACGGTTGGCATGGGTAGCGAGTGTTTTCCACAATCCATTTTTAAAGTAGGCAATGTATTGCGCGGCAATAAAACGCGACTTGGAGTAGAGTTGCATCGCCTGTTTGCGCGTATAGAGGAATGTCTCCGCCAATGCAGGACGAAGCAATACAACCGCTTCACCCAACAACATTCCGTTTTTGGTGCCTCCAAAAGAGAGGGCGTCCACACCGGTATCGGTAATCATCTCCTTAAAAGGAACTCTGGAATAGGCAGAGGCGTTGGCCAATCGTGATCCGTCCACATGCAGGTACATATTGTGTTGATGGACAAGATTGGCCAACGCGGTTATCTCCTCAGGGGTATAGACCGTTCCAAATTCAGTAGATTGGGAAATGGAGATCGCGCCGGGTTGGGCATGATGCTGAAACCCAAATCCTTTCAACTCTTTTTTTACCAAATCGGGTGTAAGTTTTCCAAGGGGGGTAGGGATGGCAATCACCTTGCATCCTGTAAAACGCTCAGGTGCGCCGCACTCGTCCACGTGAATGTGTGCGGTATCGGCGCAAAGAATGGCGTTGTGTGACTGGGTAAGAGTCTTTAAACAGAGCACATTAGCTCCAGTGCCGTTAAAGGCAAAAAAGGCCCTAACATGCGAACCAAACTCCTGTTGAAAAAGAAGTTCGGCCTGATGGGTACAGGTATCGTCTCCATACGCCGGAACAAACTCATTGCTTGCCTGTTGAATGGCGTCAAGAATCAATGGATGTACACCCGAATGATTGTCACTGCCAAAACTTATTTTCATGTAGTGGTAACGTAAACATCAGGTTTTAGCAATCCATTCAACTCTTCGGGAGCGCTCATTTCGATCTTAATCATCCAGCCCTCCCCATAGGGATCACTGTTGACTAATTGAGGGGCGCCTACCAATTCGGGATTCACTTCAATAACAGTCCCAGATACAGGCATCAGGAGATCGGCAACCGTTTTTACCGCCTCAACGGCGCCAAACTCTTCGCCTGCGTCAAGATATACGCCGTCGGTTTGAATGTCAACAAAAACAATGTCGCCCAATTGCGACTGAGCAAAATCGGTAATACCAATAGTGGCAATTTTGCCATCTTCTTTTACCCACTCATGGTCTTTTGTGTAGAGTAAATTTGCAGGAACGTTCATGATAATCGTGTTAGATGTTTAAATTTTTATAGATTTAATTTGATAGAAACCGCAAATATAGGTTAAATTTGTTTGAGTGCAACCTTGATCAACTCCTCCAGAGTGTAATCGGTTCGCACACGGAGTAAAGAATCGATGGTTTTCTCCACGGCGGCTTTTGGAAAGCCCAACATAAGCAGCGCAGAAGAGGCCTCTGCGCGGATAGAGGAGCGAGATGCGGCGCCGGAAACGACACCCGAACCGGTGCCGGAATCGGTGGCCACATCCTCATCAAAACCCGCTTTAGCCACCTTGTCTTTCAACTCCACAATGAGGCGCTGCGCAGTTTTAAGCCCAATTCCCTTGATAGCATTGAGTCGTATAATATCTTCAGAAAGAATGGTTTGGCGTAATTCGTCGGAAGAGAGAGACGACAAGATCATCCGCGCAGAATTGGGCCCGATGCCGGACGCCCCAATCAACAGCCGAAACATCTCCCGTTCGCTTTTTTGAGAAAATCCGTAGAGGAGCTCGCTATCTTCGCGTAGATGGTGGTGCAGCCACACAAGCACGGGAGACGCGGCGTTTTGCAAAGCGCTGAATGTTTGAAGAGAGATGAGGATATGATATCCAATTGCGCCCCCTTCAACTACAACATGTGTGGGGCTTAACTCGATTATTTGACCTTTGACATATTCATACATGAAGCAAAGGTAAATAAAAGTGGCAAAAATTGTATATTTTTGCGCCAAATTTGATATAAACTTCATTTAAAAGAATATGTGGAAGCAATCTTGGAGATATGCAAAAGAATGGGCTATTTGCCCCGTCCTCTTTGTGACAGGGATTGCGTTGCAACTCATTTTTGGGAGGGTTGATCCAACACTCTTCCGATTCCCTGTAAATATTATCTGCGGGGCGCTGTTTCTGTTGTGCCTGTTTCTGATTCGTTTTGCTTCCAAAAGGGTAAAATGGTTGCAGTGGTTTTGGGGACTATCCGCAGCGCTTACCTCAATGGGCTTATTGCTCCTTTTGGTCATGTGTATGGGACTTATAAAACAAATGCCTTTTATGGTTGTTTCTTGGCCTTTTTTGCTTTTCTCGCTCTACTTGCTCTCCGTTTTGGGTTTGGTGATTTTGGAGAGGTTGAGCAGGTTTACATGGAAAGATACAGGTTTTGTGTTGAATCATGCGGGGTTTTTTATCGCCTTTTTTGCCGCTCTTTTGGGGAGTAGCGACTTTCAGCGTTTGCGAGTGTCGGCTCCCCTGAACTTTGTGGTGTGGCAGGCAACAAACGAAAAGGGGGAGTTGGTTGAACTACCTGCGGCTGTTGAATTAAAGTCGTTTGACATTGAAGAATATCCTCCAAAACTGATGATTGTGGAGCACGCTACAGGCAGGGCGCTTCCGGTAAAGAGGCCCGCATACGTCTCTATTGAGGAGTGCCCGGCCGAAACCAAGTTGTTGGACTGGAGCCTGAAAATAACCAAAAAACAAGAAGCGCCCCTATCCCTGTATGTGATGGCTCAAAACTTGAAAAACGGCGCACAACGCGAAGGGTGGGTCTGTTGTGAAGAGTTTCTCCTCCCCGGTCTCTCATTACGGTTGGATAATCAGGTGAGTTTGGTGATGCCCAACCGTGAACCTAAGCGTTTTATTTCGGATATAACCATTTACACACAGCAAGGAGAGAGGAGTGAAGTATTAGAGGTAAATAGACCGTTATCGTTGGCGGGTTGGAAAATTTATCAGGCAAGTTATGATGCCGAGAGAGGGAAAAGGAGTGAATACAGCACTTTAGAAATAGTAAAAGATCCTTGGCTGCCTGTTGTCTATATTGGAATCGTTATGTTGTTGGTAGGCAGTATATTTCTTTTTGTTTCCGCACCCAAAAAAGAGACGTAATATGTGGGATTTCTTTATATGGTTTGCTTTATCCTCGGTAGCGTGTTGGACGGTTGCTGCGATAGTGGCGTTTCAACCTCGGCATCAAGCAAAAGCAATTGCCTTTATGCTGGCCGGAATTGCTGTATTTGCCCTCTTTATCGGCGGGATGTGGATCTCTTTGGAGCGCCCTCCGCTCCGCACGGTGGGAGAGACGCGGCTTTGGAACTCCTTTTTTCTTCCGATGGCAGGGTTGATGATTTTTTGGAGATGGAAGCAGAAATGGGTATTGTCTTTCAGTACATTGCTGTCGATTGTCTTTATCTGCATCAACCTCATGCATCCCGAAACCAACAACAAAACATTGATGCCCGCCTTGCAAAGTATCTGGTTTGTACCGCACGTGATTGTCTATATGCTCGCCTATGCCCTTTTGGGCATAGCGTTTGTATATGCGCTCTATCTCTTGATTACGCGGCACAGCGCCCGTCCCGCTCATCCGACAAACCCTGTTGCAAAGCAGTCGAATCTGATACTTCTGTGTGACAACTTGGTTTTTACAGGCACCGCCTTCCTGACCATTGGCATGTTACTTGGCGCCTTTTGGGCAAAGGAGGCGTGGGGGCACTATTGGTCGTGGGACCCCAAGGAGAGTTGGGCGGCTGCAACCTGGCTGGCGTATGTGTGGTACATCCACTATCGGTTACACCATCCTGTCGAACTCAAAAAAGTGCTGTGGATTCTCATAGTTGCCTTCCTGATCCTCCAAATCTGCTGGATTGGGGTGAACTACCTTCCCTCTGCGCAAGGCAGCACCCTCCATGTGTATGGATTCTGAGAATTTGTTATTTTTGCCACATCTTAAAGAAACAAAGAATTGAATAACTATATCGAACAGATACGGAGTCATTTCCCTGCTTTGCAGCAGCAGATATATGGAAAGCCGTTGGTCTATTTAGACAATGCTGCCACCGCCCAAAAGCCGCAGCAGGTTCTTGCCCTCCTTGCCGAGATGGATGGGATGATCAACGGGAACATTCACCGCTCGGTGCACTATTTAAGCACAAAATGTACAGAACTTTATGAGAATGCAAGAAAGAGTGCCTGCCGGTTTATCGGTGCTGCGCACGAGCACGAGGTGATCTTCACTTCGGGCGTTACCGCGGGCGTCAATTTGACGGCGTTCTCGTTTGGGGAGGCGTTTGTAAAGGAGGGAGACGTGATTTTGGTGGGAGAATCAGAGCACCACTCCAATATTGTACCTTGGCAACTGCTGTGCGCCCGCAAGAGGGCAACGGTGCGGATGTGGCCCATTGATGAGCAAGGCAAATTACGGATGGATTTGCTCCCCGAACTGTTGGATGAGCGGGTGCGTTTGGTTGCCGTTTCCCATATTAGCAACGTTCTGGGCTTGGTTAATCCTATTCAAGAAATTGTTGAGGTAGCTCATACATACGATATCCCCGTCCTCATTGACGGTGCGCAAGGAGTTGTGCACGAAAAGATTAATGTTTGTGATTTGAAGTGCGATTTTTATCTATTTTCGGGGCACAAACTTTATGGCCCCACAGGTACAGGCATCCTCTACGGTAGGGAGCGTTGGTTGGAGAAGATGCCGCCGTGGCAGGGCGGAGGGGATATGATTACTTCGGTCTCGTTCAGTGGTACCACGTTTGCCGATTTGCCACTCAAGTTTGAAGCGGGAACGCCCAACTTTATTGGGCAGGCGGGATTGGGAGCTGCGATTGAGTATATGGAGTCGTTGGAGAGGGACGTTTTAGAGGTTTATTCACGGATGCTTGTTCAAACTGGCATGGAGTTGTTTCAAAAGATTGGCGGGTTAAGGATGTATGGGGTAGGGGATAGAGAGAAAATACCGCTCTTTAGTTTTAGCGTAGCGGGCGTTCACGCCACCGACATGGCCATATTGTTAGACAAGATGGGATTTGCCGTGAGATCTGGTCAGATGTGTGCCGAGCCGGTATTAGTCAAATATGGCCAAACGAGCCTCTTGCGTGCCTCCTTTGCCATGTACAATACGCAGGAGGAGTTGCATCAATTTGTAGAAGCGCTCCACAAAGTCATCTCCATGTTGCGGTAAGAGAGTTATGAACGTTCCGGTATATACACTCAGCACAAAATCCATTGATTTGGTTGCACAAATTGCCGAAGAACTTGGAGAGATACGAGGTGCGGGTGAATACAGTCGTGATTTGCGTTTGCGAAAAATCAATCGTTTACGGTCTATTCAGTCCTCTTTGGCAATTGAAAACAACACACTTACACTTGGTTAAGTTACAGATGTTATAGAAGGGAAGCGAGTGTGGGTTTGCCGCACAAAATTCAGGAAGTTAAAGGGGAGTAAACCTATTCACGTAGGAGCGAACTATCAATTTGCTCCACAGTTAATTACATACTTTTTCCTGTTGAAATTGAGTTTATTCACCCGAAAATCAGCAAGGCTACTACGACGCTTTGGCTATTTCGCAAAAATAAGGGAAGAAAATACAGAAAAAAGTGTATTTTTGCATGAAAATTCCAAAAAGAGATGTAATGAATACGATGTCTATAGAGTTGACCAACCAGAGAGCAACGGGAATCTTATACGAGTTGGAAGGGTTGAGTCTGATTAAAATTTTAAAGCGAAATATTAAACCAGTCAAAACAAAATTGTCTGATAAGTACAAAGGGTTTTTAACTCAAGAAGAGGGACTGGAAACAATCATATTTTCCAAATGCGTAACGAATGGGACAATATATAATTGATACCAACGTTATATCCGATTATTTTTCGGCATCACTTCCTGAAACAAGTATGCAATTTATGGACTTCGTTATTGATGAGACTCCTAATCTATCGGTCATTACGCAGATAGAGCTTCTTTGCTGGAAGACTGATCCCATTTTTGGTATAGGTTGTATGTTTGAATGACCATAAAAGAATCACAACAACAAATTGTTGAGGAGTTTGCTCTCTTTACCGACTGGATGGAGAAGTATGAGTACCTCATTGAGTTGGGGAAATCGTTGCCTCCCTATCCCGAGGAGAAAAGGAGGGAGGAAAACCTCATTGCGGGCTGTCAGTCGCGGGTATGGTTAGACGTTGCCTACCGCGAAGAAGCGCTTTTTTTTACCGCCGATAGCGATGCCATTATCACTAAAGGGATTGTATCTCTGCTGATTAACCTCTTTTCAGGACACACCCCCGTCGAAATATTGGAGGCGAATACCGATTTTATTGACCAAATCGGTTTAAAGGAGCACCTTTCGCCCACACGCGCAAACGGCCTTGTATCAATGATTAAACAGATTAAACGCTACGCAATGGCGTATGGGAGCAAATAGGTATGGAAGCGTGTCTTTTGTTGGGGAGTAATTTGGGAGATAGGGAAGCGTATCTTGCCGGAGCACGGGAGTGCATTGAGCGTGATTGCGGCAAAATTGTAAAGAAATCAAAGATTTATGAAACAGAGCCTTGGGGCTTTGAGGCAGATACGCCTTTTCTGAATCAAGTGCTGTTGAGTGAGACCGTCCTCTCTCCGAATGAACTGCTGCGCAGATGTTTGCATATTGAGTCGGTGCTGGGGCGGGAGCGGCCGACGGCGGGACAACCGATAGCGAGCGGCCGTACAATGGCGGAGCAGACGGCGGGCAGCGGTGCAGCAGGCGAGTGTACAGTGGCAAAGCAAACGGCAGCAGCGGCGGAGCAGATAACAAGACAACCGTCGGCGAAATACACCTCCAGAACGATGGACATCGACATCCTCTTCTACGACAAAGTCGTTTGCAAAAGCCCCGACCTGACGCTTCCGCACCCCCGCTTGCACCTGAGAACGTTTGCATTAGAGCTGCTCTGTGAAGTGGATCCCGAATGGGTGCATCCACTCTTTCACCTTACGGTAAAAGAGTTGCTTAAAAAACAACAAGAGGCCGACAGGTTTATTTGAAATAGAAGTTACATTATGTTTTTCTCTATTTCAAATAGAGGTTATATCTTTGCAAAAATTCGATATTGAATACCATCACCTCTCTTCGGGGGTGATTATTACAAACCAATCACAATCATTCCGGGATGAAAATGGTTGTTGAACAACAATGTACAAAAATGAATCAGGAAGACCTTTTTAAAAACATCATTGCCCATGCCAAGGAGTATGGGTTTGTATTTCCATCGAGCGAGATTTATGATGGATTGAGCGCCGTGTATGACTACGGGCAATTGGGCGTAGAGTTGAAGAACAACATCAAAGCGTATTGGTGGGAATCAATGGTGCGGTTGCACGAAAACATCGTGGGATTGGACGCCGCCATCTTCATGCATCCTAAGGTGTGGGAGGCGTCGGGGCACGTGGGCGCCTTTAACGATCCGCTCATTGATAACAAAGATTCCAAAAAACGCTATCGTGCAGATGCGTTGTTAGAAGAGTATATAACCAAACAGGAAGATAAGGTTTCCAAAGAGGTGGAGAAAGGGCGCAAGCGCTTTGGAGAATCGTTTGATGAAGTGCAATTTTTAAAAACAAGTCCAAATATATTGAGAATCAATGAGAAAATAGACATCATTTTGTGTCGTATGAAAGAGGCATTACTCAAAAACGACTTAGAGGATTTGCGTCAGTTGATTCTTGACTGTGAAATCGTTTGCCCCATATCGGGGACGCGCAACTGGACGGACGTGCGTCAGTTCAACCTTATGTTCAGTACGCAGATGGGCAGTGTAAACGAGGGCGCCGACCAAATTTATTTGCGTCCCGAAACGGCGCAGGGCATTTTTGTCAACTTCCTCAACGTGCAAAAGACGGGCAGGATGAAGATCCCCTTTGGGATTGCCCAGATTGGTAAGGCGTTCAGAAACGAGATTGTGGCTCGCCAGTTTATTTTTCGAATGAGAGAGTTTGAACAGATGGAGATGCAATATTTTGTGCGTCCGGGCACCGAAATGGAGTGGTACCGCTATTGGAAAGAGGCGCGACTCAGGTGGCACCTCTCTTTGGGATTGGGAGGCAAGCGTTACCGTTTTCACAACCACGACAAATTGGCGCACTACGCCAACGCCGCCTGCGACATCGAATTTGAATTTCCGTTTGGCTTTAAGGAATTAGAGGGAATCCACTCCCGAACAGACTTCGATTTATCTCAACACCAAACTTTTTCTGGGCGTAAACAGCAATACTTTGACCCCGAAACCAACGAAAGTTATATTCCCTACGTGGTAGAGACCTCCATTGGCCTTGACCGCACTTTTTTGGCGGTGCTCTCTGCCGCCTACATCGAAGAGGCATTGGAAGGAGGGGAGTCGCGTGTGGTGTTGAGGTTTCCGTTCATTTTGGCCCCTATCAAGGTGGCGGTGTTGCCGTTGGTCAAAAAAGACGGTTTGCCCGAAAAGGCGAGAGAGGTGCTGGACCTCATTAGGTGTAACCTCCGCACCCATTACGACGAAAAAGACAGCATCGGCAAACGCTACCGCAGAATGGATGCCATTGGAACGCCCTATTGCATTACGGTTGATTATCAAACTATTACAGACAACACTGTAACGCTTCGTGAGCGCGACTCCATGCTTCAGGAGCGCATCCCTATAACCGAAATAAGCAGCAGGATGGGTTCACAATTCTCTCTGAGTACACACCTGAAAAAGATTTTAGAAGAAACAGGCTGAGGGCAAAACAGTTTTTAATTCCGATAGAAGATGCGTCCCACGGGATAGAGGTTATTTGAAGGCTCTACGTTTTTGCGCAGTTCGGCCATAAAGAATTGCAAGATGGCTTGCGGGTTGTTGGCAAAGTCGGAATCGTTGGCCCTCTTTTGTTCAAAGGTTTTACGCAATTCGGGATCGTTGGCCAACATCTCGCGTCCCTTTACCTCCATATATCCCACATTGACGTAAAATTCGCTGGCTGGCTGGCACCACGGCGTAAAGTGGCCCCAGAAAACTAAGGAGGTAGGACTGTTTGGCTCAAAAAGGTGGGCTACCAATCGGGCGCGCAATTGGTTCATGGAGACCACTACGGAGCCGGCGGGGTAGAATACGCGCTCATCCTGTGTAGAATACTCGGTGGAGACGGTAATGTGTCCTTCGTTCTGCCGCTGGGCAAACTGTACTTTGGTAAAACGATAGGTCTGCACCAGCATAACGCTTCCCTCTTCCAAACGGGTGTATTCAATCTTGTGGTGGTTGAGCAAGGCGATGGCGTCTATACACTCCGGCTTGATGATGTAGGCGTCAGGGAGCAGTACCGAGTGTTCCACCTGGGGAAGGTTGTAAAACCCCACACGACGGGTAATGGGATTGTCGTAGTCAAATAGCGTCCAGTCAGCCCCCGAAAGGTCGCTCTTTATGGTCTTTTTGCCCCATGTCAGGAAATCAACCATCACGCTGTCGGTGCGGGAGGTTTGGTGGCTGAGTGCGAAAGGCTCCGCACGAAACGTGGGGGAGGCCACCGTTTGATCCGATAGCGATATGGCTTCTCTCACTGCTTTGTGGGCTTTGTTCAATATCTGCCCGCAGATTCGGATCATTTCGTAGGTGGCTTTTACCCGTTGTTCGTATGGTTTGTAGATATGGTTCTCCACCAGCATGCCCACGCGGTTCATGGCTGCGGCGTAACCGTTGGAATATTGCGGAGGGTAGGATTGCCCTATCAAACCTGCATCCGCGTTGTTCCAACTGAATGGCTCAAAATAGGGAAAGAGTGGATAGTTCACGGCTGCCATTTCCTTTAGAAATTCCTTTTCGAGCACCTCTTTTGTCCATTTGCGGATGTGAGGCTCCATGTTTAGGTTGTTTAACTCCATGCCATAGGTAGAAACATATTGAAAATCTGCCCCATTAGTAACGTGTATATCCATAAAAAATTCAGGTAGCCAAACGTGGTAGAGGTTTAACCAATGCTTCATTTCGGGGGCGTCCGCTTTGAGAAAGTCGCGGTTGAGATTGATGTTTTGCGCGGTAATACGGCTTCCCAACTCTTCGGGGCCATTTTGGTTGATACGGTTGAGGGCGCTAAAGTTTTCGTGACCGTCCACATTAAAGATAGGGATGAAAAGGAGGGTAACGTGGTCTAAAATTTCCTGGTGTTTGCCATAGATGAGCAGGTCGCGCACAAACATCAATCCGGCGTCTTTTCCGTCCGGCTCTCCGGAGTGGATGCATGCTTCTATCAACATGACTGCCTTGTCCGTTTTGCGCACGGCTTCGGGGGTAAAGAGTCCATCTTTGTCAATAATCAGCAGGGGCAAATCGCGACCCTGCGGACTCCTCCCAAAAGAGGTAAAGTGCGCAAAGGGAGAGGCTTGCGCCAAGCGTTGGCAAAAATCGACCGTCTCTCGATAGCGCGGCGTCTTTTTGAAACCGGTCTCCTCGCAATAGGTTGCGAAAGAGTTACGATTTTGTCCATATCCAACTGTGATGCAGAGAGATAGCAGGAAGAGAAGAGAAATCTTTTTCATGGCATTGGGTTTTACGCACAAAGGTAAAAAATTGCAGAAAACCGTTGCAACAGAAGATTTGTTGAGGTTTAGAAACTGTTTAAATTTGTTACCTTACCCATAAAGAGGATGGCGCCGGTGCTTTTTTCGGTAATGGCAAAAAGGAAGGGGCGATCAAACACCATGGTCACTTCTTGTGGATTGGGCATGGGCCCCGGGCTTGTAACCAGCGCCATTAACGTGACGGCGGCGGCTTCTGTACCATCTTCATCTACAGAGATATAACTCATTTGTATTACATTATTGACCAAAGCCCCTGCACCTTCTATCATGGCAGAAAAATCGGCATTTCCGGAAAAAGCAAGGGGCATTCCCATAGCTGCCAAAACAGCGGCCAAACCATTTATGTTGTTCTCTATCTTAAAGCGAGGCAAGGAGAGCGTTACCATGGCATTGGAACGGTGGGTCATCATCTGTTGCCAGGAATCCCCGTCAAAATCTGCAATCAAGTCATCCACGTCTATTTCCTCATTGGGCAAAATCAGGTTCATGTGAAAAGCGGTGTTGGCATAAGGGAGGGCAACCATTCCGCAAACGTCCATCTGCGCATAGAGCAACTCGTGTTTTAGATACATCATGGGAACAGTAGAGGCGCCGCCGCTTATATTGCGGAAAGGTTTGTTTTGGGTTTTGGATTTTTCAAAATCATAAGTCCAAAATGAGTTAAAGTAGATGGCATTGGCCAGCATGACAATGGTAGCGGGATCGATATATTCTAAAATTTTGGGAATGGTTCCATGGGTTTTTTCGCTGCACCAGTCGTTGATGGTTTTGAGGGCAGAAGGGAGGGAGAAATCCAGCGTCCTTACCTCGGCGTCATAATAGTCCTGATTCAATGCAATAAAAGGTTCCTTTAAGGGTATCCCTTTATTGGCCCATATAGCGTTGGCCAAACTCAGGGAGGTACTGGGATCAACGGCCAAAAGCGCCTCAGTCAGTTCCCTGTAATAGTTGTTTATCTCTTCCGGAGCATAATCCTCCATGCCCAATACTTTGGCAATCTCTTCCCTGGTCTCTCCTTCTGCTCCATTATAGAGCATACCCAAAGCGGCATACATGCTGTATGGGGAGAGAAAAAGGTTGTCGTTGTCAAATTTTTCCGATACAGCCTTAAAGAAATCGAGGGCAAACAGGTTGTTTTGCGCTAAAATGGCGCGGGTTTGTGGCTGAAGCGCAATATTTCGCGCCCAACGAATCTCCGTGATCTCTTTTTGTGAGTCGGAGGGAGTGAGGTCAATTTCCGTTTCAATAACGATGTCTTTGCATCCGGACAACAATACAGCCCCGGTGCACAATACAAACAATAATTTTTTCATCTCAATCATATTTAATCATTCTTAATTTTAATTCCTAACTCGTAATTCATAATTCACCCCCATTCCGAATCCAATGTAAAACGGCCATTCGGTGCGCATACTCACAGGCTGCTTGCAATTAAAGTGGTATCCGGTACGCGGCTCAAAGTAGAGGTTCAGGCGATTCTTAATTCGGTAACTGATCCCCAGAGTGCCGTTCAGCGACCACTGAAAACCATCAATGGTGCTTTTTACTGTGGTAAAGGTAGTGCGACTGCTTGATCGCAATTCCTGTCGATAGATCCCCCGCACTCCTTTTTCGCCCATTGCCCCAATACTAAAGTAAAACTTCCAGTTGGGTTGTGTATTCCACAGATACCCTACAAAATTGACAGGGATACCGATATAGTGCAGACTTTGCCGCACATCGTAGTTTGTCCCTGAGTCTATCCATGAGAACCGAGAGGCTAAATAAGTATATACCAATCCAAATTGTAAGTTCATTTCTCCAACAACTGTACTTGCCGTTACCCCAAAGGATAAGGGAGGCAGGTGGCGAATAGAGGCATAGTCGCTCTTTGTCATTTTGTCAAATGGCTGAATGCTTGAAGATAAATATGAGGCGTAATGATTGTTGCCGATAACCTCTCTGCCACTCTTGAAACTCCCGAACTGATCTTGCCTCGTATTGGCCGATCCCTTTTTCTCAACACCTAAGGAACGATTGCTGCCTGCGCCAAAGGCAGCAGCCAACATCCATTTTTTGTTCTTTGACGCTCCGATTTTTTCTATGGGCAAATCGTTTTCTATCCAAAGCGTTGCAACGGGCATCTCTTTTTCTTCCCGTTGGGTACCGGTATTTTCGGATTTTTCTGTAGGTTCCTGCCGCTCTTGTACCAAAGGGGCCTCCTGCTCCAAAGGCGTTACTTGTATGGGGAGTTCTGTTGGAGTTTTTGGTGTTTCTGTTTCAGATGGGTGTATTTCAGTCGTTTTTGGTGTTGCCGTTTTAGATGGACGTATTTCCATGGGTTTTTGAATGGCGGCAAGTACGTTAGCCGGAGTTACCGTATCTTCAATCATTGCCGTATCTGTCTGCTGCGCAACAATCGTGACGGTTGGCGGGGTGGGTAAAATATTTGTGGCAGTGCGTGGAAAGAAGAACCACGCAACAACGGCTGCTGCGGCCGCTACGGATACACCCCTCCACAACCAAACGACACTCTTGCCTCTTTGTGGCGGCGTCAGGCGGCGCTCAATTTCGCTCCAGCCGTGGGGATCAACCGGCGCCTGATGATGCACCAACTTCTTGTGGAACAACTCGCCTAAAGCGTCAAATTCACTATTGTCTGTCATATCTAAAAAACTCTTTATGATTCTCTCTTTTCCTCCGGTGTGAAGCACGCCTGAGTAACGGTCTTCTGCAACATCTTTTTTGCCCGCATATATTGTGAACGAACGGTGTTTTCGCTGATTCCCAACTTCTGTGCAATCTCCTTGTGCGTATATCGCTCTATGGCGTGCATATTAAAAATGGTTCTGTACTTGATGGGAAGAAGGGTAACAAAGTCAAAAAGGTCATCTGCCGAAAGGTGTTCAAAGAGCGAAATCATTGGCCCTTCCTCTTCCTGAGGGTCTGCAATCTCTACATCCACGCCGTACTGCCATTTTTGGCTTTTTCGAAGATGCTCAAGGGCTGTTGTCACAAAGATCCTCCTTACCCAGCCGCTGAAAGAGCCAACACCTGAGTAGGTGTGGATCTTCGTGAACAGCTTAACAAACCCATCATGCAATAGATCTCGGGCGGTATCGCGGTTGCATACGTACCGCAAGCAAACGCTCATCATAGACGGCGCATGCAACTCGTACATCACTTTACGGGCATTTTCATCGCCGCGAATGCACCCTTCAATCAGTTGCCTTTCTTCCATTCAAGTTTCTATTGTTATAGATGCACAACACTCCAATTTGTTGCAAAAAAAAGTGAAAAAAAGTGAAAAAAAGTGAAAAAAAGTGAAAAAGTTTTTCCAAACCGTAGCAAAGCACGCAAAGATAGCCCTTTTTTAGTACCTTTGGCATTTTAGTTAAGAGGTTTCGTTGAACATGGAGAAGAGAAAGACAGTTTTGATTACCGGAGGCGCGGGGTTTATTGGCTCGCACGTGGTGCGGCGGTTTGTGTGCGCCTATCCTCACTATACAGTTATTAATTTGGACGCCCTTACATACGCCGGAAACTTGGGGAATGTGCGCGAGATAGAGAGGGCCCCCAACTACCTCTTTTTGAAGGGGGATGTGTGCGATGTGGAATTCGTGAGGCAGATATTTACCGATTACAGGGTTGATTCAGTGATTCATCTTGCTGCGGAGAGCCATGTAGATCGCTCTATTTTAGATCCTTTTGCCTTTGCCCGTACCAATGTGATGGGCACGTTGACGCTGTTGCAGGTTGCAAGGGAGTTTTGGAAGGAGGCGCCTGTTGTTGCAAATGGAGGCGATGGCGCCCGAAAGCACCTCTTCTACCACGTCTCCACAGATGAGGTGTATGGGAGTCTTGGACATGAGGGGCTTTTTTCTGAAGCCACTCCCTACAATCCCCATTCCCCCTATTCGGCTTCAAAAGCCTCTTCTGATCATTTTGTGCGGGCTTTTAGAGATACCTACGGTTTGCCGGTGGTGATTTCCAACTGCTCCAACAACTATGGCCCCTATCAATTTCCCGAAAAACTGATTCCGCTTTTTATTGGCAATATTATCAACAACAAACCGTTACCTGTATATGGAAAGGGAGAAAATGTGCGCGATTGGCTCTACGTAGAGGAGCACGCTCAGGCAATAGACCTGATTTTTCATCAAGGCAGAAGAGGGGAGACCTACAACATTGGAGGAAGTAACGAGTGGAAAAATATTGACTTGGTTCGATTGCTGATTCGCATTACCGACCGATTGCTGGGACGGACGCAGGGGAGTTCAGAGAGGTTGATTACTTATGTAACCGACCGAGCCGGACATGACCTTCGCTACGCCATTGACGCCTCTAAATTGAAGGCGGAGTTAGGCTGGGCGCCTTCGCTCCCCTTTGAAGAGGGTTTGGAGCGGACGGTGAGGTGGTATGCAGAGAACGGGAAGTGATTGCATAGATATTGGAATTTTTTGAAGCACCCACTATTGAATAACAATATCAAAGAGCATCTGAAGAGCGACACTGCCGTCAGCATTCAGGATGGAGCGCACTCCGGCGGTGATGGGGCTACCGATTTTTAAGGCGTGAAACTCAACCTGAATATCTGTCCCTATGGAGTAGAGTTTTTCGGTACCATTTCTATTTTTATTGGTTGCCCAATCGGCGAAAGGTGTAAGAATAAGTCTCTTAAAATAGAAGAGATTCCCCACGCTCGTATCATATAGCCAAACGGGAATGGTATAATCCATCGAAAAACCAAGATACTCTTGAGAGGGTCGTGCAGAGTAACCACGCGGGAATGTGGCTAAACTCGAAAGGTAATACCGCTTTCCCTCCATCCATTGGCGCTGCGCTGTAGCACGCAATCTGATCCCTTGATTTTCAACAAAACCGGGAAGATATCCGTATGCTGTCAAGTAGAACTCCGAACCAAAAAGCAACTTTGTGGAGGGAGTTGTGGCGTACTGCATGGAGGCCCCAAAACCCCATCTGGGAAAAATATTGCGATGTGCCAATACCCGATACTGATAATATTGTACGCCCGCCTGCACGGAGGTATAGTAGTTGAATTTTTCGTTGTCCGGCAAATGATATTTGTCGTTTCGATAAGAGAGAAAGAGACGGGGAATAAAACCGCGCACCCACCCGTTACTTCTGAGGTTTAAAGGAACATAAATGTTGGCGTTCACCCTAACGGAGGGGTTTCCCAAACGTTCCTGCTTAGCCGCCCATTGGTTGTTTGTGCCCATTTCCCATCTGTGCTCTATAGCCTTTCGCTCGTTTATCGTTGCAGAGATCTCAATAACAGGATACCAGCCGGTATAGATAAACTTTGCCTCTCCCAAATGGAATCCGTTGCGGTAGGCGTACCCCAACTGTGATACCGCAGTGCTCAACGTGTTTTGAGAAAAGAGCATGACACCCGGAGAGACGGTGTGGAACAGCTCCTCCATACTCAGAGAGGCAATATTGTCAAGAGCGTTGTAATAGACAGGCGCCCAACTGTGTATTCGAAAGAGATTTTGTGCTTTTTGATACGGCTTGGAACGATAGTCAAGGTTTTCGGGAACGTGAACGGAATCTAAGCGAAACTGCACCTGCTGGGAGAGGGCTTGGGCAATGGGCGATTCGTAGGGTTGGTCAAAATGAGCCCGCTTCCACAACAATCCGTCCATGTGGGAGGAAACGGGACGTAAGCCGGCATGAGTGTAGTTGGCGTAGTAGAGGGTGTTGTTCAGCGTTTCGGGACCAAAGGCGCCATATCGGGCGTTGGTAAGTAAAAAGAGTTGAGCAGGGGTTGAAAACGGATCTAAAGCATAAATGTTATCAGTTCCATTTAAGTCGCTGTTAAATAGAAGAAATCCGTTATAGTATTTAATGTGTTCGATTTTGCGATATTGATGGGGTACAATCTGACTCCAATCCCCTTTCTCAATATCTAAAGAATAGACACCTATTCCCGAATCGGTAAGAACGGAGGCGAATAGCAGTGAATCGGATGCCCATGCAGACGATTGAATGTGCCCGCCGTTGGGGGCGTGATGGGAGGAGATCAATGCACCCTCCGTTGCGGTAAGCAGGCGCAATGATGACTCGCCCAACAGGGAGAGGTGCACCACCGCAAGATAATTGGCAGAGGGAGAGACAGAAGGGAAGAGATATCGACTTTTCTTTGAGAGCGTGGTGAAGGTGTTGCTCTTGGTGTCAAAAGACCTGAGCAAAGAGAACGACTCCTGCTCCCACCTGAGGCTTGGGACAAGCTCTGTCCAAAAGAGTTGGCCCCTTCCCGCAATGAGGTTGCTGTTCACGCTACCAACATATCCAATGTGCCTTTTTTGACCGCTTGAATCTATCAATATCAAAGAGGTAGAGCGGTCTAAATTGTGGAATAACGCATAAACCGAATCGGCAGAAACAGGAGTAATTGATTCGTAATTAGCATACTCCGCTACTGGCCTTTTTGATTGTCCGTTGCGGCTGTTTTTGGGCGGAGGAACGGAATCTGTTAAGGTTCGAAAGGGCGTTAAAACGCCGTTTTGAAGTTGCTGTTGATCCCAGATGGATTGCGCCAGCGCCGTAGCCGATTCCCAGCTTTGGAGCCTCGTTTGATCGGTTGTTTGGCGAAAAGCCAAGGGGTTAATAAAGGGGCGATACGGGCGCTTGGTTACCATATCAAAGATATCGGAAAGGAAATCGGATCGGTAATGGTGGTAACGCATGGCAGAGAGGAGATAGTAGCCAAAAGCGTATTGATTGGGCGTATGGTATTTGTACGATCCGAATCGCCATATATCCCAACCAAACGATATGGAGTCGGTCAAATAGGCTCTGTATGGCATGAGAAAGGCGGCCTCCCTACCGCGCCCCGAAAAGGAGTGCTCTGTTTCGGAGAGCACGGCGTCTCCTTCGAGCATCCACTTGGTAACGTATCCGCCTGCAGCCAAACCTTGAGACTGCTGACCAATGATGTATTGGGCGCCGCGAAAAAAGTTTTGGCTCAATTTGCTCATTTGCCCCAAATGGCGGGTTTCGTGCAATACCAGCTGTTTTTCCCAGTTTTGTGCATAGGAAGAGGAGGGTGGCGTGGTATAGAGTTCCATACGCTTGGGCGCCCATACCACCATTCCGTTGCTGTTCATGTTGTAAGGGTGAAGAACAACGGGGATGGAAGGTGTTTTGGCGTTGAGCGGCGCCATTACGTGTGGGGTGGCTACTTCAAAGAGGTAAGCATATCGGCGGGCTAAAGAGTCAATCTCACGGGGATAGATGAGGGTGTATCCTCCTGCCTCTAATTGACGCCATCGTGCACGGGCGGGATCGGTGCCCATAGTATAAAATTGCCCCTTTGCAATAAGCGGTATCATCAGCAGAAGGAGCGGAAAAAGAAATTTTTGTATTTTCATGATGAATCAGAAACTGTTTCTCAACGTGCGAATATAGAGATTTTTATTATCTTGTCGTATCTTTGCCATGTTTTTCCAGCTTGTGATTGTTCTGGCGTGCGAGCCGTTGGAGACGGTTCGGATTGCCGTAATGGGCTCGGATATGCGCGGGGAAGAGGCTGTAAGGCGTCTCTCCTTCCTTGAAGGGGTTCAAATTAACGCCCTGCTATCGTTCCTGATGGAAGCGAAAGAACAACTACAAGCCGTAGCCGAAAGCAGGTTTTGCAAAAAATATGTTATATTTGTCGAGTAGTTTGTCGGCGATTTTCTATTTTGTCCATCCATGTTCAAAAATTCACATACCCCAAGAGACCGTATCACATGCAGGCTCTCGGAAAAAGCGGGAGCGGATGGGAATATGATCATGTAACATGAAACGTGCGGTGTTTGCGCAAAATGTTAATAATAATCATATTACAACCATGTTATAGGTACTGACATTTCTAATTTTTATAACACAAGTTTATGAAAAGCAGAGTAATGAACCTGAAAACTGCCATCATGGCAATCCCATGTATTGCGTGTCTTTTGTTTTGTGTGTCGTGCAGTAATGATCCCCCCGACCCAACATTGATGGAGCCGTTATCTGACGAAGAGATTTCATCTAATTTAGTAACGATGAGGGGTGTTTTTTCCAATGGCAGCATAGATCCCGAACTTCTTATTGGAAAATGGAAACTAACCAAGTTTGCCTATACAGCAGACGGAAAAAAAATATCTAATGTGGTTGCTATATCAGATTTAGGACTGGGAACATCGTTTTACATTTGGATAGAAGATGATTCACGCTGGGAAAAGGAAGAGATTATTAGGGCATACGGACTTCCCGACCTACCTTCAGGACTGATAATTCTCTCGCATTTCCGTCCAATGGATTTTCTTCATTCAATATCTGATAACCTGATAAATTATCACAGCGACCGTCAGTTTCTGAAGGTAGGTGTCGAATATTCAGATGAAGGTTGGAAAGTTTATAAAGCCTTACAGAACACATTTAGTTTTGTAATAATAGACAGGGAGTTAATCATACATTTCACCGGAGGTGAAAATAAAAATTTAATCATCCTTAAAAAACGATAAACCATGAAAAAACAAACAATTATATCCATTTTTGTTGGCATTTAATGTGCAACGTGCCAGCAATGACCATGAACCTATCCATGTACACGTAATAAAAGGGAAAGGTAATGTTAAGGAATATGCAGTCTTTCAGGTAGTGCCCGAAATAATTTTGATTGAAAACAAAGGGTTGAGCAAACAGGAATTGCGATTGGCTGAAATGGTTGTTGAAGAAAACAGTGAGATTATTCAAGAGAGTTGGAAAACATTTTTCAGTAAATAAGTTTATGAAAAAGATTATCCGAGTGTGGACAGATGATCATGCTGTATATATCGAAACAAACAGGGGCGAAATATACAGCGAGAGATTTTCAGATTATCCACGTTTACGATCTGCTATTCCTTCACAGCGTGCTAATTTTGAATACGATAATATTGGCATCCGTTGGAAAGAATTAGATGAAGATTTAAGTTATAATGGTTTTATGCGTAAACCCGTAGTGAACCCTAATGGCAAACAAATACACTGCGACACAACAAGCGGTATTCTATGATAAAGACCAAATAATTTTGATAGAATTATTGAAAAGAGTCAGGATGCGAATTTGTATGTATTCACGAAAGGCGTCTCCCTGTTGATCACGGCAAACACACGAGCTAACAGTTTTGCTCGTACATTATTTATTACAAGCATTTTAGGTTTACCTTCTTTGACTTTTCGTTCGTAATATATTTTCCTGTTTTCCGCAATGCAGCACCCTAAAAATGTTTTTGGATGATTTGGTACAGTTCGCTCTGCTGTTTGTCCATTTTGAGCAGGGTGGATTTGATGTGTTTTGAATCGGGAAGCTGATAAGTTATCCGGTACATATTGTGTGTAATTTCACTTGCCTTTTTCAGCGACATGGAAGCTTTTTCTTCATTGAGCACCCGTTCTAACTCTTTGTAAACAGCGTAAGCCGTGAAAGCGACACAAATATGAGCTTCTACCCTGTTCCGTAAACGATGGTAGACGGGTCGTATCCGTAAGTCGGTTTTAGACATACGAAAAGCCCGTTCAATATGGAATAAGTTTCGGTAGTTTTCCAATACACTGTCGTCAGACAATTTTGTGTTGGTAGTGTATCCCTTCAACCCATCCCAATGAGCATCCTGTTCAAATTTTTGATAATCAATATTTATATCTACCATGCCCTTCAATTGCAAGTATTTATTATATCCCCTGTTGTTGATATTTGATTTGGTAAGTCTGCCTGATTTGATACGTTTTTCAAGTCTGAGCAACCCTTTTTTGCGGTTGTATAAATCTTTCTTAGCCCTCTTTTCAGAATAATTCACGATAAGCCTGTCGTTTCCGTTTAGATGAATAACATATACTGTTCCGTCCTGATATTCTTTTTGGGTAATTTGATCTTTTATCGCTTCGGTTTCGTTTTTCAAGCGTGCGCCAATGATGTACTCATAACCGGCTTCCCGGAGGGCTGCAACGTTTTTATTCGACAATAAACCCGAATCTGCAATGACAACAGGTTTGTTCAAATGAAACTTTTGGCTCATGGCTTCCAAAAAGGGAATTAATGTATGCCCTTCATACGTGTTCCCTTCAAAGATGTCATAGCCGATGGCATAACCTCCCAGCCCGACCAGCAGCCCGATCAAAATTTGGGGATTACTGTGCTTCCCATCCTTGGAAAACCCCATCTTGCGTAGATCATCTTCATCACTTGCCTCAAAATAAAGGGTGGTCATATCGTAAAAAACAACGCTGATATTGCCCTTAAGAGTGCGTAACGTATGCGCAAAAGCGATCTGTTCAACTTCGGGCTTCAGGGTATCACTTAATTTATCAAGAAAACGGTAAACAGCGTCCACATCTACGCTCTTGCCCTGATATCGGTAAAGATATTCAGTCGTTTTTAACTTGCTCAGTGGAAAAGCTAAACGGGATATTACCAGGTGCCGGAAAAGTTCTTCTTTGATACGTCCAAAGCCGATGTGATCGTAGATTCGTCCAAAAACCAACTCCGGGCCGACTGTGCTGATGCTCGAATTGTATAATGAGGAAATCACTCCTTCAATCAACTCATCGTCTCCCGATGCAAACAATTTAGGTTGGGCTTCGAGCCGCTCGATCTCCTGACGGGCGAGTGTTTTTAGGCGGTTTATCTCGTGGCGCTGCGTGCCACACCCTATCGTTTTAACCACCCGATACCTGCCAAAAACCTTGCTAATAATCTGAATACTAACGCTTCCAGACCTGTTTTTGACTTCTCTGATATACATCCTGAATAGTTTGCAACACCCAAAATTACAAAACTATTCCTAATTACCAAATAGTTACACGGGTGCTGCAAAAAAGTGCGGAAAACAAGAGATATGGCGCTTGGGCTTTTTTCAAAGTTCAAATAGAGATAATTCTCAAATTGCTTAGAAAAACTATCCACAAGCGTAGTTTTTCCAACTTG
>Ga0082212_10001878_pt1 | contig 30922 bp, 31 predicted proteins | sample TergutNt197P3_FD_71548 | JGI IMG/M metagenome (GOLD analysis project Ga0082212, IMG submission 71548) | Neocapritermes taracua P3 segment gut microbial communities from Petit-Saut dam, French Guiana - Nt197 P3 | ecosystem: Host-associated > Arthropoda: Insects > Digestive system > Gut ...
CGGAAAGCCTCGCCGGAGCGGATGTCCTGTACAACACCTATTGGGTGCGCTTTAACCGGAAGGGCCTGTTCAGCCACTCCGGAGCCGTAAGCCACACGCTGGCGTTGTTCGAGGCCGCGAAGCGAGCCGGGGTAAGGCGCGTCGTGCATGTGAGCATCACTAACGCGGACGAATCTTCGCCCCTGGAATACTTTCAGGGCAAGGGACGCCTCGAGCGGGCCTTGCGGGAATCCGGCATGTCATACGCCATCGTGCGCCCAGCCGTGATCTTCGGCCCGGAGGACATCCTCATCAACAACATCGCCTGGACGCTCCGCCGTTTTCCAGTATTCGCCATGTTCGGAGACGGCCGGTACCATATCCAGCCCATTTATGTTGACGACCTCGCGGAACTGATGATCACGCGGGGCGAAGCCGCTGATGACGGCGTGATCAACGCCTTGGGGGCGGAGGATTTTACCTACAGGGAACTGGTGACGATGATACGCGACCGCCTGGGGCTGAAACGCCCCCTCATCGGCCTTCCGCCGGGACTGTGCTACCTGGCCGCCCTGGGCATCGGCGCCTGCGTGGGCGATGTATTCGTGACCCGCGAAGAAATCAAGGGACTGATGGCGGATACGCTCCATGTCGCCGGGACTTCTCCCACCGGAAAACCCGCCTGTCGGACTGGGTCGGCATGCGCAAGAAAACCATCGGTATGCGCTACCACGGAGAAATACCGCACCGCAAGGACAGGACAAAGGCTTACCGCTGATTCGCCTCTGTCGGCGCGGCTTGACCTTTGCCCGGATTTACGCCAAAAAAAGCCACGCTGACTTGTTTTTCAGAGTGCGGAATCCGGGGAGGCTGCCTCCCCGAGAGTGGGGAACCCATGGATATTCTGGTTATTGCCGACGACCTCGCGGGCGCCAATGCCAACGGTGCCATGCTCACAGCCGCGAGTTTTCCCAGCGCCACCTGCCTGGAACCGCGGGAATGGGCGCCTGAAAACTTTGCCTCTTATTCCGCGGTGACGCTCAGCGTGGATTCCCGTCTGCTCCGCCCGGAAGAGGCCAGAGAGCGGGTGCTGGAGGCTTTGCGGATTTTCCCGGAGCGGCCCAAGCTTGTCGCCAAACGCATTGACAGCGCCCTGCGGGGCAACGTGGGGGCGGAAATCGAACATTGCCCAGGATGCGGACGCCCCCCTGACCTCCAGTTCGGTACTGGAAATCATCGCCTGGCAAACCTGCTTGCCCGCAGGCCTTATCGGGCTACAGGCCGTGCTGGCCGGGGCGGATGCCATCCTGGCGGAATGTCTGCGCCTGTGGGAGGAAGGACGGCGCATCCTGATCTGCGATGCCGTGACCGACGAAAATATCACGGCCATTGCCCAGGCTCTGGACGATACGCCCTTCCCGATCCTGGCCGTTGACCCCGGTCCTTTTACGGCGGAACTGGCCCTGGCCCGTCTTGGCGCGCCAGATCCGGACTGCGCCAAAGGGGCGTGCCCCGCGTCCCGCCCAGACCGCGTGCTGGCGGTGATCGGCAGCACCAGCGAATGGAAATCGCCAGGGGCATCCTGGCCCGCAAAGAACTGCGCATCGGCGGACTCTTCGTTTCCGGCAGCGAGGTTACGGCTGCGCTATTCCACGGCCTGCGCGGTAAAGGTTTCAGCGTACATGGCCAGGTGATACCCCTGGCCGCTTACGGCCGACTGATCCAGGGATTGTATCCAGACCTGCCGGTGGTGGCCAAGGGCGGCCTCGTGGGAGATGCAAATTCGCTCATCCAGTGCATTGAATACCTGTTTACCAGGATGTCCGGCAGAATTTTTTCATAAGCTCCGGCCATGCCAGCCCTTTTCAATGAATAGGAAATTTTATGGGCAAAATCATCTCCGCTAGGGAGGCCGCCGCCCTGGTCAAAGACGGCATGACCCTCGCCCTGAGCGGTTTTGCCGGATTCGGAGTGCCCGAGGAACTGCTCGTCGCCCTGCGTGAACGCTACCTGGAAACCCAAAGCCCGCGGGATCTTTTCCTGTTTCATGTGGCCAACATGGGGGACGGCAAGACACGCGGGGCCAACCACCTGGGACTGGAAGGGCTGATCCGCAAAATATACTGCGCCCACTTTGGCCTGGAGCCGGCCATCAACAAACTGGTCATAAAAAATAAGATCGCCGCCTATACCGTACCCCAGGGCGTGGCCACCCATCTGTTGCGGGCCATAGGCGGCGGAAAACCCGGCGTGCTTACCCATGTCGGGCTAAGAACCTATGCCGACCCGCGTCTTGAGGGCTGCAAGGCCAACGACGCGGCCAGGGCAATGGAGGATGTCGTTGAGCTGGTCAACATCGGCGGCCGTGAACATCTCTTCTATAAAGCCTTTCCCATGGACATCTGCTTCATCAAGGTCAGCTTGGGGGACACGGACGGAAACCTCTCCATGATCCACGAGGCCGCCCATACGGATCAGTACGAGATGGCCATGGCGGTGCATAACTGCGGCGGCATCGTCGTCGCCCAGGTAGAAAAGATTGTGGAGCGCGGGAGCCTGCACCCGCAGGAGGTCAGGATTCCCGGCGTGCTGGTGGACCACATCGTCCAGGGCCGCCCGGAAAACAACTTCCAATGCTGGCTCTGGCCGGAAAACCGTCCGGAGTGTTCCGGCGCGGCGCGAATCCCGCTAGATGCGCTCACCCCCGAGCCGCTGAATCCGCGCAAAATCATCGGACGGCGCGGGGCCATGGAACTCAAGGCGGGCATGTTGGTCAACCTGGGCATCGGGATACCTGATTCCGTAGCCGGAGTGGTCAATGAGGAAGGACTCGCCGAACAGATCACCCTGTCCATCGAATCCGGGGTCACAGGCGGCGTCCCCCTGCCCGGCTTGGGCATAGGCGGCGCCGTGAACCCCGTGGCCATAGTCAAACAGCCGGATATGTTCGACCTGTACGATGGCGGCGGTATAGACCTCGCCTGCCTGGGCGCGGCGGAAATCGACGCCGAAGGCAATGTGAACGTGAGCAAGTTCGCCGGGCGGATGGTCGGGCCAGGCGGCTTCGTCAACATCTCGCAGAACGCCAAGCAGGTCTGTTTTTGCGGCACCTTCACCGCCGGCAAGGCCGAATACTCCTTCAAAAACGGCCGTTTGCGCATCCTCCGGGACGCCGAAGGCATAAAATTCGTGGAAAAAGTGGAGCAAATCACCTTCAGCGGCGAATACGCCAGGGAAAAACAGCGCCATATCCTGTACCTTACGGAACGGGCCGTGTTCAAACTCACCCCGGAAGGTTTGATGCTCGCTGAAATCGCCCCCGGCGTGGACCTGGAAACACACATTCTGGCCAAGATGCGCTTCAAACCCATTATCTCCAAAAATCTGAAACTCATGGACGCGCGGATCTTCAGGGATGAGCCTATGGGGCTGCGTTTATAGGCCCTTTGTGACTTTTTGGCGTAATAGATTGACAAAAATCACCGCCAAGGGCTAGGATCTCACGGCTAAAACGGATTATATCCGGCCCGCGATTCTGCCAAGAAGGAGGATTTATGCAGAACAACCCGGTTATTTGCACCGCCGTGCGCACGGCCGTCGGATCTTTCAACGGCGCTTTATCCACAGTCTCACCCCAGGAATTGGGGGCTATCGCCATCAAGGCCGCCCTGGAACGGGCCGGAATCAAGCCCGAACAGGTGGACGAAGTGATCCTGGGTTCCGTGCTCACCGCGGCCCAAGGGCAGAATGTAGCCAGACAGGCCTCCATCAAGGCCGGCATCCCCATCACCACTCCCAGTTTTACCATCAACAAGGTCTGCGGTTCAGGACTAAAATCGGTCATCCTGGCCGCCCAGGCCGTGCAATGCGGAGATGCAGACATCATTGTGGCCGGCGGCACGGAAAGCATGACTTCCGGGGCCTATGCCCTGGAAAAGGCCCGCAACGGCTATCGCATGGGCCACGGGCAGCTTATTGACACCATGATCAAGGACGGACTGACCGATGCCTTCAATAACTACCACATGGGCATCACCGCGGAAAACCTAGCCAAGCAGTATAAACTGACTCGCCAGGAATTGGACGAATTCGCCTTGGCCTCACAGCAGAAGGCCGCCAAGGCCCAGGCCGCCGGCGACTTTGACGAGGAGATCTGCCCGGTGATCATTCCGGGGAAAAAGGGCGATGTGATCGTGAACAAGGATGAATACATCCGGACGGACGCCACCCTGGAGAGCCTGACCAAATTGAAACCGGCCTTTGATAAGGACGGCGTCGTCACCGCCGGCAACGCCTCGGGCATTAACGACGGTGCGGCGGCTATCATCGTGGCCAGCGAAAAAAAGGCCAAGGAACTGGGGCTGAAGCCCATGGTCCGCATTGCCGGCTACGGATCCGGAGGGGTTGACCCCTCGATCATGGGCGTCGGCCCGGTGCCGGCCAGCCGCAAGGCCCTGGCCAAGGCCGGCTGGGCCCTGGATCAACTGGATTACATCGAGGCCAATGAAGCCTTTGCCGCCCAATGCCTGGCCGTAGGCAAGGAATTGAAGTGGGATCCGGCCAAGGTGAATGTGCGGGGCGGGGCCATCGCCATAGGCCATCCCATCGGCGCCAGCGGCGCGCGGGTGCTGACCACCCTGCTCTATATCCTCAAACAGAAAAAAGGCCGGCGCGGTCTGGCCACCCTGTGCATCGGCGGCGGGCAGGGCGTAACCCTGCTGGTGGAACGCCTGGGAGACTGACCAGGCTGGTAAAAACAAGATTCAAGGGGCTGAGTCCCCGGACCAGGCCGGGGGGAACGGATCTTCCCCCCGGCCTCTAGCCTACATGAACGCCTTATCCTGGCCCGCGCCGCTACTGCGGCAAATTCTCATTCTTTCCGGCCTGGCCGGGATCTTCGCCTCCAGGCATTTCTGGCCCGGCCTGACTGCCTGGTTGCTCATCCTCCTGCACCAACACGTCCGTATTGCGCAATTGCGAGGGATCTGGAGCAGAACCCTCTTTTGGGGCTGCCTGGCCCTGGCCTTCGGCAGCGGCTGGTTCTACGGCCAGGCGCACTCCACGGATGCGTCAAAAGACTCCGCAGTGTCCGGCCGCCAGGCAAATAGGCAAGAAATCCGCGAACTTTGGGAAACGGCGGACAACCACCTGGAAACGCCGGCTCCCCCAAAAGCCCCTCCGGAGCCGCGCCTGCGGGCCAAAGTGCTGGAAACGCAAGGCCGGGCGGACCGCAGGCTACGCTTGATCCTGGAAATTCTCCAAACAGATCCCCCGCGTGAACTCCCCCCCGGCCGCCTGGTTTTCACTTGGCAAAACAGCCTGACCCCGGAAGGCCATGCCGGCCCGGCAGCATCCCGGACCTCGCGGAGAACCCAGCCTCCAGGCAACGGTGAAATCCTGCCCCGCCGGCCAGTGCCGTGGGATGAACTTGAATTGACCCTGCGCCCGCGAGAAATGCGCGGTCTGAGCAATTTCGGGCTCTGGAACGTGGAAGAATACTGGGACGGACAGGGAGTGCGCCTGCGGGCCTGGGCCGAAGACGCGGAACCAAGGCTGCATCTTCCGGATACTGGACGGAGAGGACCATCCCTGTGGCGCGAACAGCTCCGCCTGCTGGTCCTGGAATCCCTACCCTTGAAAGCCGGGAAAAATCATCCCCCGGAGATCCGGGACGGCGCGCGCTTGATCCCGGCCCTGCTTTTCGGGGATCAATATCTTCTGGACAGCGCAGATCTGGACCTCTTCGCCCGCTCCACCCTGGCGCACAGCCTGGCCCTTTCCGGTATGCACCTGGGCTATGCCGCCACCCTAGGCTACCTGGCCGTCAGGTTCCTCTACTTCCTGTTCCCTGGTCTGGGTCTGCACCTCCCACGTCCGCAGGCCGCGCTCCTATCCGGGGTGGCGGTCGCCCTCCTTTATCTCTGGCTGGGCGGCGTTCCGCCCTCCCTGCTGCGCGCATTCCTCATGCTGGCCTTTCTGGGCGCGCAACTCTGGCGCAAAAAAGCCGGGCACCTGGCCGACGCCCTACTGGCCGCTCTGGCCCTGATCCTCCTGGTCAACCCGGAGGCCGCCTTTGAACTCAGCCTGCAACTCTCCGCCCTGTCCCTGGCCGCCATCTGCCTAATCCTGCCTCTGGGACAACAATTGAACTCCAGACTGGCCCGTTTCCCCAAGCCCCTGCGCGGCCTGCTCCTCCTCCTGCTGACCAGCGTGGGCATCCAGATCCTTCTCGCCCCCCTGCTCGTCCGCTCCTTCGGCTTCCTGGGCCTGAGCCTGCCCCTGAACCTGATCTGGCTTCCTCTCCTGGGCTTTCTGACCCTGCCTCTCTCCTTTGCCGGACTCCTGGCCGCGGGCCTGTTCCTCCCGGAGCTGGCCGAATTGCTCTTCTTCCTGGCCTCCCTGCCCGCTGACGGACTCTTCCTTGGACTGCGCCGGCTGGACCAGGCAGACCTCCTGCCCGTCATCCTGCTACCCAGGCCGCATTGGCTTAGTATGCTAGCCTACTGGTTCCTGCTGTCCCTGATCCCGTCCCTGCTGAAAAACGTGGCCAGAGCGCGGGGACAGCCCCGCCGCCGCTTGTATCTGCATCTCCTTGCCGGTCTGCTGCTTTTGGCGGCCCCGCCACTCTGGAGGCTTTACGACAACAGCCGGGAGGTAGTGCGGCTGCGTCTTCTGGATGTGGGGCAGGGTCAGGCGGCCCTGCTGGAATGGCCAGGCGGTTCCCGCCTCCTGCTGGACGGAGGAGGATCGGCTTTCAGCGGCTTTGACGTGGGACGGGAGATTATTGCTCCCACCCTGGCGGATAACCGCCTGCCTCGCCTGGATTATATGCTTGCCTCCCATCTGGACGCGGATCACGCCCAAGGGCTGATCTTTCCCCTGCGCCGGCTACCGGTGGGCTTTTATGCCGATAACGGACAGGTTCCCAGCAAGCTCTTCAGCCGGGAACTAATCCATCTGCTGCAAGACCGAGGACTCCCCCGCCACCGCCTCCAGGCCGGAGACGTTCTACAGCTGGCCGAGGAACTCCGGCTGGAAATCCTGCATCCCGCCGGAAACCAAGCCGGAAGCAACGAAAATTCCCTGGTGGCCAGGCTGGTTTGGCGCGGGCAAGGACTGGTTATGCTCTGCGGGGATGTGGGTAAAAAGGCCCAGCGGCAAATCCTGGAATACTGGCGTGAGTCCGAAGGGATTACCCGGCTGAAGGCCCAAGTGCTCATTCTGCCTCATCACGGGTCCGCCGGCTCCCTGTTGCCGGATTTTTACCGGGCTGTCTCTCCCAACCTAGCCCTGGTCAGCGCCGGCTGGGAAAACCCCTGGCATTTACCCTCTTACCGGGTGAAAAACGCCTTGCTGGACCTGGGCATCCCCCTGCTGAGCACCGCCAGTTGCGGGCAAATTCATCTGGAATGGAAAGATCCCCTGGAAAAGCCCACCCTGGATACAGCCCGCCGGAACGGCCCCTAAAACCGAAGCCAAAAAAACTCTTGTAAGGCATGTAAAAAAGCGTAAAGAGGCGGGGTAAACGAAATACCTCGACCTTGCTCCAAGGAGGGCAGCCACTTGGAAAACCGTAACGGGCCGATCCTGGAAATGCGCGGAGTCAGCAAGGCCTATGGCTCGACCACGGCCGTGCATGACATCAACCTGCAGATTGCCAACGGCGAATTCTTGACCCTGCTGGGGCCTTCCGGATGCGGAAAAACCACCATTCTACGCCTTTTTTCCGGTTTCGAGGCCCCCACCAAAGGCGAACTCCTGCTCAACGGCAGGATGATCAACGACATTGTGCCGGAAAAACGCCAGTTGAACACGGTCTTTCAAAATTATGCCCTTTTCCCGCACATGACCGTGCGGGAAAACGTGGCCTTCGGTCTGCGCATGCAGCGGCGCCCCAAGGATGAGATCGGGCAGCGCGTGCATGAAGCACTGCGCATGGTGCACCTGGAAAACTTCGCGGATCGCCGGCCGGCCCAGCTTTCCGGCGGGCAGCAACAGCGAGTGGCCATCGCCAGGGCTGTGGTCAACAACCCCATGGTTCTCCTCCTGGACGAGCCTTTCAGCGCCCTGGACTTTAAGCTGCGCAAACAGATGCAGTTCGAGATCAAGCACTTGCAGCGCCAGCTCGGCATCACCTTTATCTTTGTCACCCATGACCAGGAAGAGGCCTTTGCCATGTCCGATCGGGTAGTGGTGATGAACGAGGGGTACATTGAGCAGATCGGCACCCCCCAGGAAATCTACGAAGAGCCGGAAAGCCTGTTCGTGGCCCGCTTCGTGGGCGAGATCAACATCCTGGAAGGGATCATTCTGGAGGCGCTGGAAAACAACTCTTACCTGGCCAAGGTGGAAGGGGTGGATTTCATCCTGCGCACCCGCCGGGAGTTTTATGTGGGAGACAAGGCGCGGGTGCTCCTGCGCCCCGAGGACCTCAAGGTTTTTCACATCCACGAAGAAGACAGTTCCGCCGGCCCACATCTCAACGGTCGGATCAACGACAGCGTATATAAAGGCGCCACGGTGGACATCTCCATCACCCTGGACAGCGGCACCCAAATCCTGGCCGCCGAGTTCTTCAACGAAGACGATGCCGACATCAGCTACAACAAGGGCGAACGGGTCACCGTAAGCTGGGTGGCCGGCTGGGAAGTGGTGCTGGACTATGACTGAGAACAGGAAACTAAAAACCATCAGCATCACCATCGTCTGCATCTGGCTGGGCGTCTTTGCCCTGCTTCCCAATATCGCCCTGCTGCTGGTCTCCTTTCTGGACCGCACGGAAACCAATTTCTTCATCCCCCTGCTGACCCTGGATAACTACGCCAAGCTCCTGGCCCCGACCTTCATCAGCGTGCTGCTCAAATCCCTGGCCCTAGCGGGCATCAGCACCCTGGCCTGCCTGGTCATCGGCTATCCCTTCGCCTATATTCTGGCCCGCACCGGCGAACGCCTCAGACCCTGGCTTTTTCTGCTGATCATCATCCCCTTCTGGACCAATTCCCTGGTGCGTACCTATTCCATATACACCATTCTGCAAAACAACGGGGTGCTCAACGCCCTCCTGAACCGCCTGGGACTGGTGGAAGGAAGTTTTTCCCTCATGTACACGAATTTCTCGGTGTTCATGGGGCTGACCTATACCTTGCTGCCTTTCATGATCCTGCCCCTGTACGCCTCAATTGAGAAACTGGATCTGCGCCTCCTGGACGCGGCCAAAGACCTGGGGGCCGGCCCGGTCCGCGCTTTCTGGCATATCACCCTGCCCCTGACCCTGCCCGGCATCGCGGCCGGAAGCATCCTGGTCTTTCTGCCTTCCCTGAGCCTTTTCTATGTGCCGGAGATCCTGGGCGGCATCAACTACCGCCTCCTGGGCTCCTTCATCCAGTACTATTTCAGCAAGGGCAACAACTGGCCTCTGGGGGCCGCCGCCAGCAGCGTGCTCACCCTGCTGCTCATCCTCCTGGCCCTCTTTTACCGTCTGGCCAGCAGACATACGGACGATGGGGGTTCGCCCGTCGCCCTGACTGGAGGCAAACGGCCCAAGGCCGGAGGCCGGGCATGAAAAAACTGCTCTATGCTTATATGGGGCTGGTCTATACCTTTCTCTACGCCCCCATTATGGTGGTCATCGTCTATTCTTTCAATGACGCCCGCCTGAGCAAGGACTGGAAAGGGTTTACCTGGAAATGGTATGAATCCCTGCTCACCAACCAGCCCCTCATCGACGCGGCGATCAATTCCCTGATCCTGGCCCTGTGCGTAGCCAGCCTGGCCACGGTCCTGGGAACCCTGGCCGCCCTCTGCCTGCACCGCTACCGCTTTCCCGGAAAAACCCTGCTCCTGGGCAACATCTACCTGCTCACCCTGTCCCCGGACATCGTAATGGGCATCTCCCTGCTCATTCTTTTCGTGGCCATGCACATCCCCCTGGGTTTCTGCAGCCTGCTCATCGGACACGTCACCATGGCCATGCCCTTTGTCACCATCACCGTGCTGGCCCGTTTGTCCGCCTTTGACGAAAACCTTCTGGAAGCGGCCAGGGACTTGGGGGCCTCCGAACTCAAAGCCCTGCTGCATGTGCTCCTGCCCCTTACCCTTCCAGGCATCGCCGCCGGCTGGCTGTTGAGTTTCACCCTGTCCATGGACGATGTGATTATCAGCGTCTTCCTCAGCGGGCCGGGCTTTGACGTGCTCCCCCTGCAAATGTATTCCCTGGTGCTGCGTTCCAGACCCAGCGTCAATGCCCTGAGCGCCGTCATGTTCTGCATGACCCTGGCGCTGATTGTCCTGTCCCAGTTTTTCGCAAATCCGCGCAGAAAAACGGCCACCGTCCAGACGCCCGACGCAAAATCCTAAAAGGAGAACCCGCACATGAAACGTTTCCTGTTTTCCCTGGCCCTCTGCCTGCTTTTGCTGTCCACAGCCCTGCCCGCGCAGGCCGCCGGCAAGCTGATCATCTATAACTGGTCCGAGTATATCCCCGATGACGTGCTGGAAGACTTCACCAAGGAAACCGGCATTGAAATCATCTATTCCACCTATGAGTCCAACGAGACCATGCACGACAAGCTCCTGGTGCAGAAAGGCCGGGGCTATGACCTGGTCTGCCCCAGTTCCTACTTCATCGAGCAGATGATCAAGGAAGGGCTCCTGCTCAAGCTGGATAAAAACCGTCTCAAGAACCTGGGCAATATCGATCCCAAGGTCATGAACCTAGTCTTTGACCCGGACAACCAGTACAGCATACCCTACATGTGGGGGACTTACGGCCTGATTTACAACAGCGCCAGGATCAAGGACGCGATCACCAGTTGGAACGACCTGCTCCGTCCGGAATTCAAAGGCCGGGTCATGCTTTATGATGATCCGCGCATGACCATGGGCGTGGCCCTCCTGGCCACCGGCTCCAACCCCAACTCCACCAGGGAGGAGGACCTCCAGGCCGCCCACAAGTTCCTGCTCAAGCTGCGCGACCCCAAAAACGTCTTTGACGTGACCGCTGCCAAAAACGTCATGGTCAACGAACAATCTTACATCGGCGGCATCTGGAACGGCGACGCCCTGGTAGCCATGGAGGAAAACGCCGACCTCCGCTTCGTTTACCCCAAAGAAGGCGCCCCCCTCTTCCTGGACAGCTTCGTCATACCCTCCGGCGCGATCAACGTGGACAACGCCCACGCCTTCATCGACTTCATGTTGCGGCCGGAAATAGCCATGCGCAGCCAGGAGGAATATCTCTACTGCACCCCGAACCTGGAAACCCTGAAACTCCTGGATAAAGAACAACTGGACAACCGCGTCCTCAACCCCACCGCCGAGGATCTGAAAAGCTGCGTCTTTGTGAGCGGCGTGGGTGAAGCCAAGGATCTCTATGCCCGCTATTGGGAAAAATTCATAACCAACGCGAAATAATCTCTTTGGGGGATCGCTGCCCTCCAAAATTATATGCTGAACTATATTTCCCAACTACCCACGGAGCGTTTTGCCGCCACCTGGCCCCGGCGGGTGGCTGTTCTTGGCTCCACCGGCTCCATCGGACGCAGTGCCCTGGCGGTTATGGAGCGCTTGCCGGATTATTTCCAGGTCGCCGCCCTGGCCGGTGGAAACAATGCGCCGCTATTGGCGGAACAGGCCATGCGCTGGCGCCCCTCCTGCCTGGCCGTGCGGGACGAACAAACCGCTCTGGCTCTGCGCGATCTTCTAGCTCCGGCGCGGGATTATCACCCGGAGATCCTCCGGGGAGCGGAAGGCTATGACCTCGCGGCCGCCCTGCCGGAAGCGGACCTGACGCTTTCCGCCCAAGCCGGAGCCGCGGGGCTCAGGGGCACATACGCCGCGGCAAGGCAAGGCAAGGTAGTGGCCCTGGCAAACAAAGAATCCCTGGTGCTGGCCGGGGAACTGATCCGGACGGAGTGCTTGCGTAGCGGAGCTTCCATCCTGCCGGTGGATTCCGAACACAATGCCGTGTTTCAGTGCCTGTGCGGACAACTGACCACGCGCCTGCCCGGCGGCCTGGAGGCCACTCCCCTGCCGGGCAGTTCCGACCCTGTTCCGGGCGTAGCCCTGCGCCGCATCATCCTGACCGCTTCCGGCGGCCCCTTCCTGGGCCTGGACCCGGCCTCGCTGGACAAAGTCACTCCCAAGGAAGCCTTAGCTCACCCCACCTGGAACATGGGGACCAAGATCAGCATTGATTCCGCGACCATGATGAACAAGGGCATGGAGTACGTGGAGGCCTGCCGGCTTTTCGGCCTGCGCCCGGACCAAGTGGAGGTGCTGATCCACCCCCAGTCGGTCATACATTCCCTGGTGGAATTCAAGGACGCCTCCCGCTTGGCCCAGCTTGGCGCGCCGGATATGCGCATCCCCATTGCCTATTGCCTGGGCTGGCCCTACCGCCTGGAAAGCGGCGGCCGGGAGCTGGACCTGGCCACCGGCCCGGACCTGACTTTTTCCACCCCCGACCCACGGCTCTTCCCGGCCCTGGATTACTGGCGCGAGGCCATGACCGGCGGACGCGGGCTCACCATTGCCCTGAACGCGGCCAACGAAGTGGCCGTAAGTCTGTTCCTGGAAGAAAAAATTTCCTTTGCCGCGATCACCCGCTTGGCCCGTATGGTGCTGGATCAATGGGACGAAAAGGCTGAACCGGCGGATTTGGAATCCGTGGCCGCTCTGGATGCCAGGGCCAGGACCATGTCCCTAGCCTGCGCTCGGAAGATAGGATAAGCCGTGACGGTAGTCACAAAAACATTCCCAGATTCTGATGGATTACTGTAAAGAATAAAAAATGAACAAAGACAATCTGATTTTCATTATCTGCTCCTACAGTTCCATGCTGCTGGGCGTGCTTTGTCCGGCGCTGGGCGAGCCTTTGCGCCACTTGCTCCCGTTCATGCTCATGATCCAGCTCCTGATCTGCTTTCTGGTCACCGCGGCCCCAAAGGCTCCGGTCCGTAACGGCGGCAAGAACGAGTTGGCCTTCTTTCTCGGCCTCAAGATGCTGATCACCCCCCTGCTCTGCTGGGGGATCTTCGCCCTGTTCCTGCCGCGCTATGCCTTGGGAGCCATTCTCCTGGGCGGGGTGTCCATCGGGGTCACCGCGCCTTTCTTCGGCCAGCTTTCCAGGGCCGACATTTCTTTCATCATCGCGGCCGTGGTAGGCAGTTGCCTGCTCCTGCCGCTGACCATGCCGGTCCTGGTGGTCAGTTACCTGTATTCCATCGGCCAGGAGGCGGGCGCGGAACTGTGGAAAACCTTTTTCCTCACCGGTTTTTCCTTATCCCTGTATATCTTTCTGCCCTTCATCCTGGCCAAGGGCATCTGGAAAGGCCGGCCGGGCCTAGCCGAGGGCATCCTGAAACGGCGCTACTGGATCTTCGTCCTTACCGTCGCCTGTTGCATGTTCGCCATTTTTTCACGCTACTCCCTGCCATTGCGCGATAACCCCATGATGGTCCTGGAAGCCTTGGGCGGCGCCCTTCTGCTGGCCGCCCTCTTCCTGATCCTCGGGATCGCCTCGGCAAGGGGAAAAGACCCAACCGAGGGTGTGGCCCGCCTCGTGAGCATGGGAACGATCAACAACGGCCTTATGCTAATTATTGCCGCCCAACTCTTCGGCCTGCCGGAAGTCCTCATCGCCGCTATGTACTCCATTCCCTTTTTTATGCTATTGTTGCCCTACCAACGTTACGCTGACTGGAGAAAAATCTGATGGACAACCCCCTGAACAATCCGGATCTGCCGCGCATCGGCGGAAAAACCTGGCCTGAATTCATCAGGCTGGTGGAGAACTTTCACGGCTATGCCGCCCCCGGCGCCCTTTTGGGCGGCATCATGGTGGAACTGGCCAGAGAGCGCCTCCTGGAGCTCCGTTCCGAACGACCCGTGCTCTTCATCGTAATGGCAGAGACCTACGCCTGTCTGCCGGACGCCGTGCAACTGCTCACCCCTTGCACCGTGGGCAACCAGCGCCTGCATGTCCTGAACCTGAACCGCTACGCCCTCTCCTTCTTTGCCAAGCCCGACGGACAGGGCGCGCGCGTCTTCGTGGACAACGCGAAACTCGGCCCCTGGCCGCATCTGCGGGATTGGTTCATGGGCATCACCGATAAAAAAGACCAAGATGAAGCCTTGCTATGCGAAGATATCCGCCAAGGCGGAGCCGAGGCCTGCTCCGTACAACTGATAAAGGCCCGCCCTGAATTTATGAGCCGGGAACGCAAAGGCCGTAACGCCATCTGCCCAATCTGCGGGGAACCGTATCCCCTGCGGGATGGAGAATCCTGCCTGGGTTGCCGGGAGAGCCTGCCCTTTGAATTGAGTTGAATTTAGGAGAACGCCCGATCTATTCTATTCCGGGTACAAAGCCTCGATCTCCCGCCTGAAGGCGGCGAAGCGGCTTTCTTCTATGGCCTTGCGGGCAGCCCGGATCAGCTCCAAAAAGTAGCTCAGGTTGTGGATGGAATTAAGGCGGAAGGCCAGTAGTTCCCCGGCGGTATACAGGTGGCGCAGGTAGGCGCGGGAGAAGATCCGGCAGGTATAGCAGGAGCAGGCCGGATCCAGGGGCGCGTCTTCTTCGGCGTAAGAGCGCCCCTTGATGTTGATCTTCCCCAGAGAAGTATAGAGCGTACCATTACGGGCATTCCTGGTAGGCAACACGCAGTCGAACATGTCCACTCCGGCGGCGATGCCGTTCACGATATCGCGCGGTGTGCCGACGCCCATGAGATAACGCGGCTTTTCCCAGGGCAGCAGGGGGGCGGTGTAGTCCAGAAGTTCATACATCATGGCCTTGGGTTCACCAACGGACAGTCCGCCGATGGCAAAACCGTCAAAGTCCAGCCCCCCCAGCTCTTCCACCGAGGCGCGGCGCAGTTCCGGAAAAAAACCGCCCTGAGTGATGGCAAAAAGCAGACTCCCGGACTCTCCCCGGGGCAAGGCCGCACGGGAGCGCAAGGCCCAACGGGTGGTCAAGGGCACAGAGCGGGCGGTGTAATCACGGCCAGTCTCGTAAGCCACACATTCATCCAGAGGCATAATCAAATCTGAACCCAGGTTGCGCTGGATGCCCACCACCTTTTCCGGGGTAAACAGATGTTTGGATCCGTCCAGGTGGGATCGGAACTCCACCCCTTCCTCGCGGATCTTGCGCAGGCCGGTCAGGGAAAAGACCTGGAAACCGCCGCTGTCCGTCAGGATGGCCCCAGGCCAAGCCATAAAGGCATGCAGTCCGCCGCAGCGGGCTACCAGTTCGTCACCGGGTCTGAGGTGCAGATGGTAGGTGTTGCCCAAAATAATCTCCGCGCCTAGGGCCAGGAGATCGTCCGGGGCCACAGCCTTGACACTGCCCACCGTGCCTACAGGCATAAAGACCGGGGTCTGCACCGGCCCGCGGGCGGTATGCAATTCGCCTCTCCGGGCCTGCCCGTCCGTTCCCAGCAGGCGAAACAAACCCGGGGCCCCCTCCAAGCTCATTACCCGAGCAAGGCTCGGCGCAGGGGCAGAACCAGGTTGTGCAGCATAATATACAAGGAAAGCGCCAGCAGGCACATATACACGGAACGCCTGAGCAAAACGACCTTAAAGCTGCGCCGGGGCGGCGCGTTTTCTCCGGCCTCCGCAGCCGCCTCCAGAACCGGCGCATCCGATGTGCCCTCCAGATCATGATGCGTATCCAAGGCCCGCTGATTCAGGCTGAAGATGGCCACCATGCCAATGAACAGACATGGCATGAGCAGCCAGCCCAGGCTGTTCTGCTCCGGGCCTAGGGCCAAGTACAGGAGCCCGAAAAAAAGATAATACCCGGTGGCAAAGGCGGAACGCAGCAGCCTCGATCCGTCATTCCTGAGATAGCCGGCCAGGGTGCTCTCCGGTCCGAAAAAACGCCTGACCACGTCATGACGGGGTTCACCGATGTAGCGGTCCCGCAGGGCTGCCAAAAAAAGCAAACCCGCCCCCAGTACGCTCAGGTAGATAAAGGGCAGGCACACCAGAAAGGCTACCGGCATCTTGGGAATGCGCCCGAACAAGAGCGAGGCCGTGATCACGAAAATAATGCTGTACAAGGCCGACCATAAATCCCGCCAGCGGATATAGGTCAGGAAGTCTTTACAGGTGGACCACTGCGGTTTCCAGAAATCCCACCACCAGGCCATCAGCGTATCCAACATAGATGCTCCCCTTGTGCACCTAGCCGCGCTTCGCGCGAGCAAAACCCGGACGATTTAGCATACCATCCACACTCACCAAGCGTCAAAAACGGCGGCGTTTTACCCGCCCAAGTAAATCTTCTTTATTTCAGGGTCATCCAGTAGCGCGGCACAGGGGCCTTCGGCGACGATTTCGCCGGTATCAAGCACATAGCCGCGATCCGCGACCTGGAGGGCAAGCCGGGCGTTCTGTTCCACAACTACTATGGTCAGGCCGCCCTCATTCAGTTTTTTCAGTGTGCGGAACATTTCGTACATAAGCTGCGGCGCCAGGCCCATGGACGGCTCATCAAGCAGGAGCAGGCGGCACTTGGTCATCAGCGCGCGGCCTACGGCGAGCATCTGCTGCTCACCGCCGGAGAGCGTGTCGCTACGCTGGTTACGCCGTTCCCCTAGGCGCGGGAAAAGTTCGAAAATGCGCTCCATATCCATGGGCACGTCCGGGTCGTTTTTGCGCGTCCAGGTGGGCAGGATGAGGTTTTCCAGCACACTCAGGTTGCCGAAGATATGGCGCCCTTCGGGCACAAGCGCTATGAGCAGCTTGGCTACGACATTATGGGGCTCGACCGTCAACAGTGACCGACCTTCGAAAAAAATATCCCCCTTGGTCAACACCGGGGCCCCTGGCGGAACCAAGCGCATGATGGCTTTAAGCGTGGTAGATTTTCCAGCGCCGTTCGCGCCGATCAGCGTGACAATCTCCCCTTCGTCCACATGGAAGGAAATACCATGCACGGCCTCGATCTTGCCATAGGAGGCGAAAATATTTTCAACGCGCAGCATCATCTTCACACCACATTGTATGTAACGGCATCAGAGGGTGCCATCTCCCAGATAGGCCCTGATGACTTCGGGATCGGCCTGGATCTGTCCGGGATTGCCTTCGGCGATAATCCTGCCGAAATTCAACACCAAAATGCGCCTGCACAGCGTCATCACCACCTTCATCTGGTGTTCGATCATCCAGATGCTGATGTTGAATTCGCTGTATATCCAGCCCACCAAGCGGATAAGCCCGTCAACGTCCGCCGAGTTAAGACCCGCCGCAGGCTCGTCAAGCAGCAGGAGTTTGGGCCTGACGGCCAGAGCCCGGGCCAATTCCACCCGGCGCTGCAAGCCGTAGGGCAGGTTTTTGGGGAATTCATCCGCGTAGAGTTTGAGTTCCATCAAATCGAGCATTTCCCGGCTGGCCTTGTCCACGCCAGCCTCAGCAGCGCAATGGCGCCTTGTGCGCAACAACGCGTCCCACAATGAATAACCGAGGCGGAAGTGCTGCGCCAGCCGGATATTGTCCAGTACGCTCATATTGTCCCACAGGCGGATATTCTGAAATGTGCGTGCGAGCCCGAGCGCGGTGACCATATTAGGTTTGAGCCCGCGCGTAGGTATGCCGCCGAAGGTGATGGCTCCTTCCGTGGGCGTGTAAAAACCGGATACAAGGTTGAACACTGTGGTCTTGCCCGCGCCGTTAGGCCCGATGAGGCCCACGAATTCCCGATCCTCAATTGCGATGTTGAAGTCCGTCAGGGCTTGCAAACCGCCGAAACGCTGCGTGAGGTTTTGTACTTCCAAAAGCGCCACGGCGTCACCTGAAGGTAAACCAGCGTCTGAGGCGCGGGAAAACGCCAGAAAGCTCACGGTTGCCCATGATGCCCTCCGGCCGGAACTGCATGAGCAGAATGAGCATCAAGGGAATAAGCACCCACTTCCATATCTGACTTAAGGTAAAATCCGCGGGCAGCACGTTGACGGTGTGCAGCAGGCTGTCCAGCGCGGGAATGCCGAAGCGCAGTCCCTCCACCAGCAGGGTGAAGAGTATAGCCGCAAGCACCGAACCGGAAAGCGAGCCCATGCCTCCCAAATACACCATGACCATGCCTTCGGTGGACTTGAGAATATTGAAAGCCTGGGCGTTCACATAGCCGAAGACGTGGGCATACAGCGCGCCGGCCACGCCGGCCAGCGCCGAAGACAACATAAAGGCCACAATCTTCATCCGATCGGTATTCACACCCATGATTTCAGCGGCCACCTCATTCTGGGCTATGGCGGGAACGCCCTTGCCATAGGTGGAGCTTACCAGCCGCCGCAGAAGCATCAGGGACACGAGCGTTCCGATAATCACCCAGATAAGCATCCAGGGGATATCCGCCACATCGCGCATGGCGTTCATCGTCCGTTTCATGCCTGAAAGCCCGCGCGAGCCTCCGATGATATCAATATTTTCCACCAGAGAAATGATGATATAGTTCGCGGCGATGGTGATGATGGCCAGATAGTCGCCACGGGTGCGGAAGGACGGCAGGGCCACCAGCAGCCCGAAGAAGGCCGCCGCAAGGCCGGAGGCCAGGAGGATGAACGGGAAAACCCAGGGGGCAAGCGTCGGCGGCAATAACGCCGCCCCGAGCATCTTGTTGGAACTGAAGCAGATGAGCGATAACACAGAGCCCACATATGCGCCCACACACATGAAGCCCCCATGCCCGCACGAGAATTCCCCCATATATCCGTTGACTAGGTTCAGGCTGCTGGCGAAAATGATGCTGATTCCCATAGACATGAGCACCGTCAACACGTAGCTGTCCAGCTTATCGTAACTCGCCGCCAGCACAAGGCCTATACAAGCCAGCGCGAGAATTATGTTCAACGTGTAACGTCGCACGCCCCTATCCTTGTTCTGATATCTCCCTCGGTATACGATCGCCGGTTAAATCTTCGTCGTCTGCGGAGCACCGAATATACCTGTGGGACGCTGCCACATGATCAGCAGCAAGACAGTGAAGGCAAAGAGATCACGGAAAGTTGACGGTAAGAAGGCGGCCACCATGATCTCCACGAAGGCCAGCAGAAACCCGCCCAAAAAAGCCCCGCGGATATCTCCTATGCCGCCAACAACCGCCGCGATAAAGGCCTTCCAGCCGACCATGGAGCCCATGTAGGGATCAAGCACCGGATACGACATGGCAAAAAGCATGCCGCCCAAACCGGCGATGCCTGAACCCATCACAAAGGTGAAGACAATCACGCGATCCAGGGCTATTCCCATGAGCGGTAGAGCAAACTTGTCCCAGGAGACCGCACGCATGGCCATGCCCATCCGTGTGCGCGTCACAATGTACTGCAACGCCACAAACACCAGCAACGCCGTGAAGATGACCCCTATCTTCAGGTTGGTCACCGCAATGCCGCCTATATTGTAAACCACCTTGTCCAGCATTTCCGGCAAGGTTCGACGGCTTGCACCCAGAAGGGCCAGATTGCCGTTTTCCAGCACCAGCCCGCACATCAGGGCGGTAATAACCACGTACAGGCGATGCGCGCCCTTGCGCCGCAAAGGACGGTAGGCGATGCGCTCCAGCGTCATTCCCACGCAGGAGGTCAGCAACATGGTCAGGGGGATGGTCAGCGACAGCGCCTGGAAATGGCTCAAACCGAAGCTGTCGCTGGCCAGCAACGCCGTAGAAACGAAAAAGGCGATATAGGCCCCCACCATGAATATGTCGCCGTGCGCGAAGTTGATTAACGAGAGCACCCCGTACACCAACGTATAACCCAAAGCGATGAGGGCGTAAAAACTCCCCCACTGCAACGCATTCACAAAATGCTGGACAATGACCATGCTAATTCGGACAAACGGATTCCGCGAAGGTAAATTCACCCTTGTCGTCAATCTGCACGATCACGGCGCACTTGACAGGATCGCCTTCCGCATCGAAGCTCATCCTGCCGGTGATGCCCTCAAAAGAGGTGATCTTGCCCATATTGTCCCTGATAAGCGCGCGCATCTTGCGCACGTCATTTTCGACCTTACCGCCGTTTTTGACGGCCTGTAGCACGATGCCGAGCGCGTCCCAAGTCAGGGCGGCCACGTCATCAGGCACATAGCCGTACTTGGCCTGATATTTGTCGATAAAGGCCTTGGTGGGGCCTTGGGCGCCGGCGGCGGCGTAATGGGTGCTGAAATACTGGCCTTTGCAGTCATTGCCGCACAAAGTCATAAGCTCGGCTGAACCCCAGGCATCCGAGCCCATGAAGGGTCCCTTGTAGCCGAGGTCGCGGGCCTGCTTGATGATCAAAGCGGCGAAACTGTAATTTTGAGGCAGGAAGATAAAATCCGGCTTGGCGGCGTTGATTTTGGTAAGTTGCGCCGAGAAGTCCTGATCTTTGGGGCCGTGTGATTCAAAAGCCACAACTGCATCCTGACCGTTGAGCTTCTCCCAAGTCAGCTTGAAATAATCGGCAAGCCCCTTGGAATAGTCGTTGGAAATCTCAAAAAGCACCGCGGCTTTTTTCGCCTTGAAGGTCTTTATGGCGAAATCGGCCGCCACTGGAGCCTGGAAGGGGTCAAGGAAGGCGGCGCGAAATACCCAGGGACGGTCCTTGGTCGTCTCGGGATTCGTGGACCAAGGAGAAATCATGGGGGTTTCGTGTTCGTCGGCGACGCCACCCGCAGGCACAGCTTGGCGTGAAGACTGCGGGCCGACAACGGCCACGACCTGATCGCGCTCAATGAGCTTCAAGGTTACGGTAACCGCGAGTTCCGGCTTGGCTTCGTTATCTTCGTAAATAAATTCAAGCGGATATTTCTGTCCGCCGACTTCAAGACCCCCTTGGGCGTTGATTTCCTCTTTCATCAATTCCGCGGCGTAGCGCGTTCCTTCGCCTACCTTGGGAATTTCACCGGTCAACTCGATAGGAAAGCCGATTTTAATGGTCTGCGCCGCCTGGACGCCAGTGTTCATCGCGAACGCCAAGACTAAGGCCAACGCCCAAACGCCGAATATGTGTGCCCGCATATATGCCTCCTCAAGGCAAAATAAGGTGAAAGGGAAAGTACTTCCCCGAAAACAACCTATCCCAAAAACAGCCAAGATGCAAACCGGCAGGCCCAAGGCGGGGAACCTCAATTTGAACGGGGCGCTGACTCCAAAAACAAATTAAGGCACTACCGACGAAAGTAGCCCTAAATTTCCATGATCTCTTTTTCTTTGGCCAGAAGCGCCTGATCCACTTTGCCCACAAAGCTGTCCGTAAGTTTTTGAATGGCCTCCTGAGCTTTTTTGCCGTCATCCTCACTGAGCCCCTTGTCTTTTTCCCGTTTTTTCAAGGCTTCATTGGCCTCGCGCCGGATGTTGCGAATGGCCACCTTGCCCTCTTCGGCATATTTTTTGGCCACCTTGACCAGTTCCTTACGGCGTTCCTCAGTCAGAGGCGGAATACTTATGCGGATGAGCTTGCCGTCATTCATGGGGGTAAGCCCTAGATTGGCGGCCAGAATGGCCTTCTCCACCGGAGCGAAGGCTTTTTTATCCCAAGGCTGGATGGTGATGGTCCGGCTGTCCGGCACGGCAACAGAGCCAATCTGGCTGATGGGCGTGGGGGTACCGTAATAATCCACTTTGATGTTCTCCACTAGGGAGGTGCCCGCCCGGCCGCCGCGCAACCCCATGAAATCCTTGTCCATGACGGCCAAGGCTTTCTGCATCCGCTCTTCTGCCGATTTTTTGATTGCTTCCATGCGCTTATTCTCCTTGCACTATGGTGCCCACTTCTTCGCCCAGAAGCAGCCGCCGTATATCCCCGTTGAACATACCGCACACGATGATGGGTATGTTGTTCTCCATGGCCAGGGAAATGGCCGTAGTATCCATTATGCCCAGGCGTCTGGCAATGGCCTCGCTGTAAGAAATTCGGCTGTACTTGACCGCGTCCGAATACTTAACCGGATCCTTGTCATACACCCCGTCCACCTTGGTGGCCTTGATCAGGGCCTCACACTTGAGTTCCATGCCGCGCAGGGCCGCAGCGGTATCGGTGGTGAAATAGGGGTTGCCGGTTCCAGCGGCGCATATGACTACCCGCCCTTTTTCCAGATGGCGATCCGCCCGGCGGCGGATATACGGCTCGCAAATTTCCTGCATGGTGATGGCGGAAAGTACCCTAGTGGCATGCCCCAGCTTTTCCAGCGAATCCTGGACCGCCACGGCGTTCAACACCGTGGCCAACATGCCCATATAGTCCGCCGAAGCCCGCTCCATTCCCTGCGTTGCCCCGGCCATGCCCCGGAAAATATTCCCGCCGCCGATGACCACGGCCAGCTGCACCCCGTACCTCAGAACCTCACCTATCTCCGCGCACAGGGAAGAAACCGTGGCCGGGTCAATGCCGAAATGCCCGGACCCGGCCAGGGCCTCGCCGCTGAGTTTGAGCAAAACCCGCTTATACCGCAAATTAGCCATCACGCCTCCCTTTTGCGAAATTCCACCCAGTTTACTCCAGGCCGGAGGAACAGACAACTTTTTTACAGGACAGCGCCCTTAGGCGGACTCAAAAGGATCTTTGCGGAAAACGCGATCAGGAACCCAGCCCCAAATGCTCCCGCAACAAGGCTAGGGCGGGTTCGTCCGTCAGCTCGAACTGGACGGGGGTCAGGATGGCCCAGCCTTGTTCCAACTCGTATTTATCCGTGCCCGGAAGCACCTGATCCGGGGGGACGACGCCTTCCATCCACCAGTAAGGGTGCCCCCACGGGTCCCGGCGCTCATCATATGAATCGTTCCATTTGGCCCCGCTTTGAGGACAACAGCGCACTCCCCGGCACTCGCTCAGGGGACAGTCCGGCAAGTTCAGGCTGATTACCCGGTAAGGCCGCAACCCTGCCCAGGGGATGCGCGGAATCATCTCCACCGCGAAGCGCGCGTAATCCTCCAACTCCGACATGGAGGCCTTGCGGGAATTATGCGAAACCGCCAGGGCGGAACAGCCCATGAAGGCCCCTTCGGAAGCCGCGGACAAGGTTCCAGAATAAAGGATATCCGGACCAACATTGCTGCCCGCGTTCATGCCGGAAACCAGGAGATCCGGTTTTTGATCCACCAGCCTGGAAAGCCCCAGTTTGACGCAATCCACCGGGGTGCCGGACACGGCGATGCCGCTAAAACCTTCCTCCTCCACCTGCCGGATGCGTAGGGGGTGATGCACCGTAAGGGCATGGCCGGAAGCGGATCGTTCCTCCAGAGGGGCGACCACCCGCACCCGGTGTCCGGCCCGCAGAAGTTCCCGGTAGAGAACACGCAGACCGGGGGCGAAAATGCCGTCATCATTGGTCAGGACTACAAACATGCTCACCTCGCGGCGGAATTTTGCATTGGATTTAGCACCTGCCGGAGGGCCTGTCAAAAACGCCGGCTAGAATTTTACCTTGTCAGGAAAGACTTTTGCCTGTATGGAGCGGTCAAAATCAATCCGGAGAAAAATAATGACCCGCTTTTTCATCCCCCTGACCTTGTTATGCCTGTTCCTGGGTTCCGCAGCATGCCAGGACGGGCGAAACGCCGGAGAATCGCGCCTAGCCGTGATCAATACCGACGGAGTTTTTCAGCATAGCCAGCTGGCACAGAAAGGAGTGATCTTCATCACTTCGCAACGCGCCATTCTGGACGAGGAGCTGGCAAAAATCCAGGTTGAAATCACGAAAAACGCCGACAACCAGGAACTGGAAGGACGCCTGCGGACGGAAATGATCCGGATGGAACGGGAATTTGACCTGGTTCAGATGGAAACGGCCGCCCGCATCAATGACCTTTTCGCCCAAATCCTGGAAGAATACCGCCAACGCCGCAACCTGGAGATAATCCTGCCCATGCAGGTGGCCCTCTCTTACCAGCCCGGCGCGGACATCACCTCCGAAATCGCAACCCTGATGGATCAACAGAACCTGGAATTCAGCCCGCCGGCCAAGAGCTCGGATCCGGCAACCCCGGATGCAGATCCGGCTCCCCTAGGCGCATCCCCAGAAAGCAAATAATTTTCTGTTGACCTTGCCCGGACAATCTGTATAAATACAGAGCACTCGCGCTATTCCCCGGTAGCTCAGCTGGCAGAGCGGGTGACTGTTAATCACTAGGTCCGCGGTTCAATCCCGTGCCGGGGAGCCAAAAATGACAAGGGTTTTCGGATAACACCGTAAACCCTTTTTCTTTGTACCCTCGGTTTTGTCCCGTGTTTTGGGATTACGGAGCATGAAACGGCGTGAAGTTTTCTGAGGACATAAGCAAAAGAAAACCCCGCCTCCAGGGTAGAAGAAACCAGCGGTTTAACGCCGATTACGGCGGAGTGCATCTTTTCACAGCGAATTACAGCACATCTCGAATGCGATCCGCTATGATTGGCTGTATTATGCTGTAATCGGATATTTGAGATTGGGGCAGGATATGCAAGGTGACGTCACCTCGCTTCCAGCCCTCCGGGGTTCACTTATTCGCTGTAGGCTCAACGAAATGCCGCTCGTCATAGTTTGTAATCTTGCGGCCCGTCCGCGAAGCTAAAAGTTGTTACTTCAACAATGTCGATGAAAAATACTTTGAAAATAGGGTTATCGATCGACCCAAAGCGGCTCTTAAGCTTGGGATTTCCGTCAAAGACGCGGGCTTTGAGGGCGAGGTCGTCCACAAAGATCGCCTTGCCGTATATTGACATGACAGGGTTAAAGTTCGCAGGATACGTGCAAAACGATACGTTCGGATTGGCCTGCAATTGCGCGTACACCTGCTTTTCGCTGCTAGTGCAGAAGTACGCCTTATTGCCTGCTGTGAACAGGCAATCGAATTGTGGAATTGACCCGCTTAAAAAATTCTGCCCGACACTTCTTTGATTCATCCACTCAAGAACGGCCACAGGGTCAATTTTCGTCTCTTCCAATCCAAACATTTCAAGCCATAGGATTCTAGGGTTAGTATTCCCTCTTTTTTGGTATTGTGGACTTTCAGCCCCGTGCTCCCAGTGCTCTTCGTACGCCTGCCCTTTGCCAACTATTCTGATGTAGTCTTGTAAATGCTGTATCTCTCCATATATGATGACCCTTCCTGTTTTCACCCCATCAAGTAAGAGTGATAAAAAATTGCTTTTTCTAAGCTCTTTTTCTTCTTCGTCTTTGTCGTCACAAAAAATGCCATAAAAAGAGGAAATACCAATAAGCTCATATTCCTTTGCCTTTTCATTCATTTCCGACCAAGTGGCAAAAATCATCAACCCCTCTCCGTTGTCCTCTTGTTCTCCCGCCCCGGCCCCCAGAGGTAGAGGCTTTTCGCCCGGGTTAATTACGCCAAGGCTAGAGGCGGGAAATTTGGTCAGTCTCTGATCGCTCTCAATCCGTCCAAATACTCCGCCCACTCCGCCATCATGCGCCGCCGCTCCGGCAGGTATTCGGCGTAATTGTAAGCCGCGCGGATGCTGTTGCGTTCCCCGTGGGCAAGCTGGCGCTCTATCCAGTCCCGATTGTAGCCTTGCTCGTTCAGCAGGGTGGAGGCCATGCTTCTGAAGCCGTGGACGGTCATTTGTCCCTGGGTGTACCCAAGCCGCCGCAGTCCGGCCAGCAGGGTCACATCGCTTATGGGGGCGGAATTTGCCCGCATGGACGGAAACAGGAAACGTCCGTTGCCGGTGTACAGTCGCAAGTCTTCCAGGATGCTTATCACCTGCCGGGCAAGGGGTACGATATGGACCTGTCGCATTTTCATCCGGCCGGCGGGTATGCGCCATTCCGCCCCGGCAAGGTCAAACTCCGCCCACTCCGCCCGGCGTAGCTCCCCAGGCCGCACGAAAACATATGGGGCCATGCGCAGCGCCGCCCGGACAATGACGTTACCCGTGTAGGCGTCTATATCGCGGAGCAATGCGCCTATGGCCTTCGGATCTATGATGCTCGCCAGGTTCGACGATTTTACCGGCACAAGCGCCCCTCGAAGGTCTGCGGCGGTGTCCCGCTCGGCCCGGCCTGTGGCGATGGCGTAGCGGAATATCCGGCTGCAATTCTGCAAGGCCCTATGTGCTACATCGGGAATCCCTTTTGCCTCGACCTCTCGCAATGCCTTGAGCAGTTCCGGCGCGGTCACCTGGTTGATTGGCCGCCCTCCAATGATGGGGAAAATATAATTTTCCAGGCGCCGGAGAATTTTTTCCGCATGTGTGTCCACCCAGAAGCCTTTGTTTTTGATGAACCACTCGCGGGCCACTATTTCAAAGGTATTCTCCATTTCACCCTTCACAGCGGCCTTAACGGCCTGTTTACGGGCGCTGGGGTCAATGCCATGCGCTATGAGTCCTTTGGCCTCATTTCTGCGCGCACGGGCTTCCTGGAGGGTAACAGCTGGATACACCCCCAAGGATAAAAGTTTTTCTCTGCTCTCGTAGCGGTACTTGAACCGCCACCACTTGCTCCCGGCAGGGGTAACAATGACGAACAACCCGCCCCCGTCATAAAGTTTATACGGTTTATTGCCGGGTTTGGCGTTTCGGATGGTGATATCAGTCAGCGGCATAGGGGGGTAACTCCACATAAGGCTGCAAAAATGTGCTAGGGCAACCGTAGAAAGGGCTTCACCTTTGGGGGGGTAGCTCTTTTGGGGTAATAGTTTTTGCAACCCCTCTATTACCCCTGAAACTTACCCCAAATTTATCCCGGTTGTCAACGAACTTTGATGAACTTGCTTGAACAAGCAATCTCTGAAAATCAAAGCCCGCTGAGGTTTTTGTGAACTTCAGCGGACTTTGTTGGAAGGCTTGGTGGCGGAGCAGAGGGGACTTGAACCCCCGGCCTCCGGCGTGACAGGCCGGCGTTATAACCAACTTAACTACTGCTCCGGGTTGACGCCGCAAGGCGCTCTCCTGTTTAATTCCGTAAAAGTAGTTCTCCGTCAAGCAAAATTTTGCTTCAAAGTCTGCGAGGCCAGACCCAGCCTTTCCCGTACCCGTTCCAGTCCCAGGATCTCCATGATGGCATAAAGAGGCGGGGTTTTTTCCGAACCGGTCAAGGCCAGGCGGGCCAGCATAAAAACGGGTTTGGGCTTCAGTCCGGCGGCCTCGGCCAAGCCGCGCATGCCGGTTTCCCAGGTTTCCTGCTCCGGCAGGGCGGCCGCCAGGAGATTCCGCATGGCCTCCAGTAGCCGAGCTCCCTGGTCCGGGGTTTGGGCGTATTTCAAGAGCTGTTCCCTCTGGGCGATCTTGAAGACCGCATCGAAGAAAAAGCCGTTGTTCACAAAGATATCCGCCAGTTTCCGGTTGCGCTCCGGCTCCAGGGCAAAGACTTTTTGGGCGTATTCTGGATTGCTCTCCAGCTCCCGGTTGAAGGCGGCGAGATCCACCTCTCTGGAGGATTCCGGCCCGGCGTCCGGGGTCTGTTCCAGGGCGGCCAGGTAGTCCGCGCAGGCCCGGCGCATGGCTTCCGGATTTAAACGGGCAAGGTAGTGGCCGTTGATGAAGTCAAGGAGTTGCGCGTCCACCACCGGGCCGGTGCGCGGCAGGTTACGCACGCTGAACAGGCGGACGAACTCCTCAAAGGGGTAGAGGTCTTTTTCTTCCGGATGGGGCCAGAGCAGGCGGGTCAGGAAATTGCGAAAACCTTCGGACAGATAGCCCTGGGCCTGAAACCAGCGCAACGAGGTGTCGCCGCTGCGTTTGGAGAGCTTACGGCGCTGGGCGTCGCGCAGGATGACCGTGTGCAGGAAGCGGGGAATATCCCAGCCGAAGGCCCGGTACAGGGCGATATGCTTGGGGGTGGAGGAAATCCATTCTTCGCCCCGGATGACCGTGGTCACCCGCATGAAATGGTCGTCCACCAAGGCGGCCAAGTGATAGGTGGGATAGCCGTCGGCCTTAAGCAGGATGGGATCGTCCACCCGGTCCGCCTCAAAGGAAATGGGGCCGCGTACCTCGTCCACAAAAGAGATGGGTCCGTCCTCGGGGGCACGGAAGCGGATGACGCTTTTTTCCCCGTCGGCCAGCCGGGCGCGGACCTCTGCCTGAGGCAGCGCCAGGCAGTGCCGGTCATAGCGGGGGTTATGGCCGGCGGCCATTTGTTCCTGGCGCAGTTTTTCCAGGCGTTCCGGAGAGCAGAAGCAGTAATAAGCCTTCTCCCGTTGCGCCAGGTGTTCGGCGGCCAGACGATAGAGGGGCAGACGCTCGCTCTGCCGGTATGGGCCGTAGCCGCCAGGCCGGTTCGGGCCTTCGTCAGGCGGGGTTTCCAGCCAGTCCAGGGACGCCATGATGGCTTCCTCGGCCCCGGTAACCAGTCTGGCCCTGTCCGTATCTTCGATACGCACAATAAAGATGCCGCCGGTTTTGTCGGCCAGAGCCCGGTTCAGCACCGTTTGCATGGCCGTGCCGATGTGGGGAAAACCAGTAGGGCTGGGAGCGATGCGCAAGACCTCCGCCCCGGCGGGCAGGGAGCGGGGGGGAAACAAGGCCTCGGCCTCGTCCAGGGAACGCAGATCATGGATGGACATGGTAAATTATTCCTTTGGCTACTGTGGTTTTATGAGCATACTTAAAAAGAAGGGCTTTGAACAGAGCCGCGCGAAGGGATGCGGAATGTCAGCGCGGGCATTGACGGCCGGCCCCGAATGGCATAATGGTTTTTTTCCGTCCCCATCGTCTAGCCGGCCCAGGACAACGGCCTCTCACGCCGTCAACGGGGGTTCAAATCCCCCTGGGGACGCCAAATCAATCTCTCATAGAGAGTCAAAAAGGCTGAAAAGCATGTGATAATACAAGCTTTCAGCCTTTTCGTTTGGTTCATAAAAGTTCAGCCATTCAAAAATCGTGCGCCCACAACCGGGCATGAATGAGGTTTTTTGACCTGGAACGCGAAAATGTCAAGCAGGCGCTCCGCTATGCCGCTCTCATGGTTTCCGGCCGTGAAGCCGTTCTTGCCAGCGCATGAAGTTTATAAAAACCTGTATGCCATACAGGCCGTCATCACGGTTACTCCAGCGGTAAAGAAATAATTTTTAGATTTGATTACGCTGGAAACGAAAACCAATATAATAACTATCCAGGAAACCAGGTGAAGATTAAAGCCGGTAATTGCCAGCGCTACGATCAGGGATACGAAAGATCCTATTATTCCGGATAATAGTAAAAAAACATTGCTGACTTGCCCCATTAGCTTGCGTATCAAAAATAAAAAACACAATATAATGAACGTAAACAGTATAGTCGCAATAATTGTCGCAATAACATTAAGAAAAATGTTCATGCGCGCACTTCCGCCAGACCGGCGACCGCTTTCGCGAGGTCCGCATCTTCTTCCGGCTTCAGGCCGCTTATGCCGATGCCGCCGAGAATGGATCCATGCAAGTCTGTAATTGGCTGCCCGCCTGGGAGCGGGGTTAGGAGCGGATCGCAAAAATCCCGCGCCGTGAAACCTTCGTTGACTAGACGCTGCTTGAAAGATGCGGTGTCGCTGCCCATCCGGACGGCTGTGTACGCCTTTTGCTGGGCGATATTGATAGATCGCAGGGGGGCGCCGTCCATCCTGCAAAAGGCAAGAAGGGCGCCGTACGAGTCGCAGACCGAAACACATACCGGGCGGCCGTTGAACTTGCTTTTGGCGGAATCAATGGCGCGGGCAACGGCAAGTTGGGCCTTTTCCAAGTTTAAGTTTTGCACAGGCTCTCCCTTTTGGCGGTTTATATACAAAACAAAAGGACCTTTGCCAAGAAAATCGGTTTTCAGATACAGGCAGTTTGAATTTATGAAAATTTTGCATTATATAGCGGCAGCTGTGACTAATTATGTATTAGCGCATGATGCTCCACCGAACGAAAAAGGAGTGCGGCATGAAAAAAATTTCTTTGATTTTGGCGTTAGCTGTGGCTTTGGCAGCGCCGTCGGCTCTGGCGTCCGTATCAACTTCGTTTTCTGCGCCCACAGAGGATTCCATACGGCTTATGGAAGCATCTAGGAAAGTTCAAGAAAAAGCGGCCGCAGGCGCCTCGCAGGAGGAAATCGCAGCGGCAGCGGAAGAAGTGAAAAAAATTTATGACGAAATAAGGGCGAAAGAGGAGGCCGAGATTGCCAGGCTCAAACAGCTTGGCGAAAACGGCGAGTAAGGGTGCGCACGCGGACTCCTGCCCGCGCTGCTCAAGACCGCCGATGAGAAAGTATTGTCTTTTGCTGGTCAAAGACGAGCGGGAATCCACGCGGGAGTATTGAGGCGTCTATAGCGGGGTTGGGCGGTTGAAGAACCAAGCCCAGGCGGAAACCCCCAGCCCCACAGCCGCGACCGCGGCGCTGGCGAAAAAGAGGATCCAGAAGAAGGTAAGGAGCAGACTGCCTTTATGTTTGCCGTTTTTTCTGGTTTCCTGGATTTTGTCCAGGGGAAGGAGCAGTCCTTCCAGGGCGCGGATCCGTTCCAGGGCGGCTTCCAGTTGGGACTTTAACCAGCTTTCCCGCTCCTGGGCGCTTTGCAGTTCCCGGTTCAGGACTTCCAGGACGCCGCGCAACGGCTGCTCCGGGGAATTGGTTTCAGGTATTTTTAGGCCGCCGTCGCTCTTCAGTTCCCCAAAAACACGCATCAGTTCCGCGACATCAACTTGCGGTTGCCCGACCGCATTTTGGGAAACACTCAAACGCCCGGCGGATATGTAGCGTTTGAGCGTGCTTCTGTCCTTGCCTACTGCCCGAGCCGCCGCGGAAATGGTCAGCTGCGCCATGATTTAACCGCCTTATGCGCCAGTATGCCACACCAGAAATGGGGCGTATTCGGGAGGCGCATCCTTAGTGGAGTATCTTGATGGTGTATATTGTTGTATGCGCCATGTCAAGCCTGGGGCAACATGGTGTCCGCCGGCCCGTTCACGGGTCTGCGTGCCGTAAAAACCGGCGAGGCTGAAAAACAAATAACGGGGTTCCGCCCCGCCGGGGGGTCGGGCACAATCCGGGGGTTTTGGCCG
>Ga0082212_10001879_pt1 | contig 30906 bp, 34 predicted proteins | sample TergutNt197P3_FD_71548 | JGI IMG/M metagenome (GOLD analysis project Ga0082212, IMG submission 71548) | Neocapritermes taracua P3 segment gut microbial communities from Petit-Saut dam, French Guiana - Nt197 P3 | ecosystem: Host-associated > Arthropoda: Insects > Digestive system > Gut ...
TGTGTCGGCGAGGAGATTTACAACAAATTCATGACGCAAAAATGAAGAAGGGGACAGACGACACGGCAGGGACAAAAGGAGACGGATCTTGTGTCCTGAAAGGCAGCGAGTGAGACAAGAACACAAAAAGAACCGTCCCCGCTGTGTCTTACAGTCCCTTGAATTCCGGCCTCCTTTTTTCAAAAAAGGCTTTCACCGCCTCATTGGAATCCTCGGTTTGAAAACACATACTTTGCAGGGTTGATTCAAGTATGAGTAAACTGCTGAAATCCAAATCCTGACTCGAATTGAGGATTCGTTTCGTGCAGCTGATTGCAAATCCCGGGCCTTTTGCCAATCGGGCAGTCAGTGCTGCGACTTCTTCGGCAAGATTTGCGGAAGGGACTATACGATTGACTATCCCTACTTCAAGCGCTTCTTCGCAATCGAGGATCTTCCCTGTAAACAAAATCTCTTTTGCCTTGTTTATCCCTACGATTCTGGGTAAAAAATACGCCGCTCCCACATCCGGAATCAGGCCCATACTAATAAATGAGGCGCCGAATTTGGCTTCTTCCGACGCGATGATGATATCGCAAGCCAGCGCCAGGCTCATCCCCGCGCCCATTGCGGGACCGTTCACCATGGCGATAACGGGCTTTTTTAAATTCATCCAATCTTTCAGGAATCGGTGGACTCCATCCACATAATCCATTCCGCTTAAAAAACCGAATCCTTGTTTGAATCGGTTGATATCCCCGCCTGCGCAAAATGCCTTGCCTGCTCCTGTTAAAACTATAGCTTTCACGCTTTCATCTTCCGCAAGTTCCGCAGTAGCCAGGCTCAGTTCATCAAGCACCTCTTTTACGAGGCAATTCATTGCATTGGGCTGGTTGATCGTAACCCAGGCTACGCTGTCTTTTTTCTCTAAAACAATCGCTTCATATGTCATATTCATTACCTCTCAATCAAATTCGGGAACCAAATCGCTAAGCACGCTGCGTATTGCAGAAACACTGGGTGAATCCTTTGGCAACTCAAGCAATGGTTTCCCGATCCTGTCATATTCGTTAAGCTGGTCATCCTCAGGAATCCATCCCATGATATCAAGGCCTGTCTTTTCAACGAGCTCTTTTCCGGGTTGGTCCCCTCGCACCCTGTTGAGTATCAGTCCCGCTTTTTTCACTTTGATACCATCTTCCCGTGAACGGGCAATATTGATAATGCCGCCCGCTGTTTCAAGGCTTCTCGCAGACATGTCGGAAACAACCAATAAAACATCAATACTCTTCATAACCCTGCGGTTTATCTGTTCAGGCCCGGCTTCACCGTCTACAATCGTGATATGATAATCGTCAACCAGCGAATCTATACCTGTCCTCAACAGCTCATTCACAGTGCAAAAACAACCGGGTTCCTCTGGTCGGCCCATCGCCAACAAATCGTAGCCGTCGCCATGGCAAAGGATCGTACGCATCCACTCGCCCAGTGTTTGCTCCTCCATCCTTTTTCTCACAATTCCAGGGCTGATAACCCCCTTTCGTAAGTGGCCCACCGTTTTTTCTGCGGCAATTCCAAGCGTATAAGGAAGGCTCATCGCTGAATCCGCATCGATAGCAAGTACTTGGCCGTAAAACCGTTCCGACAACAACCCTATCATCAGGGTTGCTATCATGGTTTTCCCTGTGCCCCCTTTTCCGGTAATGGCAATCGATTTTATTTGTTCCATTTTTAGTTTCCCGCAACGCCTGCCCCGAGCGTTTCCATGAACTCGCTGATCGTCGCTTTTACCTCGTCAACCGATTTATAGCGGGTGTCCGTGGCGTCCAGGTCAAATGTCAAAACCGGAAGCCCGTACTTTTGGCTGGCAACATCTTTCACGATCTTGTGCGCCGCCCACGTATGCTTACAGCCAATATGGCCGGCAAACAGCGCCAGATCAATGTCGTATTCCTCGATTTGTTCATCGGTTAGATCCAGCCACACCTGGGCGGGGCCGGCTGCGCCGTGAATCATAGGGTATGCCATCATGCGTTTTGCGAGCCCCTGGAATATTTGCTCGTAATCATACGGATCTTCTATATTGCATGTCCCTGTGAACCCGAAGGAATCCATTACAGAAACAGCATTGAATTCCCTTTCCATCCAGTCCATGATGCTCACACTGGACCAAATCATGTTTTGAAGCCACAGAACCCTGAATTTTTCTTCCCCTGGCGTACAGCCAAGTTTTTTTTCAGCCTTTTCCAAGCCTTCGGCGTACAGTGTCCTGAGATAATCCACCAGATACTGACTGCCCATACTGGAACCGCACACTCCGTTCATTGCCAGCAAGCGGCTTGGGAGCGGACACGGTTTTTGTTTCCTTAAATTTGCAACTTCCGAAAGAAGATGCGCCGATTCATTTGACCGCACAATTACTTCCGCCATTTTTTCCGGATCATGCTTCCTGCCAAGGGCTTTTTGAAGGAATTCATATGCATCTTTAAGGTTTTCTGTTGTGTATGCAAAACCTGCGTCATCTTTTCTATAGGGCGTATCGAGGATAAAATACGGAACGTCAAGATAATCAGCAATCGCCGAATAGATAGGACGCGCCGAATCGCAAGGCAATGTGCAGAAAATATATGCATCCGGTTTAAAACCAAGATCCCCGGATATAATGACGCCCATATCAACCTTATCGAGACCGCAAATCGTACTTGGCATGATTTTCTCTGCGAGGTCTATGTATTTATGTGCATCCGGGCTGGATGCAAGGCGTACCGGCAATGCGTCAATCCCAAAAGGAACGGCATCAAGCGCATATATCATCTCCTGCGGGACACCCGGGTGGGCAATCATGACAATCGGAATCCCGTTCTCCCTTGCGTAGTAGATATCCTGCCAGTACGAATTCGTAAACTCAAACATATAGGTCCGCTCAGGATATTTTTTCTTTGAATGTTCAATAATACTGTCTCCCTGGTCAGCAATCGCTTTTAGCAAATCGACCTGTTCACTCATTTGACCCACCTCTTCACTCATTTGACCCACCTCCCGCTTCAATCATTTCAAGAAACGCTTCTATCCGGATGCCCACCTGGCCGGCGTTCGTCACAATCTCTTCTCTTTCCAGGTCCAGAAGCGGAATCCCGGCTTTTTTTATCTTGCTGTCAATGAACATGCTCTCGCCGCCCCACGAATCGCAATTCCTCATCTTTGTAAACACTATGCCGTCCACTTTGTATTCTTCCGCCATTTTTATAATCAGGTCTTTTAATTCGACATGCATGTCGCACATACGCGGGCAAACAACGCGGTTCAGATATGAATTCGAAAGCGCTTTAAGCGGATTTTTCCCATCTAAAGCGACATAATCCCATAGATACCTGGATCCGAAACACTGTACGTCAGTGACAATTAAACCACCCTTATCTTCGATTATTTTCAAATACTCAGGATCGTCCATCGCGCTTCCTATGAGCATCAACCGCGCGGAATAATCTGTAATAGGTTTTCTGGCCTTCGCCTCCTCCAAAAAAACGGAGAGCATCTGATTGAATATATTCTTGGGAACCGACATGGCCGCCAGAATTATTCGCAAACACTCCGAGGCAGAAACCACCGGAGTATTCGACTTGCGAAGTTCGTAAAGCTCTCTGATGAGTTCGCGCGTTTCGTTATAAACCTCAATCGCGTGGTGCAGCTTTTCGTCTGTTATCGTGACCCCGGAGACTTTTTCAGCAAAATCCTTTAGTTCTTTTATTTCCATAAGATAAAATTCGGCGGCTCTTTGCGTAGATGTCCGCGGCGTATTGAATTGATGGAAGAAGCCTGCTTTATTCCTGATGACCATCCAGTTGTCAAATATCCGCTGCATCATCAGGCAACCGTCGGCGCCTACAAGCCCGTCCAGAAAATCATAATTGCCAGTCAGTAAATTCTCCAGCGTGGCTCTGGCAAAACTGCATGAAAAACTGGACATATACGCCTCAGCCCGGCTATCATCTGTGCAGCCAGTCCCCCGGATGCGGTAGGGCAATATTTCCGCCGCATACAATATCTCCTCGGGAAGGTGGCAACAGTATGTGCCGAGTACCTTCTTACCTTCTTTCTTCCATTCCTTTGCGAATGAATCCAGATCATCTGTTTCAAACAGTACCTCTGTGCTATCCATATTCTCCTCCTTATTTACTCCTTTCGAATTGCTCGCTTGCAATTAAAGCAGCTCCCAATGCGCCCGCGATTTGGGAATCGAATTCTGCCTGCAAAGCTTTAACTCCCAGTATCGCCTCAAGCCTTTGAACAACACCCTTGTTTTTTTTAATCCCGCCTGTTATCACAAAGCCTTCCTCCATTCCGATGCTCTCCAGCAGCTTTGCTACCCGTATGGCTGTCGCGTGGCAATAAGCCGCCAGTACCTTTCCCTTTGTCAGGCCTTCCCGCATCAGGTTTGTAACTTCTGCTTTCGCGAAGATAACACAAGTACTCGACACCGGCGCAACCTCTTCGTCGATCTCAAAAGACATCGGCCCAATCAGTTCGATCGGCACAGCAAGCAGGCTCGCAATCACCTCCATCCCGCGGCCGGTACCGGCAGCGCATTTGTCGTTCATGACAAATGAAGTCACTCTCCCTTTTCCGTCGCAGTGTATCGCTTTGCAGTCCTGCCCGCCCATGTCGAGTATCGTGCGCACTGTCGGCCCGTAAATGTGATGCGCGCCACGAGCGTGGCAAGTGATTTCGGTAACCGTTTTGTCAGCGAACGGGACATTGACCCGCCCGTAGCCCGTGCCGACTGTATAGCTGATATCCTTAAGTAAAAGCCCGGTTCCGTCCATCGCCTGCTTGATTGCATGCATTGCGGATTCGGGGCTGTCCGCCCCTGTACGTATATTTGACCAGGCATATAAAACTCCGTCCGCAAGGATTACAGCCTGCGTGCTGGTGGAACCGATATCTACTCCGGCTGTCACGCTCATCCCTCGCCAGTCTGGAATCTGCGGATTGGTCCATCTGGATTCCGTCCATTGCCAATACTCTGTTTTTTTCTCTTCTTTGTCCAAATCCTGTTCCCGCAGCCGTTCTGCTATATCAAGGCCCCGTGAAGCGCAGCGCCTAGAGCGCTGACATACTCCGGGTCTTCCGGCACTGATATATCATGCCCGATTTCTTTTTTCAGACAATCGACAAGTCCGGTGTTGCGACCCAGGCCGCCAATGAAAACGATGTTTCCATTCACCCCTGTGCGAGACGCCATAGAGCATATACGACCGCTTATGCCCTTATGTACGCCATACGCGATATCTTCTTTGCTCTCTCTTTGGTGAATCAGGGATATCACTTCAGATTCAGCGAACACAACGCATTGGGCATGCATCGGAAGCTCTTTCGAATGCCGCAGTGAATACGTTCCCATCTCTTCTATATTTATTTGCAATAATCTTGCTATACTTTCGATAAATACCCCCGTCCCGGAGGCACATTTATCATTTGTTTCATAGCCGTTTATTGTTCCGTCGCTATTGAGCCGAATGATGCGTGCAGTTTCCGCCCCTATATCGATGATGACGCAGGCAGCCGTTTCTATATGTTTCGCGCCCTTTGCCGCAGAAAGAATCTCATTGATTCGCGCATCAGCGGCTTCGACCCTGCCTCTTCCTGCGCCGGTGGCCACAACCGCTCTTACTTCTTCCTTATTAAAACCAACCATTGATAAAATGGTGCCGTACACTTGCTCTGCGGCTCTGTTGATATCGAATTCCGTAGGCAGCTTTGCCTTGCCGGCCACTTTGCCGTCCAACAAAGCGACTGCTTTTGTATTCTGACTGCCGCTATCAATCCCTACTGTAATCACTTAAGCCTCTCTTTTAGAGCAAGTCGGCATTGACCGTTTTTGTACCGTCTTCATGATAAATATAAAATCCTTTGCCTGTTTTTCTGCCGAGCCATCCCATATTCACCATTTTTCGGAAGAGCAGTGCCGGCCGGTATTTCGGATCGCCTGTCTCGGTATGGATCACTTCAAGCGCGGCGTACGCGATATCAATACCCGTCATGTCCGCAAGTTCAAGCGGACCCATCGGATGATTCAAACCACAGGTTGCTCCAGCATCGATATCTGTGGTAGACCCTATCCCGCTTTCCAGCAACCATACAGCCTCGTTAATCATAGGCACAAGAAGCCTGTTTACAATGAAAGCGGGACTGTCTTTCGACACAATGCACGTTTTTCCGAGTCTTGCGCCTATTTCCTTCGCTGCTGCAATGGTTTCCTCTGATGTGCTGACGCCCCCTACGATTTCCAATAGTTTCATGAACGGCACAGGGCTGAAAAAATGCATTCCTACGAACCTTGCAGGATTTTTCACAACCGATGACAACTCCGAAATCGAAATTGATGATGTATTAGACGCCAGGATCGCGTCTTCACGGCAGATATCGGAAAGCGTTGTAAAAACCGTCTTTTTCAATTCAGCTTTCTCGACAATGGCTTCTATAACCAAATCAGCGCTCGCCGCGGAATCAAGCTTGTCTGATAATGTCAGGCGCGCCATGGCAGCGTCTTTTTCCTCCTGCTTCATTCTCTCTTTCTGAACACTCTTTGAAAGCATCTTGTCTATACCGATCCGCGATTTCTCCAGGATATCGGCAGAAAGATCATTTAATGTCACAGAATACCCCTCTGTAATAGCTACCTGCGCAATCCCTGCGCCCATCAACCCGCCGCCGACAATATATATTTTTTCTATTTTCATATTCCCTGTCTCTCCTGTTAACAGTTTTCAATCAGCACGGCTACGCCCTGGCCGCCGCCGCAACATAGCGATACGATCCCAAATTCGACATTCCGCCGTTTCATTTCATATATCAAAGTTGTCAGGAGGCGTGTGCCGCTGTTCGCAAGCGCATGACCGTGTGCGATCGCCCCGCCATTTACATTGACCCGCTCGTAAAGTTCGGTCCCGGGCGCCATTTCCAGTTCTATGAGGCACCCAAGCGACTGCGCGGCAAAAGCCTCATTGAACTCGAACAATCCTATATCCTGTAGGCCCAGTCCGGTTTTGTCCAACAGTTTTCTAACAGCAGGTACGGGGCCTATTCCCATCACCGTTGGATCCACCCCTGCCGAAGAAGTTGCTGCTATATATACCAGGGGCTTGCATCCCGATTCGGAAGCGTGGTCTTTATTCATGATGACAACCGCTGATGCTCCGTCATTCATTCCAGAGGAATTGCCGGCAGTCACTGTTCCGTTTCCATCCCGTAAAAAAGCGGGTTTTAAAGCTGCAAGCGTATCGATTGTTGTATCTGTTTTCGGATGCTCATCCTCGGAGAAAACGAACTCAGTCTTTTTACTCTTTACTGTAACAGGCAATATCTCGTCTCTGAATTTGCCGGCCTCAAAAGCCGCCTTATACTTCATCTGGCTGTGATACGCATATTCATCCTGCATCTCCCTTGAAATGCCGTATGCTTTGGCAATATTCTCGGCAGTCAGCCCCATATTAAGGTTTGAGTAAAGCGTATGCGGATGGCAATGAGTCGTCGCGTAAGCAAAAGAATCTATGATTTCGCTGTTTCCCATCCTGAAGCCTTCATACCGTATGCTATCCGCCATATAATAGGGACCGCGAGACATATTCTCCGTGCCGCCCGCCACGATTACTTCCTCATCACCCGATTTAATACCTTGTACAGCATTTATCACTGCCTGCAAAGAGGATCCGCACTGTCTGTCGACTGTAAATGCAGGGGTTTCAATCCTGTACCCTGCCAGCAGAGAAGCTATCCTGGCGATATTCGGTTCATGGCTCAGGACATCTCCCAGAATGATCTGATCAACCGCATCCTCGGTAATATTGCTCCTCTTCAGCACTTCTATAAGAACAGGGGCAGCAAGTTCATCGGGCGGAATAGTTTTAAGACTGCCTAAATAAGAGCCGACCGGCGTTCGCACAGCTCCTGTTACTACACATTCAGCATAGTGGTCATGGTGATCGCACATTACTTTTCCTCCTGATATGGCGCTTGCTTGTGTTTTTTATTGATGCGGATAGGGCCCCTGCACGTATTGATGACAGTGGGCTCGGAATCATCTTTTTCCCCCGGTTTGCTGCATGCTGCGGCAAGCAGAATAGAAAGATACTTCTCCTCCGCCGGCGCTGAGCGGCTTGTAATCACCAGCGGAACTTTCAGACCAACAGCCATTCCTGCGACCTTTGTTTTTCCCGAATACATCAGAGCCTTCATACTGATATTTCCCGCCGACAAATTGGGCATGAGCAGGATATCCGGATCCCCCGCCACAAGGCTGCTAAAACCTTTGATTTCCGCAGCCTCTTTGCTCATGGCGATATCGTAACTGATGGGGCCTTCAATCATACAGTCTCTTATTTCACCGGAAATATTCATTTGCTTCAGCTCTTGCGCATCAACCGTTTCCTGTATCTTGGGCTCTATATGTTCAACCGGGCACAGCACGGCAACCTTGGGATTTTCAATGCCAAGGCTCCTGCAGGTTTCAACCGCGTTGACCAGGATATCTTTTTTCTGAGACAGATTTGGATAAATGTTCATCCCGCAGTCTGTGGCGCAAACCAATTTATGATAGGTCGGAATCTCCATGAATGCCACAGTCGAAACGAGACCGCCTGTCAGCAGATTGTTCTCTTTTCTGAGAGCCGCTTTTAATACGACAGCCGTATCGACCAGCCCTTTTGAGATAAAATCCACACCCCCGGCATTTACAAGATCAGCCGCTTTCTGGGCACATGCCTCGGGGCCCCCGGCTTCATCAAGAATCTCGAGGCCATCAATCCCTTTCCCCATTCCATCAATGATTTCTCGAATTCTATCCGCATTTCCGATGAGTATCGGCCGGGCAATCCCTTCTTCATGAACCTGTAGTATCGCCTCCAAAGTATGCGAATCCTCAGCAGCTACTACTGCAAATGTCTTGTTCAAGCCGTTGCTTGTGTTTTTGGAAAATAAAGCGTTGAAATCTTTATATGTCATTTTGCTTTGTTTTGACTCCTTTTTTATATAAATACTTCACTATTAACGTTATTAAAGCGGCCGTATTTTCACAAGTACAGTCAGACAATCATCGTCTATAAATGGACAGCGACCGTGTGCATGTCCAGAAGGATTTATAAGTCTAAAGCAAGGATGCCTTCTATGATGGCGGCAAAACCGGAGGGAATTTCCCGTGCGGCATTATGTCCGCCGGGGAATGGAATCACCTGGCGCAGGCAGACTTCCGCAAGCTTCTTTGTGCATATTTCGCAGTCGCCGCCTATGCTTCTTTCTCCCAACCCAATCGAAATCCGTAAGTTTGACGGTAAAACCGGCAAGTGATTTCTTCTGGAGTAAATATGTTCCTGCTCTGCTGCAAAATAATGCTCTCCGTTGTGCTCGACCATCTCAATCTCCTCATCACCGAGTGGCTTTGCGCGCTCATCAGCCTCCCCTTGGGTCGTAAGGAATCGTGAATATGCCTTTGCAAAGGAGACAGCCTTGATTTTAGAAATATACGCATTGTCCTCAAAGATATGGTGACCGGCAGGTATAAACTCTGAAAGAGGCGGCTCGTGAACAATAAGTCTTGCAATCATCTCTGGTTTGGAGGCGGCCAGATGCAACGCAATCACGGCCCCGACGCTGCAGGCGCATATATCAGCCCGACCTCCGGCAGTATTCACTACGGCGGCAAGATCGGATGCGTGCTCAGCGCAAAGCGATAGGCGGTCGGGATATCTTGCATCGCCGCCTGTACTCCGCCCATAACCGCGGCGATCATAAAGAATGACACGACGTGACGCCGCCAGAATCTCCGCTGCGGCAAAAAAATAGTCGCTGTCACAGGCCGCCCCATGAATCATGACAAGGGGGGCGCCGCTCCCTGCTTCCCGGCAGTACAAATCGGCGCTTCTGCCCGATACTATGAATTCACGCCATTTCAAATTGATTCATCCTTATTTTATGTACCTCTGCCAGCAACAACGAACCCCCAATGTCGCCGGGGGTTCCAGTCATGCTTGTTGTTCTCAAACCCGCGTTAACAGGGCTTTTACACTGTTTACGCATCTGTCGTATTTGCAACAGCCTTCGCCTTTGTAGCCTCTACTTGCTTGTAATAAGCATGCTGAAGCGGAATCAGCAACATGCACAACATCGCCAGAAGCGGTAGAAAAGCAAAAATTGTAAAGTCTGTTTGATGTGAAAGGTTCGACGCCAGAATCAGACCCAAAACGATTGGCACGAAAAAGCCCGGAATCCGGCCAAGGCCGCCAAACAAACCGACCGCAGTTCCAACAATCTGTGGAGGGTAATACCTGGACGTAAACGTGTTTAGTAATACGGTTCCACCGCCGGCGCACAAACCCACCGGAATCAAGCAAATGAAAAGTAATGCGCCTTCCGGCTTGAGCCCGATGCAAAAAATACCAATTGCCCCTATTAGATACATTATCATGAATACGGTTTTGAAAGATAGTTTGTCCGCAAGCCATCCGAATAATACGGCGGCAATGATAACGCCGCTTGCAGACGCTGTCTGCCCAAGCACCGCAACCTGCATGTCATAACCTGCCGCAACAAGGTAAGTAGGCATGAATCCGCTCTGCAAGAGAACGATAGTCATAGTGAAGAAATACGCCAAAAACAGAAGAATGCTGCCAGCCCTGCGACCTTCGCTGAATAATATCGAATAGGGGGATTTTTTCTGTTGTCCGGCTACTTTGTACTCTATTTCATCGCCTTCCTGAGGTACATACTCACGATTTACTTTGGCTATTGCTGTCCTTACCTTGTCTATTTTGCCCTTTTTCCACAAAATCGAAAGCGATTCCGGAATCAGGAAAATGACGACGGGAATCAATACGAAGCCTATTAGAGCAACCGCATAGACCATTCTCCATTGGCCGCTGGCCACAAGCGGGCTGCCGACAAGTGAGGCGATAATCGCTCCGAAAGACTGGCCGATGCAAATTAGGCTGATAAGAAAATTGCGTCTTTTCAACGGCGCATATTCGCTTATAATCGCAATAGCAGCTGGGATAAGACCAACGATTCCCATAGCGGTAATCCCGCTTCGAACGATATAAAGTGAAAAATTAGCCGGCATAAAAACGACATATCCGGTCCCTATTGTGAAAAGCAGCACACAGATTATCATAATAGGTTTTCTGCCGATCACGTCGGATAAAAATCCAAATACGATTGAACCGATGAAAGCGCAAACAGCCCCCACACTCGCGCTAATCCCGAAATCTACGGGAGTAACGCCCCAATCCTGCATGAGAGCAGGCATTGTAACACTTGTAACAGCGCCGTCGAAGTTGTCTAAAATCAACAAAAACATCAGTAACAGAACCAAGCTAAGATGGAATCGATTGAATTTTGCGTCATCAACCAACCTGTTTCCATTTATTTTTTGCATCTCATCCTCTCCTCTCTTTTCCTGCTATATAAAAGCATAACAACTTAACTGCCAGAATTAACGAACTGTATTACTTGTCGTTAAAATATAAGAAATGCCGATGGATAACACGAACAAACAACCATACCGTGTCCAGCAGTGTACATGTCGCTTAGATGTGTCTGATATACTTGACTATTACTGGAATAGGCACGGTGGACAATGTGTTTCGATGTGTCCAATTCGCCTGTTTTTTTCTTGAAAAGACTAAGAGTACATTATATCCTCTCTTTAGCAGTACATATTCTTATCGCTTGACCGTTATCGGTATTAATACAAGAAATAGAGTTTCAATAACCCGGAGAATGGTGAAAACATTGTTCAAAGAACTTGTTACAGAACAATTGATTTGCAGTAAACTCATTGAAATGATGCAAAAAGAGCCCTTCTACAAAATCCACGTTACGGATCTTGTAAGAGAACTTGATATCGGTCGGAGTACTTTCTATACGTATTTTGATTCTATATTTTCAGTCCTTCAGAAAATCGAAGACGATATTTTTAAACACTTTGAGAAAAAAGACGATTCAATCCATCAAGTGATTACTTCTCCCGATAAACTCACCGAGTATATTTCAATGTTTTCTATTACAACGCTTAAAGAAGACGCTTTTGCAATCAGTGTTTTATTGGGCGAAAACGGAGACCCGGCATTTCAGGCCCGATACATCAGATATCTCAGAAAGACAATCGTTAATTTCTGGAAAATAAGGAACGTCAAAATACCTTGCGAATACTACGACTTTGTTCTTGAATATATGACTGGCGCTACTTTTTTTTCGACCAAATGGTTGCTGAATAATATAAATAAAGTCACCGAAGAATATATGATCGGTTTTTATAAAATGATGAATACAAATCTGGCCGAATACGCTTCATTTCATTTAAATATAGAAAAAATTCTATAAGAACCGTAAAAGCGACCAGCTTCCATGATGGTCGAAAGCTGGCCGCTATTTTGCTGTTTGGCACAACCGTTCGCGCACTACTCCCTGGTTGATTGTACCAGCGCGTTGGCCCAAGCCTCGGCGGCGAATTGCATCGGCAGATTCTGAAGCATACGGCGGTACGGCTCGCGGAAAATATCATGAGTCAAACGGCGGCAATACCGGTCTGTCTTCATGATTTCCCTGGCAATTTCCCAAGCACGGCCGTTAACGCTTTCAAAAGGTACTACTTCATTCACCAAGCCCCATGCCAAAGCCGTATCCGCGTCAATGCCTTTGTTGAGATATCCCAGATAATTCGCTCGTTTGGCGCCGACCAGCCCCATGATCACCTGCCAGTTCCCATCTGCCGGTACCAGGCTTGAAGGAAAATGGGCTTCTTCGATTATGGTCGTTTCGCTGCAGATCGTAATGTCACACAACAGGGCAAGCGCCGACATTGCCGGCGCGGGGCCGTTCATTGCGCCAATGGTCGGGACATGTATCTCATGTACGACGTTCATCATAAGCTCGACGCCTTCCCTGTAAAGCGGGTATTGCGTGTTCATGTACATCGGAAATCGCTCCAATGGCAATTTCGGCTGGTTTTTATATTCCTCCGGGATGGGCGTAATGAAATACTGGCCGCTGCCTGTAATGATGATTACTTCGTTTTCCGGGTCGTTCCCCAGATGCCTTAAAACCGCTCCCATGTCGTGATGGAACATGAGTCCGGGAAGTATCTTCAGCTCACAGATACCGTCCTCTCGCTTTAATTCGAAAATGTCCTTGTAAAGATCCTTATACTCTGAAAACTGTACGTGCGGCATAATCTTTTCTCCTTTTGCTGTGTTCTATTTATTCCTCTTTTAATTTTTCCGCGAATTGAATGATTTCGCCGATTGTTTTGCACTTTCGGATCTGCGCATATGTTACTTTCTTTCCGGCTAATTCCTCTACCACAGCAATAATCGTAAAATATTGCGATGATTTGACGTTTAAATCTTCCTTCATCAAGGTTTCTTCACTGAGTTCGTTCACATCCACTTTAAACGTGGTTGCGACAGCTTCGAATATCCTTTCGCTGTCAGTCATTATATTTCTCCTCTCATTTTGCAACCCGGTAAACCGGGAAATGAATCCCTTTTTCTTCCTGTATCAACATGATTTCGGCCTTTACCGGAACAGGGAGGCTGTCAAGAAGGCCATAGCAGGCTTCCATATCCATATCCGGCATGGGAGCGGCGATGGCCGCGCCTTCTTTAGTCCTGATGAAACCGCACATCAGCCCGTCTTCAAATATATCGTAGGGATAGGAGCCCATTGCACTGTAAGAGAAAGTAATCAGTTCTCCTTCCCCGCTCATTTCGACCCACTCCATGTCGGTACAGGAGCAAGCGTTGCAGATCGGGACGGGAGGAAATTCATACGCGCCACACCTCTTGCATTTCAGTCCCATTATTTTCCCTTCCGCAAGGTAGTCATACCATTCTTTCAAAACCGGCTTTTTTATTTCAAGCATTGTTCATCCCTCCTTCTCAGACTGTTTTCAAAATGACCGAGGCCATGTTATATCCTGCGCCTTGAGACGTAATGGCACAGATTCCCGGCGGATTTGCGATCTGCCGCGCTCCGTTCTCCCCGCGCATCTGTTTGACTGCTTCTGTGACTTCGATTCCAAGCGCACCGGCAGTCGGATGCCCGGTCTGCATACGCCCGCCCGACGTATTTATCGGTTTATCTTTGTCGATTGCCATTCTGCCCTCGATAATCGCCCTCATTGCTTCGCCGGGCTTGAAATATCCGACCTGTTCTGTTTCTGTGAATAGCGCAGTCCCTGTGCAGTCATGAAGACCGACATAGTCCACGTCACCTGCCGAAAGGCCGGCCATACCCATTGCAGCGCCGATATAGTTTTCCACCGCTCTTGTAGGATAGTCAAGCCAGCCTTTGTTGATATTGCTCGCCGCTCCGACGCCGAGAACCTCTATCGGTTTTTTATGGAGCTTTTTCGCCATATCAGTTGAACAAACAATGACAGCTGCCGATCCGTCAACAGCTACACCCAGGTATTTTGCCCTTATGCATCCCATAACCTGCGGATTGAAAATATCGTTGAGGAGGTATTCATTGACGTCGGAAAAGTCAAGCTCCCCGGCCTCTTCCTCCAGTGTTTTCGTTTGTATCAGGCATTTCGGATTGTTGAGCGCGTTCTTTCTCTGCAATGCAAGATAGTTGTTCATGGCTTCCTCAAAGTTTTTGACCGAGTAACCGTACTTTTTTAAATAGAGGATCAATGACGCTTCTGCGTTTAATCCCGCTCCAGGTTTTTCGTAAGCCGTGTCATTAGCCGCATACATGGCGCCCATCATCCGGTCGAAATCCATGTCTTCACGAATAAATGGCGGATACAGGCCTTGAGGCACACTATTGACCTCGTTGATCCCAAATGACAGGACGCAGTCGTATACCCCGGAAGCGACCCATGTGATGGCGTTGACCAGACCGACAGTGCTGGTCGCGCACCCTTCGTCATGGAACAAAGCGGGCTTGTCCCGCAAACCTATCCAATCGCCGTAGTGCGCGGACGCGCTTACCGCGTTCGAATAAAAATTCGGACCGCAGGACCCGACTATATACGCATCGATATCTTTAGCTTCAATACCGGCGTCTTCCATTGCTTCAATGCAGGCAAGCGAAGCAAAATCCCGTTCGCTCCAGCCTTCCAACTCCGGGTTTTTCCCAACGATCCCCATCGGCGTATAAGCTGCTCCTGCAACGGAAACGCCACGACTCAATCTTCCTATTTTCATAAAATATCCCTCTTTTCTTTTTACGTCACATGGAAAACAGACTTTGATTTCAGAATATAAATATCGCCGCAGGATTAGAAGTACATTTAAACAACAAATGTACACCCATAGACATTGGCGGCGCAAACGTTCAGCTATAGACAGGAAGAAGGCTGCTGTCCTTGTTTCAAATTCCGCAGGCAGGTATATTTGCAGTTGAGTGTTGGAATCTACTGTGACTTGATTTAAGGAGGTACTGCAATGGTTCTTGAAGGAAAATACAAAGTCGTGACAAAATCGGCCATGGGTATTCAGGAGGGTGAATTCGACTTCGTGATAGACGGCGACATTCTTAAGGGGACTGTCACCGCCATGGGTATAACCACGGACATCATGGATGGGAAAATCGACGGGGACAGCTTTGAAGGAACCGTAGAAGCGGATAGCCAGTTGGGCAAGATGAAGATGAAAATCACCGGGACTGCTGATGGCGAAACAATAAAAGGGACAATGAAAGCAAAACTCGGCGGAGCGATGTTTGAAGGAAAAAGGATATAAGTTCCTGACACAGGCAGTGTTTTCTACGATGATTTGTACGACTGCAGAATCGCTGTCAAAATAGAAAAGTACTTCTGTTCCGCGCTATCACTACGGCTCGTAAATACGATTGGCTTGCTGGTGCCGTAGGCTATGCTTGCATTTTGTATGTGCCCAAAATAATGAATGCACTTATGAAATACATTGCCGGCGCAGATATCCGGCATCAGCAAAATATCTGCACGGCCGGCGACTTCATTTGTGATTCCTTTATCCCTTGCTGTAGCTTCGTCCAGCGCATTATCCAGCGCGAATGGGCCGGCGACAATGATGTTTTCGCCCCAATCCATACTGGCCAGATCCCTGGCCTCAAGGGTGCTGGGAATTGCGGGGTTGACGCTTTCCAGCGCAGAGATTACAGCAACCTTGACCTTTTCAAACCCAAATATCCCGGCCAAATCCGCAGCATTTCTGATCAGCTTTTCCTTTTCCTTAAGCGTTGGGGAAATATTCAAAGCGCAATCTGTTGCGAACATCAAGCGATTTTGATCAGGGTAGTAAAACACTGTCACTTCGCTTAAGAGCGCATCCCCTGGCAGAAGCCCGTCTATCGGATGCATAATGGGAAGCAGGTATTCTGTGCTCGGCATCTTGCCTTTCATTTCAATATCCGCACGGCCTTCACGCATAAAGGCCACTGCCGCTTCGGAGGCCTCTTTTTCGCCGGGCATGTCGAGGATTTCATACCCTTCGGAGGCTTCTTCCATTCGATGCAATAATGATCGGATACCTTGCTCGTCGCCGAGGAGCAAACCGTCAGCCACGCCCGCGCGTTTCGCATTGACGACTGCCTCGAGGGCCGCCTCGTCATCAGCGCCGCAAAGCACGATCTTCTTCCTGATTCCCCCGCTGACTATGAAATCCTCTATTTCTGTGAAACTCCTGAACTCCATCTATATGCCCTCTTTCGGGATAAAATCCCTGATTTCTTCCTTTCCGTTCAACGCCTCGTAAGCGCTGAGGCAAAGCGATTCCATCTCGAGTTCACCCGGCATTACGACGACCGGCGCGATGAATCGCACCCGGTCTTCGATATTGCCGACGATAAAGCTGGAATTTGCCATGCCCCCGATCAAAAGGATAGCATCTACATTGCCTTTCAGCACCGTGGCGTAGGCGCCGATGTCTTTTGCCGTTTGATAGCACATGGCTTCAAGTATCTCTTTGGCATATTCATCGCCATCGCCGATCCGCTTCTCGATCTCCCTGATATCGGTCGTCCCAAGGTATGAAACGAGACCGGCTTCACCGTTGATATGCCGCATCATGCCCTTAAGGTCATATCCCGCCGTATAGCAAAGCTTTACGAGCGAGCCGACAGGAAGGGAGCCGCATCGATTGTTGGAAAAAGGACCTTCCCCTTCCAATGCATCAGGGCCGTCAATCATCCTTCCCTTTTCATGGGCGACGACGCTGATCCCGCCGCCAAGCATAACAACTACAAGGTTCAGGTCGCAGTAATCCCTTCCAATGCCCTTGGCGTAGTTTTTTGCCATGGCTTTATGGTTCAACGCCTGAAAACATGAACAGCGGGAGATTTCCTTCAGCCCTGAATACCTTGCAAGCGGGTGGAATTCATCCGTCGACGGCGTGTCAACCGTCAAGGGGATAATGTCGGTCCCGGCTGTTAAATCGCGGGCAATCCGGCATCCTACCGAGCAAACATGGACGCCATATGCCCCGCTTTCCACTTGCTTCAACATATCGTCGTTGATCCGGTATACTCCGCCGGCAATCGGCTCCGTTGAGCCGCCGCGAGACACAAAAGCGTCAAGATCCCAAAGGTTGATACCGTGATCATCCATATACCTGAGAATCGTTTCTTTCCGCATGTCCGCCTGCTCAAAAACGGAACCGTACCGGCTTACTGTCTCGTCCGGATGAGTGATCGTATCCGCCGATAAACAGTTTTCATCCTCGTAATAGGCTACTTTTGTCGAAGTCGAGCCCAGATTGATTGCGAATATCTTCTTCATGCCTTGTTTTTCACGAGCCTCGTTTTACGATTTTTCCATCAAGTCAATAGCTTCGCCTATCGAAGCACATTGGTTTGCCTCTGCATATGTTATTTTTTTGCCTGACATTTTTTCCATGAAGGCTGCCAAAGCGTATATATTCAGCGACTTGGCGTGAAGGTCTTCCACAAAAGATGTTTCGCGGGATAAATTCTCAGGGTCTACATTAAACACTTTTCCAACAATATTAATAAACTCTGCCCCTAACCCTTTTTCTTCCATTGTTTTTCTCCTTGCTGCTTTCTGTCCTGTCATCTTGTTTATTTTTTAATTTGAAAAACAGGGTATTTGTAGCCATCGCGCTGATCGGCAACGAATTCGACCTCAAGAGGAAGCCTTGCGGGAATACCTTCTTTTTCATCTTCTTCGATCCCAACCAGCCATGAGATGAAAGCCGGGCCTTCTTTGAGTTCCACGAAGCCGGCAACCAACTGCCCGCGGTCCTCGTACGGAGCCATGGGCACCATAGAGACCGAGCACGAAGTCATGGTTCCGTATCCGCTCATTTCGACCCATTCCACATCGACTGAACCGCACTCGTTGCAAATCGGGACCGGAGGGAACTCATAATGCCCGCAGGATTTGCACAGCATTCCCATGAGTTTGTTTTCCTCGAGCGCTTCGTACCATTTTTTTACAATAGGTTCTACTTTCATTTTGTTTACCTCCGAAATGTATACTGAAAAAGCCTAAAAAAGAGCCTTAAGCACGGTTGCGGAATAATGCCAGCTCCCGCCGATAGATTGGATAACCGCAGTCTTCGGGGGTTTCGGCATCTGTCTGAGATCACATTCCCCGCGCATCTGGTAAATCGCTTCCGCTATCTCAACGCCATTAGCGCCGGCAGAAGGATGACCGAAAGCCAGCCGCCCGCCGGAAGTGTTGATGGGACGGTCGCCATCATGTGCGCAGCGCCCGTTGAGGATATCCTTCCAGCCTTCTCCGGGCTTTAAATATCCGAGATCCTCTGCATATACCATCCAGTTTTGGGCACTGCAATCGTGAAGCGAAATATACTCTACCTCATTGTACGGGTCGGTAATGCCAGCCATAGCGTAAGCCCTTTTGATCATATCCACGTCATACGCAATGGGTATTGTTGAAAAATCTGAATCCCAACAGGATATCGAAGCAAAGCCGGAAATCTCAACCGGATGCTTGCAGATTTTTTTAGCTATATCTGTTGCGCAAACGATTTGGGCGGTTCCGCCGTCGAGGAAGATAGCATTGTGCTTCAGACGCATATACGTGGTCATATAAGGATTGAAAATGTCGCTGTCCAAGTATTCATTTACGTCATCAAACCCAAAACGCACCGCCTCATCTTCGTATGTTTCGTTAGTCAACAACGCCTTCGGATGGTTCACGCCATTCCTCCGGGCGGTAATAATAACTTTATTCATTACCTCAGACATCTGTTCCCTGGAAAGCCCGTACTTCCTTGCGTACATATCCGCATAGTCCTCCAATGGGTTCAAAAGCCCCCGGCCGGGATTGGCAAACGAACGGTCATTGACCATCATTACAACTTCGCCGCCCATTTCATTGAAATCCTTTGGCTTATACATAAACGAGGGTTCTGCTACCGTCGGCTTTGCCGAGCAGATGTTTACCGCCCCGGTCAGTACCATGTCGTACATACCTGAAGCAACCGCCAGCGCAGCCTGCTGCAAGCCGATGTTTGAGGTGGTACAGCACTCGTCATGGCTCAGGCCGGGCTTCGCCTTCAGGCCCATCCAGTGCGCCATATGACCAGCCCCGCCTGCCATGTTCGACCACAGAGTAGGCGCAAGCTGGCCGAGATAGAATGCATCAATATCTTTTGCGCTCACTCCGGCGTCTTGATACGCTTCAATGCATGCCGCATTGATGAGTTCACCTTCTGTGCAATCCTTGATTTCAGGCGACTCAATTACAGAACCCATCGGTGAAACGCCCACACCTATGATGGAAACGCTTCGTCCTAAATGACCTTTTCCCATTTTTATTCAATCCTCCTTATTATTCCTTGCCTGCCGTAGCTTTATCCAATGCTTGATTCAAATCGCTAGTGCCAAGAGATCCGCTCCAACCTTGCATACCCGCCTGGAAATTATATTCTTCGGTAAAGAACCGCCTCCCTGCCCTCCGCATCAGTTCGTGAGTCAAACGTCTGACAGGCCGCGACTTTTGCATGATCTCACCGGCAATTTCCCAGGCTCTCGCGTAGATTTCTTCGGTTGGGACAACCTCGCCGACCATCCCCCAGTCATAAGCCTGCTGAGCCGTGAATGACTCCCCCGTGATTGTAAGATGATTGGCTCGAGCAGGACCCAGCAAGAACTGCATCGCAAAAAACGTGCCGTCGCCGGGCACCATGCCGTTTACGAAATGGCTGCTCCTGAATTCGACATTGGGGGCGCATAAGCAAAAGTCGCTGAGCAGCGCAATCTCCATATGCCCGCTCGAGGGCCCATTGATCACGCCGATCGTTGGGATGTCTACTTCATAGAACATGGCTTGAATCATTTTTGCAACCCTTTGATACGTATCAAAGAACAACGTATTGAAAGCCGCAGGATTTTCTTTCATCATTATCATGACTTGCTTGACATATTCCGGATCCATGTCTTTTGCCCACATATCGCCGGTACCCCCGAAAATCAATACTTCGTTTTCAGTGTCGGCGCCTATTGCCCTGAGTACTGCCCCCCATCCGAAATTGTGCTCCTTTTTCCACATTGACACGCCGCCATTTTCGTGCATGCGGACCTCGACTATCCCATCTTTTCTTGTGATTGCGAAATAGTCTTTGAATCGTTCCTGATACTCTTCAAACGTTTGATTCGGAACAAAAGCTGCTTCACTCATATTAATTCTCCTTTCTCATCTGCTGTTTACGTTATATTTGATTATTTTCATTCGTTGGCTGTTTTATTCTTCGGCGGACATCTGTGCTACCATTATGCTGCCCCCCCAGGCATTCATAGCGGTGTGCATATTCAAATCGGCATTCAGCATCCTCCGTAATGGCCTTCTCATTATTTCATGTGTAAGACGCCTGACTGCGCGGGGCTTCTTTATTATTTCCCTTGCAATCTCCCAGGCGCGGGTAAGAAGCGCTTCCCGCTCCGCGATTTCATCCACAAGCCCCCAGTCAAGGGCCTTATCGGCGTTGATCTCCGCGCCCGTATACGCGTAGTAATTCGCGCGCATAGGCCCGATCGTGTTTTGCAAAACAAGGAAAGCCCCGCCACCCGGAACCTGATCCATTAAAAAATGCGGGTCGCTGAAAACAACGTCTGGTGCGCAAATACGATAGTCACTGAGTAGAGCGAACTCCATATGCCCGCCTTCTCCACCGGGTCCGTTGATAGCCGAAATAGTCGGTATATCCACATTCCATACAAGAGCCTGATAAAAACGGTTCTGGACCTGAACCATGTCAAAAAGCAGGCTTTGCATTGAACCGTCTTGCATTTTCTTCGCGACGAATTTCATGAATTCGGGATCCATGCCGGACTTGAACTTGTCGCCGGCGGCGGTGAGGATCAGAACCTCGTTTTCTGTGTCATTACCGACGGCTGTAAGTACATCGGCCCATTCGCTGTGACGAGTCATTTCCCACGTAGACACCCCGCCGTTCGTATGCATCTTCACCTCAATGATGCCATTCTCACGCTTTATCTCAAAACGATCCCGGTAATAAGCCTTATATTCTTCAAAACTCAGATTTGGTTCGAACTCCCTCTTTATGCTTTCCATTCATACTCCTCCGATATCAGCAGACTGAAATCCTACGACGTTTTTTTCTTTTTCAGGTTCGCTGCGCGAACTGCGGAAAATATGATGTTCTGAACAAGTTCCGGTACGCTGGCAGATCTTGCGCTGTCACTGCAGATAAGCTTGAATCCTTGCATGAACACGCCGAAAAACTGGGCGTGAGCGATTTTATTGAGAATTTTTGCCCCGATATTGCCGGCGTTTAAATCAGGGAAAATGAGTATATTTGCCTTGCCGGCCACTTCGCTGGGACGTTTGATCTTTTTCGCGGCGGATTCCGGGTCGATTGCGACATCAGCCTGAAACTCCCCGTCAATCATCAGATCCGGACGTTTCCCTTTTACGATTTCCAAGGCTTCTATGACCTTGTCTACTAAATCGTGCGAAGCCGATCCGTCTGATGAGAAAGACAACATAGCGCAACGTGGCGTCCAACCTGTCAACTGGCTGATAGTGTCGCAGGAAGTGATAGCAATGCTGGCAAGCTGAGACGCATCAGGATCCGGGCATACTGCAATATCCGCAACAGCCAAAAGGCTTCCCTCCGAGCCGTCGAAATTCGGTATGTCGCACATACTTACGCTCGATACCGTTTCCGCATCCTCTTCCATACCTATTACCTCAATGGCCGCTTGAATCACATCTGCAGTCGTGGCTTCAAACCCGCCGATAGTAACATCTGCGTCGCCGACAGCCTGCATTACCATCGCAAAATACAGGGGAGAGGCCATCCTGCGTATAAGGGTTGATTCCTCCAGAATAGCATCCGGCAGCCCTATGTATTTGCTGATTAACTGATTTCTATATTCGGTATCATTAATATCAACAAACCTGAAACTGTTTTCATCGTAATCGAGTTTCCTGCAAAGGGTTTTCAGCTCAGCCGGGTTTCCGATCAGCAGGCAATGCCCATATCCGCCGGAAGCCGTTTCGTATGCTGCCTGCAGCATCTTTTCATCACTCGCTTCAGGAAAAACGATTGTCTGCGGGTCGCTTTTCGCTTGAGCGTATATTCTTTCAATAAGATTATCTTTATTCATACCAATATGAATTTATCAAATACCCTTTTCAAATCAAAAGACACAAAAGCCCGTACTGTCCACCATTGGTCATTGTCCTGCATACTGTCCCGCCAATAAGCTTGCGATGCGATACAATAATGATTGTTCTAAACGTGAATAGTATTTGCCGGAAGAATACTCTTAAGGCCTTTGCCACTGATCTTAGAATGGAGGAAAACATGATTAAAGGAATTGGGATCGATATGGTAAGCATATCAGAAATTGCAAGGTATATAGAGCATTTCGGGGATACTTATATCAACAGCGCCTTTACTGAAAGGGAGATCCATTTTTCGAAACTCTCCCCAAACCAGGCAGAATATCTGTCTACCAGGTTTGCGGCTAAGGAGGCTGTTTATAAAGCAATTGCCCATTTGACAAAACAAAAAGATTTTGATTTTCGAATCGTTGAATCCCTGAATGAGAGCGATGGATACCCGGTTATACACATTAATGAGGAACTCCGGAAAATCATGAATGAAGCAAAAATCCGTTCCCTGTTGGTGTCAATGACCACGGAAGGCGACTTTGCAATGGCTTTCGTCACCGCCGAATAGCGATCCCCCCTTTTAAATTATTATATTCAATTTTTTTGCCTGATAAGCCAGTTCGTCACGGAACCTGGGATGAGCAATACTTATGAGTGTCTTGGCCCGCTGGTAAACCGATTTTCCCCGTAATTTAGCTATTCCGTATTCTGTTACTATGTAATCGACATCATTCTTGCTTGTTGTAACAAAAGCCCCTGATTTCAGGACCGGGCTGATGCGGCTTGTTTCACCGTTTTCAGCTGTCGATGTAAATGCGATAAAACTCTTCCCGCCTTGAGACTGTATTGCGCCTCTGACAAAATCAACCTGGCCGCCTGTTCCCGAAATATGCCTTGACCCAATTGATTCCGCACAAACCTGACCCATAAAATCCACCTCGACCGCAGCATTTATTGACATCATATTCGGATGTTTCGAAATGACCATGGGATCATTCACATAGTCAACCGGCAACATCTCAACGCTGGGATTATCGTCTATAAAATCATACATCCGTTTTGACCCGAATATAAATGTCGCAACTGACCTCCCTGTGTGTATTGGTTTCAGGCTGTTATTTGCGGAGCCGCATTCTAACAGTTCAACCATACTGTCGGTAAACATCTCGCTGTGAATCCCCAAATTTTTCTTGTCTTTAAGCTGCATCCCAACGGCATTCGGTATATTGCCAATACCCAATTGTATAGTTGCCCCGTTCGGGATCTCATCGGCAATCATACCTCCGATCATTGCGCTAAGCTCGTCTTTTTTAACAGGCGGGATAATAGGAAGCGTTGAATTGTTCTCGCATAATGCGGTCACCTGTGAAATATGGATAAACGATGCAGATGGTGAACGGGGCATATTCTTGTTGACTTCAAGAAAAATCCTTTTTGCTTTTTGCGATTGCGCAAAACTGCTTGAGGAATTACAGGTACTGAAATATCCATGCTTGTCCATTGGGGACACGACAGAGCAGAAAACGTCTATGTCGATATAATCCCTATAAAGTGAAGGGGCATCCCGGTAATAGTTTGGCATAACGTCGGCATGCCCGGCATTTATAGCCTTTCTGCCGCCACTGCTTGAAAACCACGAAATCCCCCTGATTTTTTCATTAAGCTCATTCTCGTAACATGGCATAGAGCATACGTCAAAAAACGATTGCATGGTTATGCCTTCCAGTTCGCCCCTTCTCACCCGTTCCCCTATTGCATTGAAAATAGAAAAAGGTATGGCAATCCCATTATCCGCACAACAATTCCAGCCGGATTCAACCATGTCCGCAATTTCTTCGGTTGAAGTCAATTTGTCTTTATAATACTTTTCAAATTTGTCCATTGTAACCTGCTTTTTAATAATGGGTTTACCATACACAAAATACCAGATGAATACTTAAGAACCATGAACACTACCTTACAATCTGTACACAACCAGTCTGATGATAGACAGCCTTCGAGAATATGTCCGGTCGCGGGAAAGCTCTGGACTGTTTTATAGAAAGTGTTCTTGTCTTTTCAAATACCAATTGGTAATTAAATGTTGTGAAGAAAGCCAAAGAAGCACGATTGTTTTTTGAAAGGATGTGTTCAAATGAAGGCGATAACGTATCAGCGGTATGGATCACCAATAGATGTACTCGAATTGACCGAAGTTGAAAAACCGATACCAAAGGAACGCCAAGTTCTGCTAAAGGTTCGAGCCGCCGCTGTCAATCCGGCTGATTGCGCAGCAGTTATAGGCGGAGTACGGCTTGCTATAGGATTGGTCAAGCCGAAAAAGGACAGGTTGGGCCTTGATGTGGCTGGCCAGGTTGAAGCAATAGGGCCCAAGGTCACAAAACTCAAACCTGGCGACGAAGTGTTTGGAGCCTGCATTAAAAATATTGATGCGGTAAGTCAAACAGTATGGTTTTATGATTATGGATCGTTTGCCGAGTATGCCATCACTCATGAGGATGCTCTTGTCCTTAAACCGGAAAACTTCACTTTTGAACAATCGGCCGCGGTTCCTTCAGTTGGTTGGACCGCGTTGCAAGGATTGCGCAAATTCGGCAAGATTCATTCCGGCCAGAAGGTTCTGATCAGCAGCGCTACGGGTGGAATCGGCACTATAGCCGTGCAGATTGCCAAGGCATTTGACACGGAAGTTACCGGTGTTTGCAGCACGAAGAATATGGAATTGGTCAAATCCATCGGCGCAGACCATGTTATCGACTATACTAAGGATGATTACACCAAACAAGGTCAACAATATGATTTGATAATTGACTCGGTTGGGGAACACTCTTTTTCGGAATTAATGAGAATACTGACTGACAAAGGCAAAGTAGTCCTTGTAAGCAGAAGGACCAAGAGCCTGGATGTAAGTGGTTGGCTGTCACGCGTTCTCGCAGGAACGATAAAATCCAAGTTTGTCGGCAACAAGATTATTGTGGATTATTCAAGGCCTGATAACTCAGATCTGCTTTTCTTGCGCGAGTTAATGGAATCAGGAAAAATTATACCGGTCATCGATAAGAATTATAGCGGATTGACTGAGATTCCCCAGGCTGTGCAATATGTGGCAGAAGGGCACGCTAAGGGCAAAGTGGTTATCACAATATAAAATCAGTTTATATAAGGAGAAAAACCCAATGAAAGCGATTACAGTACGCAAATACGGCTCGCCTTACAAAGTGTTCCAATTATCCGAGGTCGAAAAGCCGGCTCCGGAAGATCATCAGGTACTGATAAAGGTGCGCGCCGCCGCAGTAAACCCAGCCGACTATCAATTGTCGAGAGGAGATATCAGGATTGCAACCGGCTTTTTTAAACCGAACATTTCCTGGTTGGGCTATGACGTAGCAGGCGAGGTCGAAGCGGTGGGAAAGAATGTCAATCGCTTCAAGCCTGGCGATGAGGTTTACGGCATCTGTACCAGGAGCCCGAATACGGGTTCTCAGGCTAGTTGGCTTTATGACTTTGGATGTTTTGCGGAGTATACTCTTTCACATGAGGATGCGCTTGCCCTTAAGCCATCAAATTTGACATTTGAGCAAGCTGCCGCCGTCCCATGCACAGGCCTGGTCGCCTTGCAGGGGCTTTGGGCCGGCGGCATTCAGGCCGGGCAAACAGTTCTGATCAGCAGCGCGACGGGAGGTATAGGGACATTTGCGGTGCAGATTGCAAAAGCGCTTGGCGTGGAGGTCACAGGCGTATGCAATACAAAAAATATGGAACTGGTCCGGTCGATTGGCGCTGACCGGGTTATTGATTATACCAGAGAAAAATATACCAGGCAGGGACAGCGATATGATATCGTTTTCGATTCCATAGGGGATCATAAGTTATCAGAGATAAAGCGGATATTAAATCCCGGCGGAAAAGTTGTGATTGTCAGCGCCAGGAAAGGAAACGCCAATAAATATATCAAAATTATCACTCGCGTAATGGCGGCGTCTATTCTCCCTTATGTCACAAAAGATGCTTCCAAGCCAAGCGGCTCTGATTTGCAGGTTATAAGTGGTTTTATAGCGGATGGAAAGGTTAGCCCAGTCATTGAAAAAACCTTCACGGGCCTTTCTAATGTACCGCAGGCTATTCAATATGTATATAGCGGCCATGCATGGGGAAAAGTAGTTGTCATCATTTGACAAGTCCGACGAAAAACGGCCTTGGGCGAAGAATGTCGTCCAAGGCCGCCAGAATTCGAGCTTGTACTAAGCGCGCAGGTCGCAACCTTCAACACCAGCACGTTCGTCAGGAACACCTGCGTAGAAATACTCATAAATCATGTTGCCTGAACTCTCTTCTGTGACATCGCCAATAGTGACTTTTACGTCCCCTTTTGCAAAAAAGCGCAGATAGGACGGTCTTATGCCCATGGCATCGAACCGGGCTTTTGCCGGTTCTGGCGAGCTTCCATATACGTCACGTATTTCGAGTTGCTCCTCCCATGTGACCGTGAATTCGACTTTATTGCCATCATGCTCGAACACATATCGGCTCGTCTTTGGATAGTCTTTGTCTGTTACGTCTTCATGGAACGTTGAGGCTTCGAGCGTCATGTCCGTTCCATTCGTCATAAAGACAACCTTGCCAGCCTTATCCTGCACTCCGAATAAAGGCACGCGCGTGAAACCATAGCGCCCGCTGCTCACGAAGTCGTAGATATATACAGTATATTTGTCAGTGTACATACGGCCCCATAGCCAGTGATGCCACGCGACTAAAGCCGAGATGTTCATCCATTGGTGGTCATGGTATCCTGACCCTTCCACTTCGGACAACTTCCCGTCGAATGTCAAGGTACCGGTTACCCGGCTTCGTGGAACGCTCAGATCGCTGTAGTAGCCCGCTTCATCGTCTCCGATAGCTATTTCGGCAGTTCCCTGACGGAAAGGGTCGACCAAAGCATCATAATGAAGATGAACGCCATAACCATTCACGGGTTCATAATGCAGATCCCAGCTCTTGAAATCCCCTCTTGCAAAATGCGGACCCATTTTGACATCGCAATGTTCAGTCCCGAAATGTGATTCAGCGGAAGGATATTCAAGAAGTTCCTGATACTCTTTTCCGTCAGGCATGGTGATATAGATGTTAAGATTGGGTGTGTCACCTTCAACAGCCATCTTCTCCAATGTCTTGGTACGGAATGCCACGATGACCTTGCTGCCGTCCTCAAAATTGGCATCATAGTACCAGACCTCATTATGATTTGCCTCCGAGGTATCACGGCGTCCATCCTCCCAGTCCTGGACGCTATTTGGATCGAGCCCGAGTTTTGCAAAATCCTCAGGTTTATCTTTTAACCTGATTTTTTCCATGTGATGCTCCTTTCATTTTTCGTTTACTCATTTACTGAAATAACAATGTAACAATGCTACAAACCATCCGCATTTCATTTAATGCTGGCGGCTTGTATCTTTCAAATTATCAAATTAGTTTTTTTAACCCAAGAACAGTCTCTTCCAATCTGTACAAGACTGGTCACTTCATTGCTGAGTGTACAATTGGTAATGGAATGAGCTTTTCAGTACTCCTGCCCGAGCGAAGACAGTATTGCGTTCATCTCATCAAAATTGGCTTCTTTGCCGGAGGCATAGAACATATCGTAGTCATCATTGCGCATGAGGACAATCGAATCACAGGGATGGTTGCCGTAGACCTCTGCGCCGCTCTCTTCCCCACCATTGTACCAGCGCATCAGGGGCTTGCATTTCTCCCGGAAATTCCTGCGGACAATGCCCGCTTCTTCCTCCGAGATCATATATATGTCCTCGATGCTGTATGGGAGCGCGAACGCGGCGTGGATATGCGCCATCGTGATAAGGAAATCCGAAAGGCTGCCGGATTCGGGTTCCCATGCCCTGCGGTCCTTATGGTCAAAAGTGACATACACAGGCGGGTCTTCCATGCCCAGGTCATCCAACGAAACCCCCCAGAAGCAAACGCATTGGTTCTCCGTGTAAAAAATCAAATGGCTTTCCGATTTGGGCCATGAGTATTTCCACGGGACAACCAGGCAGTTTTGCGTATGGTTCACCAGCTCGTCCCGGCCGACTTCCCGGTAATAGAGTTCCAGGGCAAAAGGGATCTCCCCATGCAAGCTCCGTACCTGCTCGATTTCCTCTTCAGAAAACCCTTTCGTCCCGGCAATCCCAAACAATTCCTTGATTACGTCATAAACCTTATTATCCACGGCCTTCTCCTTTCGAACACAGGGGGACGGTTCTTTTTGTGCTGTGCAACACAGGGGGACGGTTCTTTTTGTGCTGTGCAAGTCTCCATGCGTCTTTACTGAACCGTTAAATCATATTCTTTCGGTGACTTTATATCGATTGTACAAAACCGCAATTCCGCATTTCGCCCATAGGCATTGAAACTGTGTCAATACCGAAAACAAATCCTCTTTTATCGCAAAAGCCCGAAAGCTTCTCTTTACCATGCTATCCAGTATAGCACCTTTCCCGCGTTCATGGAGCTTTTACGCGCCGTCGCCGAGCCCTTCGACCGTCGTCAATTTCGAGGGATCATCCAATAAAGGTTCATAGGGTGCGAACCCTCTCTTTGTCAACAGTCAACACAAATGAAAATAACTTCGGAGGGCAACGGATGCGGGATGTTTTCATTACCAAGAATTTAGATTATACTGTGATTACTATGACGCAAAGGGAAAAAGACGAAAATCTGATAATCGTAGCCGCTGTTGAGCGATATGCCAGTATGCATAATATAAGCGTAGTGGAAGCATTTGACTTATTTAAAAAGTATAATTTATTTAAAATCCTGCGTGAAAACTATGACACACTCCATACACAGGATCTATTTGAAGGCGCGTTTTTCGCAGATGATTATATTGCGAGACAGACAGCATGAGTAAAGGAGAAGGATTCTATTACAAAGGGAAAAACCTTACTGCATTGATTTTAATAAAATCAGAACATGTAGCCTCTATCATCGCAGAAAAAGAAGGACGTCCGTTTGAGGATTGTTACCGGGATTTTCTTCTGTCAAAGGCGTATCAAAATCTGATAGATACCGAAACACTTTTGTGGGGAGAAAGTGCGGAATATATCGTTGATGATTACTATCTTGAGACAGTACAAATAAATCGATAGTGGGAATCGCCAAGGCCACGTGCGATCCGCAAGTCTATTAAGTCTTGGATTGCTTCATTGCACTTTTTTAGTACAATGGGGACGGCTCACGGTTCAAGCAGCACAAAAAGAACCGTCCCCGTTGTGTTCCTCTTATCCGGCCCAGTTCTCAAAAGCCTGCTGCAGGGTAGATCCGCCGGGTTCGTAAGTATACCATCCGCCGATATCCAGGTTTTCGCTCTTGACCTTGATCGTGGTCCCGCCTGGCCCATAAAGGCCGCCTATGTCGATATGGATCGTTTCCGTCCTTTCGGGTTTGGCGTCGTCCATAGCGTTCTCCGGCACAGCAGGGATATATAATGTCAACGTCGCTTCATATGTCCCCGTAGCGTGACCGTCTGTAATCCTGCCGCGGGCGCCGAATGAGCTTTGAAACAGGCCGTACTCGATTTCATGATTGCCGTTTTCGTCAATGAAGAACCCGACGAACTGGTTGCCTTCCGTGATCCAGTACCCTTCAAGCAGGATGTACATTTCATCGAGTGCTTCCTTGCGGGGTATATCGGCTATAGCGGTGGAAAGATCGTTATAATCATAAACGGCCCCTTCGTCCGGCGTCTCGCCTGATGTGGCAGGCGGGTCGGTTTCTGCCGTAGCGCTTTCTTCCGGTTCAGACGCTTCTTCCGGCTCAGGCACTGTCTCCGGCCCGGGCGCGTCACCCGTGTCGGCGTCGCTAATATCGGAAACCGGGCTGTCGGCCTCGGTGGCTGTGCCGCCGCCGGCCGCCGGGATCACGAAAACCACTATCACTATAATGGCAGCCACAACCGCCATTATACCTATGACAATTTTTGTTTTCAAAGACATTTTAGCATTCATTTTTATTCCCCCTTTTCAATAAGATCTTTCAGATGCCCGCTGGCAAGCTTGCCGGCTTCAATTGCTTTTTCCTTTTGCCACGCCAGTTCCCCGTCCTTGTCGCGCGTGCTCTTGACATTGCCGGTCTGTCTGCAGCAAATGGTTATCCAATAGGCGCCCTGTTGGAACTCCAGTACCCATACGCCCTCCTGCTTTAGGCAATACGCGCCGTCGCCAAGCCCTTCGACCGGCGTCAATACCGAGGGATCATCCATAAAAGGCCCAAAGGTTGCCACCCTCTCTTTGATGTAGTGGGCTATGCCGCCATCTTTCACGATC
>Ga0082212_10001880_pt1 | contig 30906 bp, 22 predicted proteins | sample TergutNt197P3_FD_71548 | JGI IMG/M metagenome (GOLD analysis project Ga0082212, IMG submission 71548) | Neocapritermes taracua P3 segment gut microbial communities from Petit-Saut dam, French Guiana - Nt197 P3 | ecosystem: Host-associated > Arthropoda: Insects > Digestive system > Gut ...
CCAATGCATCAATATTTATACCTGCTAAGATACGAATTTCGGCAGCCTTATCCATAAACGGTCGCACGCGAAAATAGCCCGAAGCCCTGAAATAACCCACAAGCGCATCGAAGAAATGAATGTCTTTATACTCAAAAACCCCCTTGATCTTGTTAAGTAAGGTGTTTTCATTTTCGTTTGTAAAAAATTTTGACGTCATAGTAAGTATTTGTCTTGTGAATTTCATACAAAAATACAGTTTTTTCCGAAATAACCTTTATCGACTCATTTTTCTCCTCACCAAAAATTTTCAATTGCTTCCCCTCTGAAAGCCAAATATTATTTTTTTACGATTGTAAAGTTTAAATTTTCAATTATTTGTTTTACCTTTGCACCCGCTTAAATAATATAGTATTAATTTATTCAAAGTAACAACATGTATTTAGATTCAACCAAGAAAGAAGAGATTTTCGGTAAATACGGAAAATCGACAACGGACACAGGCTCCGCAGAAAGCCAGATCGCCCTATTCACGTTTCGCATCAATCATTTGACCGAACACTTGAAAGTCAACAAAAAAGACTATAACACCGAACGCTCGCTTATCATATTGGTAGGCAAGCGCCGTCGTTTATTGGATTATTTGAAGCGGATCGAAATCGAACGATACCGCGCTATAATCAAGGAATTGGGTATCAGGAAGTAAACGGATAAAGAAACTGTATTAGCATGCAGATAACGCGGATTATGCGGATAGACGCAGATTTTTATTATTATCTGTGTAAATCCATCTCATCTGCGTCATCTGCGTGCTTTGTTTAAAACATGATCCCTAAAGTGAACGTCGCCCGGCTATAATCCACCTTGTGTTTATAGGTATACAGCGTGCTTTCATGAGAAATCCGGCTTTCCAAGTGTTGAAACCGGTAACCACCACTTAAGGTCATATCAAAGTAGGGCATTTTAATGCGTATTCCGATTTCAGGATTTAGCATTACCCCACCTTTGTTTGTGAAATCTCCGTAATAATATGAATTAACAAGCCTTTTATGGCTGTTTGCAAATGCATATCCTGCTTTGGCTGCAAAATAGGGAGCGGTTTTATTGAAATTGAAATAATAATTACCGCTTATAAATACCGGAAATACAACATATTCAAAAGGTTCAACACCCACGCCAAGTCCTATCCCGACATGTTCGCGCAGAAGGATACCTGTGATATTCTGAAAAGACGGAATGATGGCTTTCCGCGATTTGTCTTCACTCTCCTCGCCAATCAATAAAGAGACTTGCGTATGGTTGAAGTAATTCGTTTTTTGAGATTGATGCGCCGCCTCTTGTTGAGCGAATAAACCTGAAGCAGTAACAATACACAGGACAAGTAAAAAATAATATCTCATAACAGACTAAAATTTAAAGATTTAAAAAAGGCGATTTTGAATAGTGGTAATTAATTATCAGTTATTCGTAATTATCATAAAAACAATTATTTGGAAACAGGAATAACGCTTAGCCGTTTCAGTTGATTATCGGATGAATAGCTGTACTGATAAAGACCATCGCTACCGATAACCAAAAGCAAGCCGTTGTATGGAATCAGGTCAAAACCCGCAAAATCGGTAGTCGCAAACAACTGCTTGCCTCCGGCCGCAGCCGGCACAGTGGCATCGAACACCTTCAATCCATTGTCGCAAACAAACAGTTTGTTATCGTCAATCCCCAATCCATAAGGTTCCGTCAAAGCGTATCTCGAAACCTCTTTAGGTTGTGTAATGTCACTTATATCAATTATTTGCAGCATATTCCCGTTTTGACCGCATACATTAGTCGAACGAACCGTCAGATAAGCATAATCGTCGCTTACCACTACCGGGTCGCATCCCCAAAAATGCCACGTAGCCGAAATATAGTTTGGCGCTGAAGGATTTACGATGGAGTAAATATTCATCCCGTTCGACAAACCAAGAAACAGATGATCCTTGTAGGCAAAAATAGTTTCTACAGCTGTACTGACATTGAATGAATTTACCAGATTGATTTGTTCATTTTCGATATTAAATATTTTCATTAAACCTGCTGCGGCGGCATAATAAGAACTGTACGATGGCTGCTGTCCATAAATATTACTGATGTGGATTGTATAAAGATATTCTCCTGCAATTGCAAAACGCGACATGGAGCCTGTGACGCCTGTAATTTTGGAACCGGGCTGAGCCACATTCTGGCTCCATGAAGACTCTTTATAACTAGATAACCCATCATAGCCATATCTTGGATAGTAATACCTGACATCTTCTGTCACCGTTTCCTGCGTCCAACCTACAACAATTTTTCCGTCAAAATCTATTTTACTTTGAACCGGATATTCATTGTCGGGTGCGGGCAAAACACCTTCAAACACTCCTTTCATGCGGCTTTTCAATTGTGGCGCTCCCGGATTGGAAATATCAAACAGCAACAAGTCAACCATATTGTCGGCATAAAGGATTCCGTCTTTGGCGGCCAAATCAATGTTTCCCATAATTTCGATAAACGCCACATTCCGGGGCGATGACGGATCGGAATTGTCAATTACATGAATACCTTCATTGATCTCATTAATAAAGATATAATTACCATATAAACAGATTTTTCCTGGATTTGTCATCGGATGAGTAGCAGCCACCCGGGTGGTTGCATTAAACTCATCCTGGCTCATATACACAGGCACATTAGCCATGTAAGTAACGGTATCTTTTACCGAATCGTTACACGACACGCCCAATAAAACAAGCATAAGAAGAAATACATTCGAAATTGATTTCATATTTTTATAAATTTATAAGTTCCCGTTAATATACCGCACGAGTAATCATTTACCCTACCTTTTCGACTGTAAAAATTTTCATTTCACAAGCCCGGATTTATTGAAAACTCATGTACTTTTATATAGACGAGAGCTGAACCGATTTCGTTGCATCAACAGAAAAATTTTTTACAAAATCGGCTACTTTTAGAAATAATTTATACCTTTACCGTTTCAAATTGTATCATGTTTTCAACTAAAACAGATATTCAAATGCGGAAAAGCGCATACATTTTACTGTGTTGTATGAGTTTACTGGCCTTTCGGGCGCAAGCTCAGCAAGCCAATACTACGTCGTCCGTTACTACGCAGCAAGTCGACAATGCTATCAAAGTGACTTACAACGATGGCTGTATAAAAACAGAGAATGTGCCCGTAAACAGCAGGTTGGAAGTCTATAACATAGTTGGCAGCAAAGTAAAAGAGATCGAAATAAAACAATCACCGGGTGAATATCCCGTGTCACTTCCGAAAGGATACTACATTGTCCGGATAAACGATGGAATCGTCCGGAAAATTGTGGTGCGCTAAGCCATTGGTCTTTTTTTTAAACAACGCTCAAAATAAGTTCCCAAATAGGACAAGATGGCGGGAGAAAAAGAAATTATTTAAAAATAAAATACTTATGAAACGATTACAAATTGCTTTTTTTCTTATCTCAATCTGCTTATTGATGAGTTGCAAGACATCAACCAATATGCAGATTGCCGAAATGCAAGTCGAAATGCGAAACAACCCTGCCGGTATCGGTGTCGCTTCTCCACGATTCTCGTGGCAACTTAAGACCGGGGTGCCCAATGTAATGCAAACTGCGTATCAAATCGAAGTAGCTGCTTCGGCGGAAGATTTAACCGCAGGAGATAATCTGTTGTGGAATTCGGGTAAAGTCGATTCCGATGTTTCCATTTTGATTGCATATACCGGAAAACCTTTGGAGTCAGGCAGAACATATTACTGGAAAACAACGGTTTGGACAAATTACGACAATACGGTGAAAAGCGCACAAGGCAAATGGTCGATGGGGCTGTTAAAGGCTTCCGACTGGAAAGCGCAATGGATCGGAGTCGACGATCCTGAAAATATCACGAAAGACAGGCGAGGCCGTACACGACTGTCGGCACGTTATCTGCGCAAAGATTTCGCGGTTTCTCAAAAAGTAAAACAGGCCATGCTCTACATTTCGGGCGTAGGGTCAGCTGTCTGTTATGTGAATGACCAGCCTGTAAGCGACGATGTATTTGCACCACTGCCAACACTGTACACTACAACCGTTTATTACAACACCTACGATGTGACCTCATTGCTTCAAAACGGTCAAAATGCCATTGGAGTAGCGTTGGGCAACGGCCGTTATCTGACAATGCGTGATCCGGGTATGGTAGGTTTTGGCTTGCCCCGACTGATCGCCCAATTGGACATTGAATATGAAAACGGACAACACGATATCATCGTAAGCAATGATTCCTGGCAAGCTACAAACAACGGCCCGATCGTCGCAAACAATGAATTTGACGGCGAGGAATACGACGCCCGGAAAGAACTCGGCAAGTGGACAGAAGCAGGGTATAATGCTTCGCTGTGGCAAAAAGCCGATTTGATGGATGAACCCGGCGGAACGCTTATTGCCCAGCCTTCGGATAATATCAAGGTAATGGAAACGATCCAACCCGTTTCTGTCAAAATAACAGCCGACGGCACGTATATTCTTGATATGGGGCAAAATATGGTCGGCTGGTTGCATGTAAATCTGAAAGGGAAAAAAGACAGCCCCATTACAATGCGCTTTGCCGAATTATTGAAAAATGATGTACTGGAACTTTATTTGGATAATATCCGCGGCGCTTTGGTAACCGATATCTATACACCGGCAACAGATGGCGCTTTCACCTGGGAGCCTATGTTTGTCTATCATGGTTTCCGTTTTGTAGAGATTTCCGGACTGGATTACAAACCTGAAACGACCGATTTCATCGGGAAAGTGATTTACGACAACATGCCTACTATCGGTACATTTGAAACGTCGGATGATTTGGTAAACCAAATTTATAAAAATGCCTATTGGGGTATCAGGGGTAATTATCGCGGGATGCCGACCGACTGTCCGCAGCGCGACGAACGTCTGGGCTGGTTGGGCGACCGTGCTACAGGCGCACATGGCGAGAGTTTTATTTTCCGTAATGCACTGTTATACAACAAATGGATGAAAGATATTGAAGACTCCATGAACGAAAACGGGAGTATCTCTGTCGTGTCACCACGCTACTGGACTATTTATAACGACGATGTGACATGGCCCTCAGCGTTCTTTTATATTTCAGATATGCTCTACCGGCAATATGGCGATGACACGGCTATCAAACGTCATTATCCGGCTATGAAACATTGGGTTCAACATCAGATTGATACGCAGATGCAAGACTATATCCTGATGAAAGACACCTACGGCGACTGGTGTATGCCACCCGAATCGCAGGAATTGATCCATTCTAAAGACCCGTCCCGCAGAACAAGTGGTCAGGTATTGAGTACCACTGTCTTTTACAGTATACTGCAACTGATGAGTGAGTTTGCCGTTATGAACGGTGTGCCGTCGGATGCAGTTGTCTATAAAGAACTGGCAGCCAAGATAAAAGATGCTTACAACCAAAAATTCTTTGATCCCGAAACAGCGCAATACGACAACAATACCGTGACAGCCAATATCCTGTCGCTCCAATTAGGGCTTGTACCTGCCGGATACGAAGAAAAAGTTTTTCAAAGCATCGTAGCCAAAACCGAAAATGAATTTAAAGGCCATGTAAGCACAGGTGTATTGGGCATTCAGCATCTGATGCGCGGCCTGACCCAATATAAACATATCGATTTGGCATGGCGGATTGTAACGAACGAAACCTATCCCAGTTGGGGATATATGGTAGGAAAAGATGCTACAACCATCTGGGAACTCTGGAATGGCGATACCGCCGATCCTGCGATGAACTCAGCCAATCATGTCATGTTGTTGGGCGATTTAATCATCTGGTTTTATGAAAATCTTGCCGGCATACAAAACGAATCTGCATCGCTCGCATTCAAACACATAAAGATGAAGCCGGTCTTTCCGTTTGGCGTAGAAAAGGTCGATGCATCGTATCAATCGCCCTACGGACTGATAAAGAGCAATTGGATTCGTAACAGAGACAGATTTGTCTGGTACATAACGATTCCTGCCAATACGACAGCTACCGTCGAACTGCCTGCAAGTTTTAAAATCCGGCAACCCAAACACCCCGGATTACTGTCGTTCGAAAAAACCGACGACCTGATCACGATTAATTTAGGCTCAGGAAGATACGAATTGTGTTCCGAATAGTTTTCAAATTTTTGGATGCTCAGTATCATACGAACTTACAGGAAATTGTTTTGCCGCAAAGGCTTCGGCGTTCATTCGCCGTTTGTATTTGAATTGATCACCCGGGTGATTGAAGAAACATGCGAGTACTATGCCTATTATGATATTTCCTTAGTTCGGCTTCAAATCCTTCAAAACGAACGGATTATTAAATACCGAAAAAAACGGATTTCTGTCAAAAAAGCGCTCCGACAATATGGACTGTCAGCCAAAGAAGGAAATTTTTTATTCCGTCTGACCAATTATTTGAAACCGCGTACAATACTGTCTGTTGGCTCTTCGATGGGTTTAGCTCCTTTGTATTTAAGTCGTTACGATTCAAAAGTACGATGTATTACATTGGAATGTGAACAGGATTTAGCCGAAATTACCGGTCAATTTTTAAGAAAAGAAAAGAATCCCGCACTCGAAATCAAGACAGGTGCTTACGAAAAGCTATTACCCGATTCCATCGGGAAATTACAACATATTGACTGCGTTTTCATCGGAAAAGATGTAAGCGTTTGCGATTGGGATACTGTCTTCGAACAGTGTTTGCCTTTTGTCAGTGAAACGTCGTTTTTCGTGTTGGCAGGCATTCGTTCGTCTACCGAAAAACAACAATACTGGATGCAATTCCGTCAACATGTCAGCATCACTGTCGCTGTCGACCTTTTCGATATCGGCCTGCTCTTCTTTCACCCCAAACTACGTAAAAGGGTTTATAAAACAATTCTTGTATAATTCAAAAAAAATACTTTCCTTTGTACACCACTAAAATTTAAAAATTATGTCTGATGTAAATGAAAGATACCAAAAACGTTTACGCCGTTTTGTTACGGCATTGAACAATCGCAAACCGGATATGATTCCTATCCGTCCGTTTGTTGCCGAATTTACTGCGCTCCATGCAGGTTACACCTGCCAGCAAGCTACGCAGGATTATGCCATTGGTTTCGAGGCGATGATCCAATGTTGCAAAGATTACGATTGGGACGCTGTGCCTGCCAACATGATTTATGTATGGCCGTGTATTACCGATGCCGCATCTGTTCGCTATTATGGTGTACCGGGCGTAGATGTTCCGCCCGACCGTGGTTTTCAGTATATTGAACCGCCGGAAGACCATTCGTTTATGCGTGCCGACGAATACGACCGCCTTATAGACGACCCAACCGCCTTTTTGTATGAAGTCTGGTTACCCCGTGCCTCACGTCGCATAGCCGGAGCCGGAGCGCCGAACACATTCCGCAGCGATGTGGCATTGGTCAATTCTGCGATGGCTATGGTTCAGTACTTCAATGCTTATGGCCCTCATGGCGCACGTCTGACGAATGAAGTAGGTATACCCGGCGCCATTTGCGGCATTTTCAAAGCGCCATTAGATATACTGGGTGATAAACTTCGCGGTTATATCGGTCTGACAATGGATTTATACGAACAACCCGGTAAGGTCATGCAAGCCTGCGAAGCGTTGATGCCTCACCTGCACTGGTTAGCTTCAACATCGGCCGATCCTTCCTCACAAGCGCCTATCGGCTACTGGATGCACCGCGGGGGCGTTCCTTTTGTAAAACCTGAGCAATTCGACCATATCTATTGGCCTACTGTCCGCCCCATTATCGAACAACTGTGGAAAGAAGGCCATCAAACCATGTTCTATGCCGAAGGCAACTGGGATGCACATCTCGACGCCTTTCACGAACTGCCCGAACGCAGCATCGTCTACCATATTGACCGTGGCGACCCACAGTTAACGCACGACAAACTACATGACAAATTTGCCATCAGTGGCGGTTTGAGCAATGTCACGCTGGCAATAGGCACCCCCGAACAAGTGCGCGCAGAAGTCAAAAGTCTGATTGATATCCTCGGCAAAGAAGGCGGCTATATCATGGATGCAAGCGCCATCATGCAAAACGATACCAAGGTCGAAAACATGAAAGCCATGGTCGAAGCCACACGCGAATTCGGCATTTACGATGACCCTGATGCGCCACTTGATGAATTAACGGTGCGACCGGCCGCGGACAATTTCTTCACCCCTTATCGTGACATTCCTGTTGCGATAGGTCGCCCTGCCGGTACTTGTGTTGCGTGGGAAGATCACCTCCGCGATATCCAATGCGATCGTGTACAAGGCAACCCTGAGTTAGCCGAAAGAGTCTGGAAAATGGTTGATTCAAACGGCGCCACATATATCTGGCAAATGCTTCTTTCATTCTAATTGTAATTTCCTAATTTTAAATTATATCGTTATGAACCAAAAAATTTCAAGACGCCGCTTTATCGGCGTATCGGCAGCTGCCGCAGGTCTTTTTACCATTGTTCCGAGTTATGCTATCAGCGGACTGGGACATGTCGCCCCGAGTGATAAATTAAATATTGCCGGTGTTGGCGTCGGCAATGGAGGGAAAGGGCGTGTAAACCTCAACAACATGAAGTCGGAAAATATCGTTGCACTTTGCGATATTGACTGGGACATCGCCAAAGGCTCTTTCGAAACGTATTCCGATGCAAAACGTTTTGTGGATTATCGCAAGATGCTCGACGAAATGGGTAAAAGCATCGATGCCGTTGTGATTGCTACCCCCGACCATACCCATGCCGTCATTGCCATGGCTTGCATGCAATCGGGCAAACATGTTTATGTACAAAAACCGATGACCCATTCGGTATATGAGTCAAGGGTATTACTCGAAGCATCACGTCGTTACAAAGTAGTAACCCAGATGGGTAATGAAGGCCACAGCAACGTTCAAGTTGCAGAAGTATGTGAATTGATATGGAGTGGCGCCATTGGCGAAATTACCAAAATCGACGCATGGACCAATCGTCCGATCTGGCCGCAGGGGCTAATGCGACCCGAAAAAGGTCAATGGGTTCCCGAGACGCTCAACTGGGACTTATTTATCGGCCCTGCCCCGATGCGTCCTTACCATCGTGCCTATCACCCATGGGATTGGCGTGGCTGGTGGGATTTCGGAACAGGCGCCCTTGGCGATATGGCATGTCATGTACTCGACGTCGTTTCAGCCGCCATGAAGGTAGTACAACCGGTATCTATCGAGGCATCATCAACAGCTTTCAACACCGACAGTGCACCGGTGGCTGCCACCATTCAATACGATTTCCCTGCCCGTCCGAAAGAAGGAAAGATTAACATGCCGCCTGTAACAGTATTCTGGTACGACGGAGGACTGCTGCCGCGCCGTCCCGAAGGATTGCCTGACGGAGAAGAATTGGGCACAGGCCGCAATGGCGTTATTTTCCACGGCACAAAAGGAATATTGACTTGCGGTAACTATGGTGAAAAATACCGGTTGTTGCCGGATAGCAAATTTGCCAATCTGCCCAAACCACCCGCCACCTTACGCCGCGTCGGCATGAGCCACGAAATGGATTTCGTCCGCGCCTGCAAAGAATCACCAGAAAATCGTGTGATGCCGCTTTCCAACTTCGAATATGCCTGCCCGCTCAATGAAATGGTCGTAATGGGCAACCTCGCAGTCCGATTGAAAGACCTGAACAAAAAACTGATGTGGGACAGCGCCAACATGCGTATATCCAACCTCTCTCCTACCGATGAAATCAGAATAGCCAACGGCATCCCCAATCAAGACCCCCGCCAGGTCCGTCTGAACGCCATCGAAGCCTCCACCGAATACATCCGCCATAACTACCGCGAAGGCTGGTCGTTAGGTGTTTGATTAAACTCTATTTATTTGAACACATGTAATCCTTGTTCTTAATGCATAATTTTACCCTCCAATTTTTGTCTAATTGGAGGGTATTTTCCTTTGTTTAAGTTACTTGTTTTTTTCTAAATGCATAAGTAACAGGAAACTATTAAAATAAATTTGCCTTGCATGAAAAAAAATACAAACATAATTGTAGCCGCTTGCTTGCTCCTTTATCTATTTCCGACAGGTTCATGTAATAAAAAGGAGGCGCTTCCAATTAATGTAATTCCGGTAGCGAGGACTATCGGGGAATACCATATTCTTAATCTTAGTGATTATGCAATAGACATCAAATATATCCCGTTGGAAACAAATGACAACGTTTTGCTTGGAGGAATAACGCAAATTGTGTATGAGAATGAAAATATCCTTATTTGCGACAGACTGCCTCCAAACTGTTATTTATTCAACAACAATGGTATGTTTTGTAGAAATATAGGACAACTGGGACAAGGGCCGGAAGATTATCTTTCAATTAGTAATTTATCAATATTTGAAAATCTCATTTGTCTGTTTGATAAAACTAAATTATTAATCTTTGACACCGCCGGCAACTTAATTGAAAGAAATCGTGTGAGGTCAGATGAAATTCAGGAAATATACTCTTTACATTCTGCCTGGTGTCAAATGATTCATTTGAAAAAGGATACTTATATCATGAATGGAACTACAATGTTTGGAACTTATCCGACAGCTATGCTGTTTGAAAGGGATCAATCTGAGTTGGAATTAATAAAAGAATATCCAAATTATATAACAATAGATAAAGTACGCGGATTTCTTAGTCCCTATGAATTGGGAATTATGTATCGTTTTAATGATGAGGTGAGGATATGGAAAATCATAAACGATACGATTTTTACAATTGGCCGGGACACAGAAATAAAGGATGCTTTTATTTTTGATTTTGGGAAATATAAAACAACACTTGCTTATATTGAAAGAAAGGAAGGCGCTAACGACCGTGATTACCGGAATAATTTTATTACTCCCCTCACTATCTGTGAATCACTTAACCATTTGTTTATCAGATTTGACTTTGGATATCAAACCCCGGAACCTATTGAGATGATTGGCAGGCAATATAATTATTTTCAAACTTATGTGCATTGTGTATTTGATAAACGCACGGGGAAATTGACTTTAATGCTCCAGCCGGTCAAAGGGAAATTCGGTTTTAATAACGACATAGACGGAGGCCCCGTTATTTGGCCACTTTATATTTCTTCCGAAAATGAATTGGTGTCTGTTATTAACCCCGAAGAGTTTATGGAATACTATGCAATAAACAAGAACCCTTCTGCGGAACTTACAGAACTCGCTAATAAGCTTAAATTGGATGATAACCCCATTGTAATTATTGCAAAACTGAAACAGTAAACTTTTGAGTCTTGATATTGAAGTAAATGCTGAAGAACGATTTATTTTTAAAATATTATTCAAACATAATTAATCATCTAACGTTTAGATTCAATTGAACTGCTTTCCCCGATTTCAACGCTACTTTTTGGGTTTTGCTGTTGTATTTGACTTGTATGGTGCAATCGTTGGCGGCAAGGAGTGTGGCGGCTGTTAATTGGTTGTTGTCCCATTGCATATCGACAGTGATATTGCCGCGTGCTTTTAGTCCTTTGACTTCGCCTTTGTCCCATGCTTGCGGCAATGCAGGTAGAAGTACTATCAGGTTTTCCTGGTGGCTTTGAATCAGCATTTCGGCAATGCCGGCTGTGAAACCGAAATTGGCGTCGATCTGAAAGGGAGGGTGGTCGGTAAACAAGTTGAACAATACGCGTTCGCGTTCCAGCTCAATTGCCTTTTTCCATGCGGCGTCGCCGTTGCCCAAGCGGGCATAAAAATTGATCAGCCATGCCTTGCTCCACCCCGGCGAACTGCCTTGTCCCTGTCGAGCATATTCCTGACGGCGCTCGACGGTTTTTATGGCGGCTTCGAAAAGTGTTTTGTTATCCGGTGTAATTTCCGAACCGGGAAACAGACCGAAAAGTTGGGACATGTGACGGTGGCCGGGTTCCACTTCTTCGTAGTCCTCAATCCATTCCTGGATAATTCCGTAACGAGGGCTTACCTTAGTAGGCGGTAAATCCCTGATAACCGCTTGAAGCCTTGCCGCATATCGTTTGTCGTCACCCAAAAGGCTAACGGCTTTAATACAAGCATTAAACAGTTGCCTGATAAGTTGAATATCTTTTGTAGCGCCATACGTCAGCATATAAGTTTCGCCGTTGGGCAGCCGGTATCTGTTTTCGGGCGAATTGGATGGCGCTGTAACCCATTGTCCGTTTTTATCCCTGACAATAAAATTCAATACAAAGTCAGCCGCCTCTTTCATCACCGGCCAAGCTTCGCGCAGGTAATTCAGGTCTTTTGTAAACAGGTAATGTTCCCATTGATGCAATACCAACCAGGAAGCAGCCATCGGATAAGTTCCCCAGCCTACTCCATCAGTGATAGCCGTGCGCCCGAATACATCGGTCAGATGGTTCATTGTCCAGCCTGTCGAATTGTACGTTTTTTCAGCTGTAACACGTCCGGGTACACGAAGCGCATCAATCAGGTTGTTCAACGGGATAAATGTTTCGGAAAGGTTGCATACTTCAGCCGGCCAGTAATTCATCTGGATGTTGATATTGGTATGAAAGTCGGAATTCCATGGCGCATCAAACTCCTGATTCCAAACGCCTTGCAGATTAGCCGGTAAAATGCCCGGCCGACGGGATGAACCCATCAGTAAATATCGGCCATACTGAAACAGCAACGTTGTAAAACTTTTGTCGTCGGCTCCCTTTTTGAGGGCTTCTAAACGCTTGTCGGTTGGCAAAGTTGCGTTGGCGTCGTCAAACAAATTGAATGAAACGCGGTTGAACATCACAGCATGATCGGTAATATGCGCTGCTTTCACCGTTTCAAAAGCGACATTATTCATCCGAGATAGAGTCGTTGCACATTTTTGAACAGGGTCAATATTTCGGTCGAAATTTAATATGGACATATTGTAGTCGGTGGCAGCGGTAAGGTAAAAAACGGCTTCATCGGCGTTTTCCACATAGAGTGAATTATTTACGGCCATCAAGGTTCCACCTTTATTGTATCCGACGACACGGGCGGCAAACTTCATATACATCCCGGCAGGTGACGAATTGCTTCTTGGCAGATCAACGATTTGTCCTGTTAAGGTGATTTCGTTTTTACCGGTTGTACTGACGGTTGCATCCTGTTTTCGCGTAAGTGACAGTTTAAAAGTCAGTTTGCCTGCCTGTTCTGTTTTTATCCTTACCACCATGACATCATTGACAGCCGAAGCAAATACTTCCTGCGTATGCCTGATTCCATCGAGCACAAAGGAGGAAGTAGCTATTCCGGTTTCAAGATCCAACCGGCGTTGATAGTCGGGGTATGTATCCCGTCTTCCGGCAGGTGTGCCCGCATAGTTGATAATGATATCGCCCACAGGCTGATACGATCTGATTCTGAGCGGATCGCTTACTAAGGATTCTTCAGCAAGCGCGGCAGCTTTGGCGATTTCACCGTCGAGCAGCAGTTGCTGGATGGTCTTCAACGACGAACGTGCGTCGGCGTCGGATTGTGTCTGACAACCTGCCCATAAACTTTCTTCGTTAAGCTGGATTGTTTCGTTCGGAAAAGCGCCATACACCATCGCTCCCATGCGTCCGTTACCGACCGGAAGCGCTTCGTTCCAATTCCTTGCTGGTTGTTCATACCATAAAACAGGTTCTTGCGCGATGGCTGCAAGAAAAAAGAGGACATAAACAGTCGTAAGAATTATTTTTTTCATTTTTAAAATTTTTTTTTATTGGCAAGCAAAGTAAGAAAAAATTATCCAATCATGCAAATATGCGTTTTTTTATTACTTTTGTGCCTGAACAATATAATATAAAAAACAATGAATATGAAAAAACTTTTCACTACTACGATTGCAATTATAGCTGTAATGGCAACACTTACGGCTTTGGCACAAAACGATCCCAAGGCAAAAGGCCTTGAAAGTATTACAGATGATTTGGTTATGGCCCAATTGAATTTTCTCGCCTCTGATTGGACCGAAGGACGGGAGGCTGTTTCAAAAGGGGCTTTTTTGGCAGCTGATTATATAGCAAGCGTATTCCAAATGATTGGACTTGCTCCTGCAGGCGATATGCTGCCTAACGGTACACGTTCTTATTTACAAAGAGTCCCCTTAGTCCGTACCAATCCGGGCGACTTGCAAAATTTGAGTGTAATTACCAATTCGGGAAGTACCCATATAACAAAAAATTATACACAAGGCACTGATTATATGGTACAAAACGCAGGAGATGTTTCGAAAACTATTTCGGCGCCATTGGTTTTTATCGGTTATGGTATGATCGATGAAGCCAATGGATACGATGAATTGAAAGGGATTGATGTAAAAGGGAAAGTCGTTGTTCAACTGTCAGGTTATCCGGGACATCGTGATACAACAAGCGCTGCTTACGAGAAATTTAAACCAAAGCGCACTCCGGGAGCAAGACCACAAATCGATACAAGATTTGTTTCAGGAAACGCACTTATGGAAAAAGGCGCCTTAGCAATTGTCACTATTATGCCCGACAGGGTTGTCTCTACTCAGTTTTACACAAACACTACTTTCTATCCCAATCAAAGAATAACGCCGACATCAAAAGGAAGAGTATCACTTTACGCTGCTACACCCAATGAAACACCACTTTTGGTTCTTGCTTCGCCTCGTTTAGGCATAGATTTGCTCAGCGCTTCAGTTAATATGGAAGAATTTGAAAAAAATGCCGCTAAAACCATGAAACCGCAATCATCCAATCTGCAAGGGAAAAGCATCGAAATCGTATCTACCGTCAAAAGTGAACTCGTTATGGGCGTTAATGTATTAGGTATGATTGAAGGAAAAGATAAAAATAAAAATATTGTTGTCGGAGGCCACTACGACCACATGGGTACTAACGGGGCACAAATCTGGAATGGCGCCGACGACGACGCGTCAGGGACAGTGGCCGCTATGTCTATCGGACGTGCATTTTTGGCTTCAGGAGTGCAACCTGCATGCAACATGATATTTGCTGCTTGGACAGCCGAAGAAAAAGGGCTTTTGGGATCGAGGTATTATGTTGAAACTTTTCCGGATGTAGATCAAATTGTAATGAATATGAATTTCGATATGATTGCGCGTGATGCGCCTGATGATACCAACAAAAACCGGGTTGATTTTACGTATGTCGATGCCTATCCGCAATGGTTGACTTTTGGCAAAGCAAATATTGAAAAATATAAACTCCCAATTGCCCTGAAAGAAGACCCACGACCTATCGGCCATACGGATGGAACCGACTTCACCCCGTTCTCAACCGCCGGACGCCCTTTTATCAGTTGGTTTACAGGGTTTCATCCCGATTATCATCAGTATACGGATAAACTAAACTTAGTCAATTGGCAAAAATGTATTACTATAATTCGGCTGGGATATCTTATCACATGGGATATCACAGAGTCGGTAAATGAATAGTAGTAAAAATATCGGACGAATCGCTTTGACACCCGGTATGTTAATCGTAGGGGCAAGGTATGCCTTGCCTCTACAAAATATTTCCGACCTTAATCAAATACTCCGCAATCTGAACCGCATTGAGCGCAGCGCCTTTTTTAATCTGGTCGCTGACAACCCAAAATGTCAATCCGTTCTGATTGGTCAGGTCTTTACGGATACGGCCTACATACACCGGGTCTTTGCCGGCGATAAACAACGGCATCGGATATTCTTTTTGGGCGGGATTGTCCTGCAAGACGATACCGTCCATTTCCGAAAACGCTTGTCGGGCTTCTTCAACGCTGACAGGCTGTTCGGTTTCAACCCAAACGGCCTCGCTGTGAGCGCGTAAAACAGGCACACGCACGCAGGTAGCGCTTACTTCGATATCCGAGTGCATGATCTTGCGTGTTTCGTAATACATTTTCATCTCTTCTTTGGTATATCCGTTGTCCGTAAATACATCAATATGCGGTATCAGGTTGTATGCCAATTGATAAGCAAATTTTTCGACCGTCGGTTCCTCGCCTTTTACAATTTGTTCGTATTGTGCAATCAACTCCGCCATTGCAGAAGCACCGGCTCCACTCGAAGCCTGATAGGTTGCTACGTGCGCCCTTTTGATATGGGAAAGATTCTCGATCGCCTTTAGGGCGACTACCATTTGAATGGTCGAACAATTCGGATTGGCAATGATGCCACGCGGACGAACCAAAGCGTCTTCGGCATTGACTTCGGGCACAACCAACGGTACATCCGCTTCCATACGGAAAGCGCTCGAATTGTCAATCATTACCGCGCCATGCTTTGTAATTGTTTCGGCATATTCAATGGAGGTCTTTGCTCCGGCCGAAGCAAATGCGATATCTATCCCTTTAAAGTCATCATTATGTTTCAGTTCCTTTACCGAATACTGTTTACCACACTGGGTATATACAGATCCTGCACTACGCGATGAGCCGAACAAAACCAACTCATCCAAAGGGAAATTCCTCTCTTCGAGCACCCGCAGAAACTCCTGTCCTACGGCGCCACTTACTCCAACAATTGCAACTTTCATTTTTTTAACACATAAAATTTGTTATAATTCAAAAATATAATTATCTTTCGCGGTTATTTCGTAGCTACAAAAAATCTGAAGAAACAACCCGAAAAATCATGCAAAATTATGAAAAAAAAACGACTTTTCTTTCTTTTCTGCTATATTTCCCTGTTCTGCGGTCAATTATTTGCCGCTGACTATACACAGGGATGTGTTTTAATTACGGAAATCATGGCAAATCCGGAAGGGTCAACGTTTTTTCCGGAAACAAAATATATTGAAATTTTCAATGCCTCGGATTCGCCTGTTGACTTGGAGGACTGGTTGTTGGTATCTGACGATATAAATGTCGCTTTACCCGAAGTGGTTTTGGCTAAGGGGCAATATGCGGTTCTATATGAAGACGGAAACACTATTCATATTGATGCAGGTGGATTGGATATGCCATTGTCTTCTTTTCCGGCCATCTTGACCCATCTAAAAATCGTAAGCCCCGATGGGGAAGAAATCGATGTAATAACCTGTCCGGCGCCTCTGCCTGCCCGTTCGTGGGAACGTGATGGGGAGGGAAATTTTTATCTTTCGAACGATCTGCGTGGAGGTACGCCCGGTTCGGTAAACTCGCCGAAAGAGAATCCTCCGGTAACAGATGACTTCCACATAGGCGATATTCTGATCAATGAAATGATGGTCAATCCGGGTAGTTCATTAGTTTTCGGCAATGCGGAATATGTTGAACTGTTCAATGCCACATCTTCTGAAATAAACCTGAAAAACTGGACATTTATTTACCATGCAAGCGAAACGTCAAGTACATTGGTCGTATTACCCGAAACTTTACTGCCTGCCGGAGGTTATGCCGTATTATACAGGACAGGAAAAAATTTAGCTGTCGATCCGGGTGGGATTGCCATTTCTGTCGCCAACTTCCCCTCAACGCTTGCTAATGCAGGACGATTATTAGAATTGAAAAGTCCGCAAAATATTCTGATTGATGCCGTTACCTATCCTAATTCAACCTCTTTTGCAGGGAGTTCGTGGGAGCGCGAGAGTGATGGGAATTATTACCTTTCGAACGATTCACGCGGCGGTACGCCCGGATCAGTCAATTCTGCCGATAATGTCAGGTTTGGCGATATCCTGATTAATGAAATCATGGTCAACCCCGGCAATTCATTGATTTTCGGCAATACAGAATATATCGAACTATACAATGCCACATCTTCTGAAATAAACCTGAAAAATTGGACATTTATTTACCATGCAAGCGAAACGTCAAGTACCGTAGTTACTTTACCATATATAAAAATACCTGACGGTGGTTATGCCGTTATATACAGAGATGGGAAGCATTTGGATATCGATGCAGGAGGTATTGCAATCCCTGTTGCAAATTTCCCATCAACACTCGCCAACACAGGACGATTAATAGAAATCAAAAACTCAAAAGGCGTGCTGATTGATGCCGTTACCTATCCTAATTCCACAGCTTATGAAGGAAGTTCATGGGAACGCGACGGGAATGGAAATTACTATCCTTCCTCTGATCCGAGAGGCGGCACGCCGGGGTCGGTTAATTCATCTGATAATGTCCGGTTGGGTGATATCCTGATCAATGAAATCATGGTCAATCCTGTCGGTTCATCAGTTTTCGGAAATGCGGAATATGTCGAATTATATAATGCTTCAACCGCAGACATTAATTTGAAAGGATGGTCATTTATCTACCATGCAACAGAAACTTCAAGTACTTTAGTCGTATTGCCCGATGTTATCTTACCTGCCGACGGTTATGCTGTTTTGTATCGAACTGGAAAACAATTAGATATTGATGCAGGCGGCATTGCTGTTCCGGTTACTAACTTCCCCTCTACACTCGCCAACACAGGACGATTATTGGAAATCAAAAACTCAAAAGGCGTGCTGATTGATGCCGTTACCTATCCTAATTCCACAGCTTTTGCCGGAAGTTCATGGGAACGCGACGGGATTGGAAATTATTATCCTTCTTCCGATCCGAGAGGCGGCACGCCGGGGTCGGCTAATTCATCTGATAATGTACGGTTGGGTGATATCCTGATCAATGAAATCATGGTCAATCCTGTCGGTTCATCAGTTTTCGGCGATGCGGAATATGTCGAATTGTATAATGCTTCAACTGCAGACATTAATTTGAGAGGATGGTCATTTATCTACCATGCAACAGAAACTTCGAGTACTTTAGTCGTATTGCCCGATGTTAGCTTACCTGCCGGCAGCTATGCTGTTTTGTATCGAACCGGAAAACAATTAGATATTGACGCAGGCGGCATTGCAGTTCCGGTTGCTAACTTCCCCTCTACGATCGCCAATACAGGACGATTAATAGAAATCAAAAACTCAAAAGGCATTTTGATTGATGCAGTAACCTACAAAGATGCGACAACGATTCGTGGATGTTCGTGGGAGCGCGACAGGGTAGGTAATTTTTATGCATCCGCCGACCCGCGAGGTGGCACGCCCGGTTCGGCAAATTCATCGGATGATTCACGGTTTGGCAATGTGCGGATCAATGAAATCATGGTCAATCCTGCCGGAGCAGCCGCTTTGCCTGAAACCGAATATGTCGAACTGTATAATACCTCCTCATCTGCCCTAAACTTGAGAGGTTGGACATTTATTTACCACGCAAGTGAAACTTCAAGCACTGTAGTCACATTGCCCGGCATCATATTGCCTGTCGGCGGCTATGCCGTTTTGTACAGAGAGGGAAAAGACATCACGATAGATGCCGGTGGAATCGAAATTCCTGTGGCCAACTTCCCCTCTACATTTGCCAATACGGGACGATATGTGGAATTTAGAAATTCGAGAGATATCCTGATTGATTCGGTAAGCTACAAAAACTCAACTGCTCTGGCAGGTTGTTCGTGGGAACGCGACAGAACCGGCAATTTTTTTCCATCCAACGATCCGCGTGGAGGTACGCCAGGCTCTATCAATTCTTCAGATGATTCACATGTTGGCGATGTATGGATCAACGAGATCATGGTCAATCCTACCGGTGCAAACATTTTGCCTGAAACCGAATACGTCGAATTGTATAATGCCTCCGATTATGCGCTGAATCTGAGAGGTTGGACGTTTATATACGATTCGAGAACCGTCGTCACACTACCCGGCGTCATTTTGCCTGCAGGCGGATATGCCGTATTGTTTCGAGATGGGAGAGATATGCAAATCGACAGGGGAGGTATTGCTATGCCTGTTGCCAACTTCCCCGCTACACTTGCCAATGCGGGACGATTATTAGAATTAAGAAATTCAAGAGACATTCTGATTGATTCCGTAATCTACAAAAACTCCATCAATATATCCGGATGTTCGTGGGAACGTGATTGGGACGGGAATTTTTATCTGTCTAACGATCCACGCGGTGGTACACCCGGATCGGTTAATTCTTTAGATGCTTCCCTGTATGGCGATGTATGGATCAATGAAATCATGGTTAATCCGCGAGGAGCGGTTTTGCCCGAAACAGAATATGTCGAATTATATAATACGTCCGTGTCTGCTATCAATCTGAGAGGATGGAAATTTATTTACCATGCAAGCGAAACGTCAAGTACTGTCGTTACATTACCCGGCGTAATACTGCCTGTCGGCGGTTATGCTGTTATCTATCGAGACGGAAAAGATATACAAATCGATACAGGTGGCATTTCAATTCCTGTTGCCAACTTCCCCTCTACCCTTGCCAATGCAGGAAGATTTGTGGAAATTTGCAATTCGAGAAACATCCTGATCGATTCCGTAACCTATCAAAATTCCACAAACTTTGCCGGACGTTCTTGGGAGCGCGATCCGGAAGGGGATTATTATCAGTCGAACGACTCACGAGGTGGTACACCCGGCTCAATAAATTCACTCCGGGAACTTTCCAAAAAACCCGACTATTCAGTATTCGGCGATGTGATTATCAATGAAGTGATGGCCGACCCACGAGGCTTAACGGCTCTCCCCGAAACTGAGTATGTGGAATTGCATAATGTCTCTAATGTCATTATCGACCTTAAAGACTGGACGCTTATCTACGATGAAAGAGTAAATATCGTATTGCCTGATATTATCTTGCCTGCCAACGGATACGCCGTTCTATTCAGAACGGGCAAAGAAATTCATATCGATGACGGTGGCATCGCCATTCCTGTGACAAACTTCCCTGCTACGCTTGCTAATGCAGGAAGAAAACTTGAACTAACCAATTCTTTAGATGTCCTGATTGACTCCATAACCTATAAAACTGCTAAATCCGCTCAGTCATGGGAACGCGACGCGGCAGGCAACTGGTATTTCTCAACCGATCCACGCGGCGGCACTCCCGGATCAGTTAATTCTCCCAAAGAACCTGTTATTGAGCCTGATGACGCCAAATATGGCGATGTTTTGATTAATGAAATTATGGCCGATCCGAGAGGTTCGACCGCCTTCCCCGAAACCGAATATATAGAGTTGCATAATATCCTTAATGACCCTATCGACCTTAAAAACTGGACATTAATCTACGACGAAAGAGTCAGTATTACACTACCGGAAGTTATCTTGCCGGCCGGAGGCTATGCCGTCTTATACAGAGCAGGCAAAGACATTCATATTGACGATGGTGGCATCGCCCTTCCTTTGTCAAACTTTCCGGCAACCCTTGCCAACACAGGCAGACATCTTGGCTTGATAAATCAGAAAGGTACTTTGATTGATTCCATCACATATCCGGCGGCTCAGCAAGCCTGGGCCTGGGAGCGCGACCTGGACGGGAGTCTGTATCTCTCCTATAATCCGCGTGGCGGAACGCCCGGATCTGCTAATTCGCAAAGAAGTAATCCGGAAGACCTAAACGAAGCATCCCTGTTCGTCAGTGAAAAAGAATGGATTTTCAACGAATTACTACCCGAAGAATCTATTGGAGGCAGCGAATATATCGAATTGTACAATCTTTCAAACCGAACACTCTATCTAACCGGATTATCGATTGCCACCCGAAGAGCAGACGGCACCTTGGGTACACGCTACGCCCTTTCATCTATCAAAGAATCTTTTCTGCCGGGTGATTATGTCGTACTTACTTCTGATCGAAACGGTGTGTTGGATTTTTACTATACACCGGCGCCTCAACAAATTTATGAAGTACGCCTGCCAACCTTAAATAATACCGGAGCTACATTGGTTTTATTCAGAACTACCGATGAAATCGCCATTGACGAAGTCAGTTATACGTCCAAATGGCATGACCTGTTTATCCGTAACCTCAAAGGAGTAGCGCTCGAACGAATAAACCCGGAGGCGGATACCCAAAATCCTGCCAACTGGACTTCGGCCACTTCGGCAGTAGGTTATGGCACACCTGGATATCAAAACTCGCAACACAGGGAATCCGATACTAACGAGGCAATTCAGGTAGGTATTCCCGAATATATGGATGGTTTTGGACATTATTCAATTGCCTACCGGTTAGACAAAAACGGATACCACTGTCGCATGGAAGTCTATGCGCTCGAAGGCAAAAAAGTGGCCGATATCAGCAACAATCAGCTATTGGGATTTGAAGGCGAAATACGCTGGGATGGGTATGGAGTGGATGGAAGCCGCCTACGGGCTGGCCTGTATATTTTCTACGCCGAACTGTATCATCCTGATGGCCAAAGAAAAAGTTTCAAAAACGTATTCCTCGTAAAACCATAAAACTGCGAAAACTCCCTCTCTGTGTTTCTCTGTGCCTCCTCTGTGTAACTCCGTGTTTCACAGAGACCCACAGAGGAGACACAGAGTTACACAGAGAAAATACAATTTTTAAAACGACGAAAAAATACATACATTTGCAGTCTATTTCGTATGTTTTTTTGATGAAAATAGGAACAATCGACTTAAAAGAGCACCCGGTCATGCTTGCGCCGATGGAGGATGTCACGGATATTTCTTTTCGCTTGATGTGCAAACGATTTGGTGCAGATGTGGTCTATACCGAATTTGTATCGAGCGATGCGCTTGTACGCCATGTGAATAAAACGAAAGCCAAATTGACAATCGACCCGTCTGAACGACCTGTCGCCATTCAGCTATATGGAAAAGAAGTTGACGCTATGGTCGAAGCAGCCCGTCTTTGTGAAGCGGCAAATCCAGATTTCATCGACCTGAATTTCGGTTGTCCCGTTAAAAAGGTCGCTAATAAAGGCGCTGGCGCCGGTATGTTGCGCAATATCCCACTTATGCTTCAGATCACGCACGAAGTAGTAAAAGCGGTATCTATTCCCGTAACGGTAAAAACCCGTCTCGGATGGGACGCCAATAATTTGATCATTCCGGAGCTGGCCGAACAGTTGCAGGACTGCGGGATTGCCGCACTGACCATCCATGGCCGTACACGCTCGCAGATGTACACAGGCGCCGCTGACTGGACCTTGATAGGCGAAGTAAAGAACAATCCGCGTATCCGGATTCCCATTATCGGCAACGGCGATATCACTTCACCCGAAAAATGCAAGGAATGTTTTGACCGTTATGGAGTCGACGGTGTGATGATCGGACGGGGCAGCATCGGACGCCCGTGGATTTTCAGGGAAGTCAAACATTTTCTCTCGACCGGCGAAAAATTGCCCTCAGAATCTTTCGGTTGGTATTTGGATGTATTGAAGCAACAAGTCCTACAAAGTGTCGATCGCTTAGACGAACGCCGCGGCATCCTGCATATCCGCCGCCACTTGGCTGCCACACCTTTGTTTAAAGGAATACCCGACTTCAAACCAACCCGCGTCGCCATGCTTCGCGCTGAAACTGTCAATCAACTATTTGAAATTATGAATATTAATATACAATCATTATGAAACGACTATCAATCGCTGTGCTGATAATTGCAGCAGGAATTATGTCAGGTTGTTTACAACAGGAAAACCGGACGAACAACGAAACAAAAGTCATTGAAATCAACAATGCACTTACAGAGGCGGAAATTGCCCGCAAACTATTTACCCCGGAGGTAATGTGGAAAATGGGACGCGTGGGTAACAGTACGGTGTCTCCGAAAGGCGACAGGTTTGCTTATACCGTTACATTCTACAATATGGATGAAAACCGGAGCGTAACAAATATTTACATGCAGTCTTTCGGTAGCTTTGAGCCACTTCAACTAACAGATAATGTCGGCAACGAAAGCAACCTGCAATGGAGTACAGATGGGAGTAAGTTGTATTTCCTGAGTTCGCGTAGCGGCGAAAGTCAGCTATGGAGTATCCGACCTGATGGAAGCGCCTCCACCCAACACTCTTTTTTCAATGAGGGTATCGATGGATTCGGACTTACAAAGGATGAAAGTAAAATCTTCTACCTCCAAAGCGTACAGGTCGAAAAACGTAACTCGGCAACAATCTATACGGATATGGATAAATCAAGGGCCAAGATTTACGATGATTTGATGGCACGGCACTGGGATCATTGGACTGATGGCAACTACTCACATATCTTTATCGCCGATTTAAAAGACGGTAAGGTTGCCGCCGGAAAAGACATTATGGAAGGCGAGCCTTGGGATGCTCCTTTATCGCCTTATTTTGATGTGTCCGAAATCGCATGGAACAATGCAGGTACGCAATTAGCCTATACCTGTAAGAAACAGACCGGTGCAGTGTATGCCGTTTCGACCGACAGCGATATTTTTATTTATGATTTGGCAACCGGCAGAACAACGAACATTTGCAAAAACAGCTCGATGGAATCGGCCAATATGCCCGGATATGAAAAATATCCGGTATGGAGTCCGGATGACAAACTCATTGCATTCGGCTCGATGCGTCGCGCCGGCAACGAATCGGATAAAGAGCGCCTTTTTGTGTGGAACAGCGCTGACAATTCGATGAAAGACCTGACCGCCGGATTCGATTATAATGCCTCCAATATCGTTTGGTATGGAAATGAGATTTATTTTATCGCTCCGATGGAAGCAACGCTTCAACTTTGCAAAGTCGATCTATCAGGGATTGTTAATGTAATTACACAAGGCGACCATGATATCAAAGCATTTTCTGCAAACGGACATAAATTCGTAGGCGAAGTCACCCAGATATCAATGGCCACCGAGTTGTTTGAGATAGATATAAATAGCGGACAAATGACGCCTCTCACTTATGTAAATCAAGCTATTTATGAAAATATTCCCTTAGGGGACGTTCAAAAACGCATGGTCAGGACGACCGATGGTAAACAAATGTTGACATGGGTTATTTTCCCACCTGATTTTGATCCGAACAAGAAATATCCTACCTTACTGTATTGCCAGGGAGGACCGCAAAGTGTTGTCAGTCAATCGTGGAGTTACCGTTGGAATTATCAGTTGATGGCGGCACAGGGATATATTGTTGTGGCGCCCAACCGGCGCGGCTTGCCATCGTTCGGACAGGAATGGCTCGACCAGATTTCGGGCGATTACAGCGGACAAAATATTCGTGACTATCTGAGCGCTATCGACGATGTTGCCAAAGAGCCATGGTGCGACGAAACCCGTTTGGGCTGTGTAGGAGCAAGTTATGGCGGTTATTCGGCGTTTTTCTTAGCCGGAAACCACAATAAACGATTCAAGGCCTTTATCGCGCATTGCGGAATTTTTAACTTTGAAAGCATGTATGGCGCTACCGAAGAACTCTTTTTCCCGAACAATGATTACGGCGGAACCTATTGGGATAACAACCCTGTTACGCTACGCTCTTATGCCAACTCACCACATAAATTTGTGACGAAATGGGACACGCCAATTTTGATTATTACCGGAATAAATGATTTCAGGGTGCCTTACACGCAAAGCCTGGAGGCCTTCACAGCCGCCCGTTTGCGTGATATTCCTTCGCGTTTGGTGGTGTTCGAAAACGAAGCGCATCAGGTATTCAGGCCTCAAAACTCAGTTGTCTGGAATCGTGAGTTTTTCAGTTGGTTGGATACATATTTGAAATAAAATGATTCTTATTGCAGACAGTGGATCGACCAAAACAAGTTGGTGCGTAGCTGAGAAGGGCAATCAATTGCAACTGCTTCAGACCTCGGGTATCAATCCGTATTTTCAGTCGGGAGAAGAGATAAGCGACAGACTCACAGAAGAGTTATTTCCTCGATTAGAGGTTGACAAAAAGGATATTACGGCAGTCTATTTTTATGGCGCAGGTTGTGCGTTTGAAAAGGTAGAGGTCGTCAAAAAAGCGATTGAAAGACTGATAGGTGCAGCGGTCGTTGAGGTTTATACGGATTTGTTGGCCGCGGCAAGGGGAGTTTGCGGCCGGCAAGCCGGTATTGCCTGTATCTTGGGAACAGGGTCTAATTCATGTTTTTACGACGGTCAACAGATTGTACAAAATGTATCTCCGCTCGGCTATATCTTAGGCGACGAAGGAAGTGGCGCCGTGTTGGGTAAATTATTAGTGGGCGATTTGTTAAAAGGAATGTTGCCGGACGGATTGAAAGAGAAGTTTTTGAAACAATACGACCTGACTCCTGCGCAAATTATTGATCGCGTCTATCGCCAACCTTTCCCCAATCGTTTTTTGGCGAGTTTGTCTCTTTTTCTGGCAGAAAATATACATGAACCGATGATTCATACATTAGTACTGAACAGTTTCAAATCCTTTATCACACGAAATGTATATAAATATGATTACAAAACCTGTCCGGTACATTTTACCGGATCCATTGCCCTGTTTTACAAGGATATTTTAGCTGAGGCGGCCTCCGAAACCGGTATCCGAATAGGTACCGTAGTACAATCGCCTTTGCAGGGGTTAGTCGCTTTTCATTCACTTTAAAATCTTCGCTTGTGAACAATTTTTTGAAAATAACAGAATCACCGTCTCTTTACAACGACCTGGAAAGCAAATCGGTCAGGGAGTTATTGGAGGAAATAAATACGGAAGACCAAAAAGTCGCATTAACAGTTAGGGAAGCGATTCCCCGAATTGAAAAACTCGTCGAAGCAATTATTCCCCGCATGCAAAAAGGCGGACGGCTGTTTTATATTGGCGCCGGTACAAGTGGACGGCTGGGCATTCTCGACGCCTCCGAGATACCTCCTACTTTCGGATTTTCTCCCCATTGTATTGTCGGCATTATCGCCGGAGGGGATCGGGCGATCCGTATGCCTGTCGAAAATGCAGAAGACGATACCGAGCAGGGATGGAAAGATTTACAGGCGTATCAAATTAACCGCAATGATACGCTTGTAGGCATTGCCGCCTCAGGAACAACGCCTTATGTTGTCGGTGCGCTAAGGGCGGCACGGACGGAAGGTATATTGACCGCCTCGATATCAAGCAATCCGGATTCGCCGGTTTCGGCCGAAGCGGATATTCCGATTGAAATAGTCGTGGGGTCTGAATATGTGACCGGCAGTTCGCGGATGAAATCGGGAACCGGACAAAAAATGATTCTCAACATGATATCCACCTCTTTGATGATAAAGATGGGACGGGTAAAAGGGAATAAAATGATTAACATGCAACTCACAAATCAAAAACTGATTGGCCGCGGCGTCCGCATGTTGATGGATGAATTGCAAATCGGCGAAGACCGGGCGCATACGCTTTTGTTGATACATGGCTCGGTAGCCAAAGCGTTGGAAATCTGTCGAAAAACGCCATAATGTAACAAATAATAAAAGAACATTGCAAACTATAAAAAGATAACTGCTACCTTACAAAAGTCATCAGATAACTTATAATCTTCTTCACTCTCTCTCATTTCGTAATACCTTGTTGGCTGTCAGCGCTTTTTTATGAAAATTCTTTTACCATTCCATTTGCATAATCTGTTCTTTTGATATGGTGATACATTGATGACTGAAAACTTTTAACATTTTCAATATCAAAATCATTTTGCAATCCGAGCCAAAACTTTGCCGAATTGCCAAAGAACAAGCTTAAACGTAATGCAGTGTCGGCTGTAATTCTTCGACTATTATTAATAATACCCGAAATTCGTGTTTGTGGAATGTTCAGTTCTTTGGCAAGACGATATTGTGAAATACCTAATGGAATTAAAAATTCCTCCTGTAATACTTCACCTGGTGTTACGTTGCTTAACCTTTCCATTTTTTTTATATTTTTTAGTGATAATCATTAATTTCTATTTCTGAGCTGTTGTTCCCGTCCCAACAGAAAATAATTCTCCATTGATCATTGATACGAATACTGTATTTGTTTTTCAAATCTCCTTGTAATTTTTCCAGCCTGTTGCCCGGAGGTATTCGTAAATCATTTATGTTTTGTGAGTTATTTATCATTCTTAACTTACGACGTATTATATTTTGAATTTCAAAAGGTAATTTTGTCGAAATATTTCCGTTCCAAATTTTTTCAACCTGTTTGTCTTTGAATGAAAGTATCATCACTTTTAAAGTATAACGTTTCGCATTACTAACGGCAAAAGTAAGTATATTTTATTTATTCTGCAAAAAAATCAGTATCATTTATTTTGAAATAAACCCCGGTTTCTCTTCTGCACTTTCACAGCATTACAACCAATGGCATAATATGTGCAGGAAGCGTTATCCCGAAATGTTTTCGACAAGCGACAAGCCTCACCTCGTTCGACAGTTTTTTTAAAATAAATCAAAAAATTCCATTTTAAAAACCATAATTCGTATTGGGCGTAACTTCTAAGTCCTCTATAGATTTAACGGCTTCGCGAGTTTTTTGCCTTTAACATTGTATGCAAATCATCTGCTTCTACCAAATTCTTCAATAAAACTGGTATCAAAAAAGATATTGTTGGGATATTTACATTCACTATCTTCAAGTATTGCGCGCATTCGGTATAGTTGGCCAGGACTGTAACTGCCAACAGCAGAAAGCCACGATAGTACACGGAGACCATTTGGCGTTTTAATAACCGTATCAATCACTATTCCCTGCGTTTTCCCACCTTTTTTTACCCAAATGATGACCTTGTCAAATACATCAACCTCTGTAATATTTTGATATTTTTTACCTTGTATTTGCACTATTTCGCCGTCGAAAAGATCTTCATAGGAGCGAATAAAAATTTCTGCATCCTCATGATAAAAAGCGGTTAATTGATCTTTGCCTAAAGGTATTGATGAAGGATCAAAGATAGCGTCATTTACTAAAGCAATGCATTTCCATGCGGTCAGACTAAGGGCAATATCACTTATCGTTACCTCGCTGACCATACGCTTCGCGTTTTTTGCATTCCCATTTTTTAAAACACTTGTGGCAAACTCGAGCCATTCATCTTTGTGCTGAGTGTTTCCTCCACACGATGTGATACATAATGCAGTACTTGTGAGGCAGATTGCAATCGCAACCAATTTCCTCAAATTTAATTTGTTTCTTAACATAAAATTAAAATATAGTTTATAATTTTGTTTGCAGTTCATTTTTTGTAATTTATTAGACAGCCACAATCTGATTTACCGATTGATTTGTTTACGTTTTACGAAATACCATGCTATGATAAGTTCGAATGCTAAAATAGAAAGGAAAAGCGCACTAAATAAATATATCAAAGGATCAATTTCTAATTTATGCTTAATTAGTGTATAAATCAGAATTCTAACTATTGTAAGAAAAAATAAGATTAATGGAATACAAAAAAGCGACCATCCAATTCTCTTATTGAAAATTAAAAAACACAATCCAAGTAAAATACATAGATTGAAAAATACTCCTTCCAATTCAGGGAAATCATTACTATTCAAATCATAAAATGTCATTAAAAGCCGCAAATGTATTAACATACATATTATAAACCACACTCTCAGAACAACAGATGATTTGAGATTTGGTTTCATATTTGTTTTCGATACTGTTAAAGTTGTCTTGTAAATAATATACATGATTAAGCAGCAAGTTAATAATTCTACTGCTTTCAAGATAACGGAACCCCAAAAGAATCCCATATTTCCGTTGTATATATCTCTCCAATAAGCAATAAGCATGATCAAGCCACCACTGAAAATTGCAATCATGATGAACCAGTATGGTTTGAGTGGTTTAGCGTTAATCCTTAATCCAAGACTGTATCCTTTCATATTTCCTGTTATTACAGTAATAATGAACCATATTGCAAGCGGCGGAAAATGATAATACGCCCATCTATAGTCGGGTGGCGAATAATTAAATTTAAAAAGAATAAAATCATTTAATGTAACTGTACATATACAAATAAATCCTCCCAGTACAAAATACATCCAATATAGTTTATCAGTCTCTTTAAAAAGGCAGAAACTTGAAATAGTTACTGCTATACCATATATCATAAAAAATCCCGTTTCATGGAAGTACAAACGATCTGGTTCCCATGACGAATGACTGTCAATCTGCAACGCAAAAAATAAATTTGTTACTAATAACAGCAACGCATAAATTAATAAAATACCCAACATGGGTTGTACTGTACGAATTTCCTTCTCCATCTTATAAGTAATGTAATTCACGTTTAAAATTAAAAAACATACGCATATAAATACCGAGCCAAAAAATCAAGAAGGCGGATCCCAATAGAAGTAATAAAATAAGATTACCTGTATCTTTTAGATAGTTCTTTTCAAATATAACCCCTTTTACTCCTTTAACAGTAATTTCCTCTGATAAAACTAACCCCGTCGATAACAATTTTTCAATCATTCCTTGCCTAATTTGTACTTTGGAAAAGACTCTTGCTTTGCATGTAACATATTCTTTTTTACTAAATATACTGGATTTAGAGATAGCCGTGACAGAATAGGTCGGAGAATAAAGAATAACATCTACCAACTCGCTTTCTATCTGTAGTTTTGAATTTTCTTTGAATAATGCATCATCAGCGCTTAGAGAGGCGCATTGTTCATACGCTGAGAAAAAATCCTTGTTTTCCAAAAATTCTACAGCTACATCCATGGCAATTTTTTCAATTAACTGTGGATTGTCCCGAGTAGGAACTTCGATTAATTTGACTCCCTGAAAAATTGCTACAGACAGAATAAATAACATTCCAATGTTTTTCAGGATAAAAACAGCGACTACTTTAATTTTTTCATTCATATTATTTTTTTTATAATTGTTTGTAACCTTTAATAATTTTTATCTCCTTATATTCAATTTTCAACTTACTTCACTTTCAGATTATTATTTTTATGATTTTTTCTGTTTTTACGTTGATCATCGCAGAGTAAGGAAGACAAGAAAATTACCGACGGCTGCACAGGACAGATGCCGGTAATACGGTATGTTATATAGGCATTTCTTCCTATATATTCTTTACAATCAAATAATTGAGGGGGGGGGGGGGGGGGGGGGAATTTTTTTTTAAAAAAAGAAAGCCATAAAAAACACACCCGCCGCGCTCTCGTCGTCGTGGTCGGGTTGT
>Ga0082212_10001881_pt1 | contig 30905 bp, 25 predicted proteins | sample TergutNt197P3_FD_71548 | JGI IMG/M metagenome (GOLD analysis project Ga0082212, IMG submission 71548) | Neocapritermes taracua P3 segment gut microbial communities from Petit-Saut dam, French Guiana - Nt197 P3 | ecosystem: Host-associated > Arthropoda: Insects > Digestive system > Gut ...
GGCCGCCGCAGGCTCAAACCCAGCCGGGACGACCGTCACATGCTCGACTGCCGCCGCGGGCTCGACCGCCGCAGGCTCAAACCCAGCCGGGACGACCGTCACATGCTCGACTGCCGCCGCGGGCTCGACCGCCGCAGGCTCAAACCCAGCCGGGGCGACCGTCACATGCTCGACTGCCGCCGCGGGCTCGACCGCCGCAGGCTCGACCGCCGCAGGCGTCACCGTCACCGGCTCGATTGCCTCCGCTCCCTCCAAACGCACCGGATTGACCGGCCAGGCCCACTTATCCTTATCAAAATCGTACATGGCTACGCCCTCCTTCGGCTGTCCTTATTATCTACTTTACCCCATCACCCTTAAACAACCCTTAAAGAGCCGCCATGGCATGCCGGCCATTTTTCGCCAAGCCATTCGCGCGGCCTCATCCGCCCGCAAGCCTCGTATAGCCCGCGAGCCTATCTTTCGCGTCCTCTTCGCAGGCCGCGAACAACGCCTCGGCCTCGTCCGGGAACTCCGCCGCGAGCGAAGCGTAACGCACCTGCCCCATGATATACTCGCGGAAGCTCTCCGTCGGCGCCTTGCTGTCGAGCGTGAACGGGTTCTTCCCCTCGGCCGCGAGCCGCGGGTTGTAGCGGTAGAGCTGCCAATAGCCCGCCGCCACCGCGTCCTTCATGTCCTCCTGCGTCTTCCCCATGCCCTTCTTCAGGCCGTGGTTGATACAGGACGCGTAACAGATGACGAGCGACGGCCCGTCATACGACTCGGCCTCGAGCACGGCCTTCAGGAACTGGTTCTTGTCAGCCCCCATGCCCACCTGCGCCACATAGACATAGCCGTAGCTCATCGCCATCATCCCGAGGTCCTTCTTCTTCGTGCGCTTGCCCGAGGCCGCGAACTTCGCTATCGCCGAGGTCGGCGTGGACTTCGAGGCCTGCCCGCCCGTATTCGAATAGACCTCCGTGTCGAAGACCAGGATGTTCACGTCCTCGCCCGAAGCCAGCACATGGTCGAGGCCGCCGTAGCCTATATCATAAGCCCAGCCGTCGCCGCCCATAGCCCAGACGCTCTTCTTCATCAGATAGTCCTTGTCGGCAAGTATCTCGGCGCAGAGCGTGCACGCCGGGCAGCCGCAGCGCGTCGCGCCCGCCTCCTTTGCCGCTTTTACCTGCGCGAGCTTGTCCGCGAAACCCGGCCCCGCGCCCTCGAGGAACGCCAGCGCCTCGTCGATGGTCGCGATGCCCCATTCCAGCTTCTCAGCGTAAGCCACGGCCGCGGCCCTCGCTTCCGCCCCGCCTTCGCCCATATGGCCGAGCCACGCCTGCGCGGCTTCCTTCAGGTCCTGGTTCGCGAAAGGTATCCCTATCAGTTCGCGCGTCTTTTCCGCGAGCCCGGCGCGTATCTGTTTCGTCGCGACCGCCATGCCGAGCCCGTACTCGGCATTGTCCTCGAACAGCGAGTTTGCCCAGGCCGGCCCGCGCCCGCTTTCGTCCGCGCAATACGGCGTCGACGGCGCCGACGCTCCCCAGATAGACGAGCAGCCCGTCGCGTTGGCGATCATCATTCGGTCGCCGAAGAGCTGCGTAATGACCTTTATATACGGCGTCTCGCCGCAGCCGGAGCACGCGCCCGAGAACTCGATATAGGGCTTGGCGAACTGGCTGCCCTTGACCGTCCCCTTGTTCATGATCCCGTCCTTTACGGGAACCGTCGTGTAATACCTCCAGTTCTCCTCGTCCGCTGAATCCCAGCCGTCAACGCCCATGACGAGCGCCTTCTCCTTCGCGGGACAGATATCCGCGCAGTTGCCGCAGCCCATGCAGTCGAGCGGGCTGACCTGCATGCGGTAGGAAAGCCCCTCGAAGCCCTTCCCCGTCGCCGGGATCGTCGCGAACGACGCGGGCGCCGCCGCCTTTTCCCCCTCGGTCAATAAAGCGGGCCTTATGCTCGCGTGCGGGCAGACGAAAGCGCACTGGTTGCACTGTATGCATTTTTCCGGCAGCCACGAAGGCACGGTGATCGCGACGCCGCGTTTCTCGTATGCCGACGTGCCGGACGGGAAAGTGCCGTCCTCCCTGCCCGAAAAGCAGCTGACCGGAAGGCTGCCGCCCTCCTGCCTGTTCATCGGCACGAGGACCTCCTCGATGAAGGCCGGCCGATCGATGCCGGCGGCGCCGCTGTCCGGCGCGGTCGCCCACGCCTCCGGCACGTCCACGGCCTCGAAGCCCGAGATGCCGCTGTCCACTGCCGCGTAATTCATGTCGAGGATCTTCTGTCCTTTCTTGCCATAGTCCTTTTCGACGCCAGCCTTCATGTATTTCACCGCGTCCTCGATCGGTATGACCTTCGTCAGCGCGAAGAACGCGGCCTGCATCACCATATTGATGCGGTTCCCAAGGCCGATCCCGCGCGCTATCCGGTAAGCGTCAATAATGTAAAACCTGGCTTTTTTCTCAGCGAGCGCGCGTTTGACGGCACCCGGCAGACGCTGTTCAAGCCCCTCCTTCGGCCATATGGTGTTGAGCACGAACACGCCGCCCGGCTTCAGGTCCTTCAGCATGTCGTATTGCTCGAGATACGCCTGGTTGTGGCAGGCGACATAGTCCGCGCTGTAGACCAGGTAAGTGGATTTAATAGGCTTCTGCCCGAAGCGCAGGTCCGAGATCGTAACGCCGCCGGACTTCTTGGAATCGTAAGAGAAATAGCCCTGCGCGTACATATCCGTATAGTCGCCGATGATCTTGATCGCCGTCTTGTTCGCGCCGACCGTCCCGTCGGAACCGAGCCCCCAGAACCTGCACATGATGGTGCCCTCCGGCTCCGCGGACAGCGTCATGTCGCAGTCAAGCGACGACCCGTTCACGTCGTCCTCGATGCCGATCGTGAACCCGTCCTTCGGCGCGGCCTGCTCCAGGTTGTCATAGACGGCCAGTATCTGGCCCGGCGTCGTATCCTTGGATCCCAGGCCGTAGCGCCCCGCGTAGATCTCGGGCCCGCCCGCCTTTCCATAGAATGCCGCGCAGACGTCCAGGTAGAGCGGATCCCCCGGCGCCCCCGGCTCCTTCGTGCGGTCAAGCACGGCTATGCGCTTAACGGAAGGTGGCAGCGCCGCCATAAAGGCCTCAGTGACAAAGGGCCTGTAGAGCCGCACCTTCAAAAGGCCTGCCTTGCGATCCGCAAGCAGGTTTTCAAGCGTCTCCTCGACAGTCTCGCAGACCGAGCCCATCGCGACGATCACGTTCTCGGCGTCAGGCGCGCCCACATAGTCAAACAGGTGGTAAGGCCGGCCCGTCTTCTCGCTTACCTGGTCCAGGCATTCGGACACTATGGCAGGCAGCCTGTCATAGTAAGGCTGCGCCGCCTCGCGCGCCTGGAAGAAGATGTCCGGGTTCTGCGCCGTCCCGCGCGTAACGGGACGTTCGGGATTGAGCGAGCGGTCCCTGAACGCCTGCACCTCGCCCATATCGAGCATCTCCGCGAGGTCGCCATAGTCCCATGCCTCGATCTTCTGCACCTCATGCGAAGTCCGGAAGCCATCGAAAAAATGCAGGAAGGGCACCCGCCCTTTGACGGCCGCCAGATGCGCCGCCGCGCCGATGTCCATGACCTCCTGCACAGAGCCGCTCGCAAGCATGGCGAAGCCCGTCTGGCGCGCGCTCATGACGTCCGAATGGTCGCCAAAAATACAGAGCGCGTGCGCCGCGAGCGTCCGCGCGCTTACGTGGAACACGCCCGGCAAGAGCTCGCCCGCGATCTTGTACATATTCGGTATCATAAGCAAAAGCCCCTGCGACGCCGTATAGGTCGTCGAAAGCGCTCCCGCCTGGAGCGACCCGTGCAGCGCGCCCGCCGCGCCCGCCTCGCTCTGCATCTCCACCAGCCTTACCGTCTGCCCAAAGACATTCTTCCGCCCGTAAGCGGCCCACTCGTCGACATACTCCGCCATCGGGGAGCTCGGCGTTATCGGATAGATGGCCGCGACCTCCGTAAACGCGTAGCTCACATGCGCCGCCGCCGTATTCCCGTCCATTGTCATAGTCTTGCTATTGTTCGCCATATCCTACCCTGTCTCCTTCATTTCTATCATTGAAAATACCTCGGAAAACCATTATATCTTCTTTGCGGGGATATATAAAGGCAAAGAAGCCAGAAACCCGGGACAAGAACATCGCAGACCCGGGACAAGAACATCGCAGATTCTTGCAATCCTGCCTTCGCCACGATAAAATCTCCTCGCTGCCGCTATGGCGGCCTCGAAACAATGATAAGCACGATAACAAGCTTGGAGCTCTACCCCTGGCGCGTTTCCCTTGGCGCGTTTTAATGAAAAGGTAGCCACTCGCTTGCGCTCGTGTCTTTTTATTCGTTCCTGTAAGCGTTGCACGATAGCCCGTCATCGGAATTTTCAGGAAGGGGATGATGTATTGGTCATTGTCGTTGTCGTTGTCATTGTCGTTGTCGTTGTCATTGTACTTGTCGTTGTCATTGTCATGGTCATTCCCCCCTCCGATTCCTGGAAAAGACCCTCTTTCTATACACAAATCGCGTCCAAAGTACGATTATTGAGGCTTATTGCCCCAATTTCTCCCCAAATGCCGCCATTTTCAATGATAATTCGTACTTTGGACGCGATTTGTGCACAAAACAGGCATGCTTTGCGGGAATGGCGAGCGGGGAACAGGCATAGGTAGCGAGCGTAGGACTTCGACTCTTGGAATCGGACATTTTTTCGCGTCCGCTCGAAACTGTTGAGCGTAGAGGGGCTTTTTCAGTGGTTTCGGACGGTTCATTTGACACATGCCGCCCGCCCGTGCAAGGGGACGGTTCAACAGCAATCCCAAGTATAAAGAACATCTGAAAAGTCGGCATTCGCCAACGCCTCTGGCTTAATGAACCAATTCGCGATGCCGCAGTCGCCAAACATAATGCCTGCGTCCTCCTCGTCCTGCCAGGAATCCAATTGCAAGAGCAAAGCGGTATATCCAGCCCCATGCCCATTCCTGCGCGGGTCTTCTTGCGTAAAGTTCGGGTACCCCCCAACCCTGAAACCGCCTTTGGCGCATATTTCCCAGTCCGCGCTTACATCCCACAATTCTTCCGTGATCTCATCCGCGGCAAACGCCCCCTCCAGCGATTGGTACAACTGCGATGGCAAGACCATGTTTTCCAGAAAATCCTGCCAACGGAAGTCTGAACTGGTTATTGCCATTTCGCCAATCCGTGCTTCAAGGCCGAACTCGCCTTCGAACGGAAAGGCAGCTTCATCCCCGATATCCAGATCGGGTGGGGATCGCAGCAGGCTTTCGTCGCCAACGATATCTTTGTGGTAAACAATTCGCCAACTGTCTTGTTCGGCTGGTTCCTCAAAGTTAACCCCGAATACGTCATCGCTTGCTTCGCAGGCGATATAGAACTGCAAAATCCCTTCTCTGGGGAACCCCTCAAGGTGCGGCAATCGTGCGAAATTCAGCTGCGCGATCAGTTTTAACGGCTTCTTGCCGCTTTTGGGGCTGGTGTTGTACGGATAGCCAAACCCCGGCGGCAGGTATGGGATGCCGCCCAGTTTGCTGTCAAATACGCCAACCGCTTTCCGTACCGGCCTGAGTTCGATATATGGCAGCGTCGTACGCCTGAAGATTGCCAGCAAACACTCCTTTTCCTGTTCGGTCAGTTCCCGCCGTGTTCCGCCTTCGCATTGGGTTTGCGCAGGATAATATTTCCTCTTCTTGTTTTTGACAGCGCCAAGCACGACAATGGCAACGACAACAATCACGATAATAGATGCTATAACCATGCAAATTAGCCCGTTTCTATATCCTATGCCCCATATATGCGCACGACTTCAATCATCCCAATGATGTTCCGGTTGAACTCTTCAAGCTCTTCGGCGGGAATCCAGCAATATTTTTTCAGGAACTCCTTGTCTGTCACTGCCCTATTATAGCATTAGCCCAGGACCTGTTGAATCCCCGCGCCCCGGGTGATATCATTGTCATCAAGAAAGAGCCCTGAAACGCAAGACAGCCCGGTCCCGCAAGCCTGACGCGCCGCAACCCCGGCAAAGAGGAGACGCACCATAATGAAAAAACTATTGATCGTGGTCGACATGCAAAACGACTTTATCGCCGGGGCGCTCGGCTCGCCGCAGGCGGAGCGGATACTCCCGTATGTCAAGGCCAAGATCGCGGAATGCCGGCAGCGCGGCGACGCGGTCCTCTTCACGCGGGACACGCACCACGAGGGCTACCTTGAAACCCAGGAAGGCAGGCGCCTGCCCGTGCCCCACTGCGTCGCCGGCACGGACGGACACCTGATAGCGGACGGCCTGGACACGGAAGGCTGCGAGGTGTTCGACAAAGGCTCGTTCGGCTCGATCGAGCTCGCGGAGCGCGTAGCCGAAGGGGGCTATGGCGAGATAGAGCTTTGCGGGCTGTGCACGGATATCTGCGTCGTTTCCAACGCGCTCATACTCAAGGCGCGGCTTCCGGAAACGAAGGTATCCGTCGACGCCCGGTGCTGCGCCGGCGCCAGCGAGGAAGGCCACGACGCGGCCCTGCTGACGATGAAGGCCTGCCAGGTCGACGTGTACAGCTGACGATGAAGGCCTGCCAGGTCGACGTGTACAATAGTTGACAGGACATCGATGCGCCGAAACCCAAACGGCATAGCCGCCAAAAACAATACCCATCAGGAGGCCAGGCAAAATGAAGAAGTATACAACGGAGTACAGGCCCATCTACGCGGACACCGACGCGATGGGAATCGTCTATCACAGCAACTATATCGACCTGTTCGAACGCAGCCGGACCGAGTTCCTCCGGCAGGTCGGCTACCCTTATTCGGAGCTGGAAGCGATCCAGGTATGGCTCCCATGCACAGAGGCGCATTGCGAATACAAAAGCCCGGCCGTATACGACGACCTGCTCGAACTCTGCTGCTGGCCGGCAAAATTGACCTACGCGACGATAAGGATGGAGTACGAAGTGCGGCGGAAGGAAACCGGCGAGCTGCTCGTCAAAGGCCACACCATCCACGCGTTCACGGATAGCCGGCTCAAGCCGATACGCGCGAAAAAGGCCATCCCCGAGTTTTATGAACTGATGTGCAAAATCGCGGACGCCGACCCCTCCGAACGCTAAAACAATTAAAATTCGAACAAAAAAACAGCGTTCCGTCCCTATTTCCTGTTGAAACGCCGCGGCCCGGATGATATCATTGTCCACAAGCCACGCAGCCATGCTTCTGCGTGAAAAAACCAGCTAATAATCATTAAAGCATCGCAGTCCAGCCAGAAAGAGGGAAAAAATGGGAAAATTCAAGGTCAAGGAAGCTAAAACCGGTTTTGTGTTCAGCCTCGTCGCAGGCAATGGGGAAGTGATTGGCGTCAGCCAGGTGTATTCCGCCAAATCATCATGTTTGAAGGGGGTTGAGAGCGTAAGGAAAACGGCGCCCAAGGCGCACATCGAAGACCAGACCGCGGGCGAAAAAGCCGCAAACCCAAAATTCGAGATCTACATCGACAAGGCCGGCGAGTTCCGCTTCCGCCTGAAAGCGTCAAACGGGGAAATCATCCTGGCGTCAGAAGGCTACAAGGCCAAGGCCAGCTGCAAGAACGGCATCGAAAGCGTCGTCAAGAACGCGCCCGACGCCGAAGTGGCGGAGGTTGGCAAATAGCCGCCAAACCAGGCTTATCGATCAAGCGGCTTGCGGCCGAAAAACGCGGGCTCTACATTTTTTTCGTCGTGGCCCTTGCCGCCTTGATTGTGTCCGGCACTGTCTTCGCCGTATACGCAGCCCGGGTTTTCTACACAAAGACAGAAGGCGTGATGCTCAAGCCCTCGCGGGATTATGAGATACATGACACCCTGTACTATCTACAGAACGACCCCGAATGGAGCGGCGACGCCATGGGCGAATCAGGCAGGGCGCTCGGCGGGGCCGGGTGCCTCGTTTCCTGCATTTCAAGCGCTGCCGCAGAGATCGGCGTCCCCGTGACGCCAAAGGAAGTCAACGCAAAGCTCGGCGCCATAGGCGGCTACCAGGGCGCCGAAGTGATCTGGTACAAGATCAACGAGGCGTTCCCGGAAATTGACTACAGGTATTCGCGCGTCTTCACCGGAAAAACCATCGAAAAGGACCTGGCGAACGGGCTGCTCCCAATTGTCAACGTGAAGTACAAGGGCAGCGGCATCACGCATTGGGTACTCATCGTCGGCGCGAAAGACGGCGAGTTCCTGGCCGCCGACCCGCTGAACCAGGACAAGGCGCCCATAGGGCTCAGTTCAACCCACGGAAAGGCCTACGCCTACAGGGTCCTTGTCCCATCGACACGACAAAGCGAAGGCTGAACGCCCCAAGCACGCTCGCATGGCAACCCTCACCCGTCCCCGAAAAACTTCATGATCTCTACAGCCCGGGCGCCTTCGTAAATCACGGGGATGACGCACAGCCCGCTGTAATCGAGCTGCCTCAGGCTTTCGAGGTCGTGGTCGTCAAGCCTTGCCTTGATGACAAGGTTTTTGCCGGCAGCCTGGATTTTCCTGAACGTCCCGATATTGTCCGCGACGTGCTCAGCCCCCTCGTCGATGTCGTATTCGAGCGCGCGAAGGCCCGCGATCTTGCAGATATCGTCCACATACGGCCCGGAGGTCAGGTGCAGGTGCATCAGCGAATAATCCGCAAGGCCTGCCATCGCTTCCGTATGGGGCAGGATAAACTCCCGGTACAGGGAAGGCGAGAGGACCGCCATCGCGTCGTCCTGGATGCGCAGGCACTTTTCCGGCGCCCAGAGCTGGTACTGCCCGACGGCGTAGCCGCCGGAGAACCGTTCGAGCAGCGAGAGGTGCGTTTCGAAAAAATGCCGGCTGGCGTCAGCGAGGTGCCGGAACAGCCGCCGCATGGCAGCCGGCTCGTCGAACATGCCGAAAATGACCTGCTCTTCGCCAAACAGCGCGCCGGCAATATCCGCGAGCCCGCGCAGGATCGGCTGCGTGACGGCCAGGCGCCCGCCGAAAGCCTCTTTCAGTTTTTTGAAATAATGTACGTACTGATCGAGCCACGCGGCATCCGCCCCCCGCTCGACCAGGCCGTCGATCCCCCCTGCCACGCTGCCCGCCTTTTTCGACCATATATGATGCCCCTTCGCCATTGCCCCGCAACCGCAATAGGCTTCCATCCACGGCACTGACACAAGCGGCTCGGCCATCGGGACCGCGTCGTCGTCTATCGCGTCGCTCTCGGCAGCGATGCGCTCATGCATGGCAAGGAACTTCCCGGGCGCGATGTCCTGCGGGCAAAGCATGCCTTCCTTGCCGAGATACGGCATGAACCTGGGGCCGGACACCCAGTCATACTGGAAGATGAGAAGCGGCCTTTCAACCCTGTCCCCGGCCCAGAACCGTTTCGCGCGGCCTATCGAAGCCCCATAGCCTTCCCCGTAGCCTTCCCCATTGCCTTTCGCGTCACCCATCGCCTTGCCCCTCAAGCCCGCGCTTGACCGAGATGTAGCCGCCTTCCATGGCCGATACCGCCAGGTTCGTGAAAATGCCGAGTGCGCCCTCGGTATAGCGCGGGGCCGGTTTCACGAACCCTTCCCGCCGTGCAGCCAGCACGCTCCCGACCTCCTCCGCCGTTTTCGGCTCGCCCGCGATGCCGACGATATCCAGCCTTCTCCCCGGTATGTCCACAAGGATCAAGTCCCCTTCTTCCAGCAAGGCGATGCTGCCCCCCTCGGCGGCTTCAGGCGACACGTGCCCGACGCAAAGGCCCCTCGTCGCGCCGGAAAACCGTCCGTCCGTGATAAGCGCGATGGACGCCGCCAGCGCTTCGTCCGACGCGATGGCTTCCGTCGTCAGGAACATCTCCGGCATCCCGGATCCCTTAGGCCCTTCATACCTGATGATTACCGCGTCGCCCGGCTTGATGGCGCCATGCAGTATCGCGTCCATGGCTTCCTCCTCGCTGTCGAAAGGCCGGGCGGAAAGCGTCGCCCTGCGCAATGCCTTCGGGACGGCCGAATGCTTGACGACAGCCCCGCCCTCCGCCAGGTTCCCGCGCAGCGCCGCGATGGCCCCTTCCTTTTGCATGGGCGCTTCCCTGGCAAGGATGATGTCCCTCTTCCCGAGCCCTGTCCCGTCGAACAGCCGCTCGCAATCGTCGTAAAACCCGCCCCTCGCGATATCCTCGAGGTTTTCCCCGAGCGTCTTCCCTGTCGCGGTGACCGCGTCCAGGTGCAGCCATTCCCTGATTTCCTCCATGATGGCAGGCACGCCCCCCGCATACCAGAAAAACTCAGCCGGGTACGCCCCGCTGGGCTTGATGTTCAGGATATACGGGATGGCCCGGTTGACCCTGTCGAAAGTTTCAGGCGTGATCTCGATATTGAGCGCATGCGCGACCGCGGGGAGGTGAAGCAGCGCGTTCGTGGATCCCGCGATTGCCGCGTGCACCATGATGGCGTTTTCAAACGCCTTTTCCGTCATGACATCCGATGCGCGGATGTTTTTCCCCACCAGGCCCAGGACCGCCGCCCCGCTCTTTCCCGCATAGCCCATGGGGCCGCCCGCGAAGACAGGCGCCACCGCGCTCCCCGGGAGCGCCAGGCCGAGCGCCTCGGCCATTGCCTGCATGGTGTTGGCTGTCCCCATGAACTGGCACGCGCCGCAGGTGGGGCAGGCGTTTTGCTGATAGAAGGCAAACTCTTCCGCCGTGATTTCCTGCCGCTTCAGCATCGCGCTGTACGTGCCGACCATGTTCAGCGTAAGCATGCCCGGCCCCATCTTCATCGCCCCTCCGGGCAGGAAAACCGTCGGGACGTCAATGCGCGCGATAGCGATCAGGGAGCCCGGTATCGACTTGTCGCAGCTCGCGACGAATACCGCGCCGTCGAAAGGCGTTGCCTGCGCCTGTATTTCGAACAGGCACGCGATGAACTCCCGCGAAGCGAGCGAATAGTTCATCCCGTCGTAGCCCTGCGTCTGCCCGTCACAGATATCGGTGGCGTAATAGCGGGCGGCGAACCCGCCTGCCGCCGCCACCGACGCGCGCGCTTCCTCGACCAGCCCGTCCAGGTGCGCGCTCCCCGGATGGCTGTCCCCAAAAGCGCTCCCCAGGAATATCTGCGGTTTCGGCAGGTCCTCAAGCGCCCATCCGGATCCCAGCCGAAGCGAATCCCATTCCGGGGAAATGGCACGGATTTTTTGGCTTTCGAGCATTGGTTTACCTCCCTTTTCCCTTTGCCTCGCGCAGCGTGATAAGCACCGCCACGAACAGCACGGCGCCATATACGATTTTCCGCACGCTCGGAGGGATGTTCAAGGCGGAAAGGACGCCGTCAAGTATCGTAAGGATGAGCACGCCTGCTATCGACCCGACATAGCTGCCGCTCCCGCCCGTCAACGCGACGCCGCCGATGGAAACAGCCGCGACCGACTGCATCTGGTATATATCGCCCATGCCGAGATAGGGCTGCGAAAGGCGGCCCGCGCAGAGCAGGCCCGCCACCGCCGCGAGCGCGCCGCATATGACATAGGCCGCGAGCTTGACGCGGCGGATATCGATCCCGGAAAACAGGGCGACATTCTCGTTGCAGCCCACCGAGTATATGCTGCGCCCGAACCGCGTCTTGTACAGGATCACGACCGCGAAAACGCTCAGGGCTATCCAGACCCAAAACACGTTCGATATCCCAAGGCTCGTCCCGTTGGAGAAGTCCTGGAGGGCGGACGGCGGCGCGTCGGCCGGTTTCCCGTTCGTAATGCCAAGCAATAGCCCCTGGAAGATCGTATTCGTCGAAAGCGTCATGATGACAGGCGTTATGCCGATGTACGCGACGCCGGCGCCATTCACGAACCCGAGCCCCGCGCCTATCAGCAAGACGACCGGGACGACCCATACCAGCGCCCCGTTGTCGCCCTTCGCGAACGAAGACAGCATGAAAGCGGACATGGTGAACATCCACGGGATGGAAAGGTCCATCCCGCCCGTCAAGACGATGAAGGTCTGCCCGAGGGCCGTGATCCCCAGGAACGCGGCCGAGACGGCAAGGACGTTCAGGTTGTTCGCGCTCGCGTAGCCCGGGCGGAACAGTGACACGGTCACGAGCAGCACGGCGGCTATAGCGTAGGTGACGATAATGGACGAATGGCGGCCCCAAAGCTTTTTCGCGATCATTGCCGGCCGCCTCTTTTTTTCTTCCGCAGCTGCGCGTAGGAAGTGATGGTGACCGCAAGGATCAGCAGGAGCCCTTGCACAAGCAGCGTCAAGTATGAAGAGACATGCAGGAACACCAGTATCTCGGTGATGCCCCTCATGATCAGTGCGCCGAACACGCCGCCGACGATGCCGCCTGCCCCGCCCGAGATCGCGGTCCCCCCGATAACGGCGGCGCAGATGCTCAGCATCGTGAACGCGGTGCCTGCGGTCGGCGACCCGGAAGCGACAAGCGCGGTGCGGTAGATGCCCGCGAAAGCGGCAAAAAGGCCGGAAACGGTATAGGCCAGGATATACATCTTCGTAAGCGATATCCCGTTCAGCCGCGCGGCGTTCGGGTTGCAGCCCACCATGTACAGCGCAAGCCCTGTCGGCGTCCTCTTGAAGAAGAGCCACCAGGCAATAAGCAGGACAATCGCGAAAAAAGAGACAGGCAGTATGCCGCCGACGCGATGCATGAAGAAAGAGGCTACAGCCCCTGGCACGGAGCCGCCGTCGACCCTTAGGATCAGAAGCGCCCATCCCTGGCATACCGAAAGCGTGACAAGCGTCACGATGAACGGCTGCATCCTCGTCCTCGCGACGACAAAGCCGTTGAAAAACCCTATGCCGGCGCCGATAAGCAAGGATATGAGGGCCCATCCCAGGATGCTTTCCGGGCTGTCCTGCATATTCACGGCCACAAGGCTGTTCGTGACGCATACGACGCCGCCGACCGAAAGGTCAAAGCCGCCCGATACCAGGACGATCGTCTGGCCCGCCGTGACGAGGACGAGCGTGATGGCCGCGTCCATTTTCGTGGCCATATAGCCAAACCCAAGCGTCCCCGGCTGGACCGAGACCATGATCGCCGTAAGGGCGATGAAAACGATATAAGGCACAAGGGCAGTCCAGTTCCTTTTAAGCGCCTGGGCCAAGTCGATCCTTTCGCTCAATGCGCGCCCCCCTCTTCCGCCTCGACCGGGACGCCAATCGCGGCAGCCGTGATATTCTCCCGCTTGAGCGTCGCCCCGGCAAGCGAGGCGTTGATAGCGCCGTCATGCATGACGACCACCCTGTCGCATACGCCGATGAGCTCCTCGACGTCCGTCGAATAGTACAAAATCCCGTTGCCGCGCCCGGCGAGCTCCCTGACCAGGTGGAAAATCTCGCGCTTCGTCCCGACATCGACGCCCCGCGTGATGTCGTGCATAAGCAGCAATTGCGGCTCCGTCGCGAGCATTTTCGCCAGGACGACCTTTTGCTGGTTCCCGCCTGACAGTTCCATCACCTTCATCTCGGCGCTGGCGGCCCTGATGCTGAGCAGGGCCATGTATTCCTCTACGAGGCTTGCCTCCTTCGCCTTGTCCAGAAGCGGGCCGGTCGTTATTTTTCCCAAAGAGGACAGCGAGATGTTCCGGCTGATGGCAAAAGGCATCAGCAGGCCCTGCGACCCCCTGTCCTCCGGCACCAGCGCCATGCCGTTTCGCAAGCCGGACTCGGGGCTTTTCGCCCGGTACGGTTTCCCGTCCAGCCATATCGAGCCTTGCGTGGGCAAGATCCCGAACAATGCCATCAGCAGCTCCGTCTGCCCCTGGCCGGCAAGCCCGCCTATGCCCAGGACTTCCCCTTTCTTCAACCGGAAACTGACGCCGCGCAAGGCGTGCCCGTCGCTGAGGCCTTCGGCGCGCAGCATGTCGCCGCCCTGCCGGCAGTCCTTCACTTCCGGGAAATACCCTTCCGTGGCGCGGCCCAGCATCAGCGAGATGACCTCCCCCATATCGACATCGGCAACGCTCATCGCGCCGACCGTCTCGCCGTTCCTCAAGATCGTGATGCTGTCGCAGCTTTCGCGTATCTCGCTCATCCGGTGGGAGACGAAAATCACGATCTTGTCCATGTTCGCGAGGCTGCGGGCGAGGTCGAGCATCCACTGCACGCGCTCTTCCGTCAAGGCGCTGGTCGCTTCGTCAAATATCACGACCTCCGGGTCTTTCGAGAGGACCTTGAGGATTTCGACCATCTGGCGCTTCGACAGCGGCAGCTCGCCTACGTTGTCGCTTGGGGAGATGTCGTCCACGCCGTATTTGTCAAAAAGCCCTTTCGTCTGGCTATAGAGCTTCTTCCTGTCAAAGCAGCCAATCCGGTCTTTCGGGATCCTTCCAATGTATATGTTCTCGCCTACGGTCAGGTTCGAGAGAAGGGACAGTTCCTGGTACACGGTGCCTATCCCATGGTCGATCGCGTCCTTGGGCGTACGGAAATCCAATGTCTCCCCAAAAAGGCGTATTTCCCCATTGTCCGCGGTATGGGCCCCGGAGAGTATCTTCAGGAGCGTGCTTTTCCCGGCCCCGTTTTCGCCGAGGAGCGCCATCACCTCGCCGCGGTTGCACGAGAACGCGGCATCCCGCAGCGCGTACACGCCGTTGAAGTGTTTTGAAATATTGAAAAACTCAAGGTCAGCCATGTTGTGCCTACTATACCATAAAAGGCTGTATGCCATAGCGGGGCGCGCCCCCGTGGGCCGCCCCGCCATGCCGGTTCAACGTTTTACTGCTGGTAGTCGATTATTTCCTCCGGGTCCACCTGGATCGGGTAGGCGGAAGGAAGGACCGGCCAGTCAACAGCGGGCGGGAAGTCCGGGAAGTAGTTCACGCCTTCCGCTATCGCCTGGAGCGGCACCCCAAGGTCCAGCCCTGCGTCTTTTTCGTTCACGAAGCAGTCAGACACGAAACTGTTGAATTTTTCCGGGTTCTTCCCTTCGAGCGCCTGGTACGCGATATCGAGCCCCATCGCCGCTACACCCGGGCAGTTGTTGCCGATAATGATATCCATGTCATTCTCGAGCGCCGCCTTGAAACCGCCCATCGTGACAAACGCGGAGCTGGGGATCAGGTCGCGCCCGGCCTGCTTGAACGCGTTGAAGATCGTGTCGGCATATACCTGGGAAAACAGCCCGTCGAGTTCCGGGTTTGCCGCGAGCACGCTCGCTATCTCGGTCTGGCCTTTGCCATCGGCCCATTCGCCGGCGAACTCCGCGACGACCTGGATGTCGTTCGCGTCGAAGACGGCCATCGCCGTGTCATAGATGCCGGTCCCGATCGTCATGCCCGGCAGGCCCGTGTCGACCGCGATCTTTGCCCCCGGCTCAAGCTTGGAAACGAGGTACCTTGCCCACGCCCCGGACATGGCCGCCATGTCGATTTCGACATAGTAGACATCCGGGTGGTCGATCGGCGCCGAGATCGCCACGACAACGATGCCCTTGTCAAGCGCGCGCTGCGCGACAGGCTTCAGCGCGTCGCCGGACGATACGTCGATGATGATCGCGTCGTAGCCCTGCTCGATCATCGCGTCGATTGCCTGTGTCTGGGCCTCGGGCGTGTTGTCCGTGTTTACGATGCTGAACTCCACTTCGCTCGCGAACGGCTCTTTCTCGGAGAACACTTCCGCCGTCTTGATCATTATCTGCCGCCAGTCATTGCCGAGGTACCCGTTGCTGAGGCCTATCTTGTACTTTGCCCCGTTTGCCCCGCTGTCCGCCGCGGGCGCCGCCGTATCGCCGCCCGAAGCCTCTGTGCCGGTATCCGTGCCGGACGTGTCAGCCGGGGCCCCGCCGTCGCCGCCGCCGCAACCAGCCAATACAACGATCATCAGGAATACAAGCGCGATTGCCACTACTCTTTTCATTTGCATTTTCCTCTCCTCCTTTTAATACTATCGATAACCTGTACAGCTCACACTAATAATTCGAAGCGATGTCTGCCGCCATGCTGCTCCATTCCCAAAGGCGTTCCGGATCCCCGTCAAGCGTGATAAGGGTCTTCATGACGATTTCCATGCTGCACCCATGCTTCCGGGCCAGGCCGCACGCGTTTATCAATTCATCCCTGAGCGCCTCGCGGCCCCATGGGGTTGTCGCGAGCCGTATCGAATTGGGCTTGAACGAAATGGCGACGCGGCCTTCCAGCCTGGACATGCCTTCTTCAAGGTCCGCGAATGGCGACATCGATATCTTGCGCAGGCCTGGCAGCTTTTCCGCTTCCGCCGTCTTGTTGCTCAGGCACTCGCAGCAGCCGTAATAGTTCAGCCCGAACAGGGACGCCCATTCCTTTTCGTACGCGAAGCCGAATTCCTCCGACATTTTCGGCGAGACCGATGTCATTATCTGGTCGCAGCCATCCCCCCAATTGTCGCAAAGCCGGGCGCCGATGCCGCTTTCCGTAGGCTTCGCGAGGCCGGAGCAATAGCCGTAGCCGCCTGCGCCGACAGGGACATTGCGGTTGTTGGAAGATACAAGCCCGAGCTCTTCATACCGCTTCGCGCGCGCGACCGACACGTCCATATACCTGCGCATGGCCTTGTGCATCAGCCCCGGGTCCAGTATGAAGTCGTGCAGGCCTTCTTCAAGGCCCATCCACGACAGCAGGTCGTCCCATGGCGCGAAATGGAAGTAATCGATCCCGTGGAGCTTGACGTCAAGGATCCCGCCAAACACGTCCCGCATCCCGTCAAGGCGTTCGAGCGTGGCCTTTTCGTCATATTCGATCGTGGCATGGCTGATTTTCCCCAGGTCTTCTTCCGTGTCGACAATCCTGTCAAAATGGACAGCCCTGTTGTATGCCTCGTCGACGCCGACCATCGAGTCTACCGCGGAATTCCGGATCCCGAACCGCGTATCCAGGATTATGGCGGGGCAAAAAATCTCGGCCTCGACCACCTGGTCGCAGCGCATATGCTTCCATTCATAGATGCGGGACTGCAGGTCGTATTCCAGGGCGGCCCAAAACGGGTCCTCGATGGTCTGCCTTACCTCGTCCCCTGTCTCGATAAGGTATCTGGGGTAATCGCGCACGAGCACGGCAGGCCGGATCATGCGCCGGTCGTTCACGGCGGCCCAGACCTTTTTATGCTCTTCGTTGACAGGATCCTGCGCGAAATCCCGCACTTGCCTGGCAAGCTCCCTGAGCCGCTCTTTCGAACCCTTGCCCAACATAGGCGCCCCTTTCAACAGCCGAGCCGGAAAAGCTTCTCGGCCACATTGTGCAGGATGTTTTCCAATTGGCCCTCCGTCAGCCCCTGGCTCCTGTATTTCGCCAATTCCGTGGGTATGTTGCCTATCACGTCCGAGCCGAACATAAGCCGCCCGTCGGCTGCCGCCACGAGCCCGGGGACCGCGAAGCTCGTCGTCCACGAGCCTTCCAGGTATATATTCGGGCACAGGTTCGCGGCGATGACGGCTTCGCCGGAAAACAATTCGCCGCCCGCGTGCGCGAGGACGATCGGCAGGTCCGGGTATTCCATCGCGGGCGGGATGCAAAGGGACGGCATGGAATTCGGCACGCCCGGCCCCGTATGGATCATCACGGGCACTTTCAAGTCGTTCGCGATCCGGAAGACCTTCTTCGCGTACGGGTGGACGGGCGAGATGCTGTGCCCGTTCGTATGTATCTTCAGGCCCCTGAAATCCAGGTCCTTCACGGCCCAGGTTGCCAGCTTCCCGTACTCGTCCTCCTCAAGGTACGGGTCAAAGCAGGCAAGCCCGAAAATCCTGCCTTTGTGCTTCGCGGCCATGTCCGCGACCTCTTCATGCAGGGCTTCGATATTCACGGCGCCCGGCACCGGCTGGACGATGGACGCGTCGACGCCGTTGGCATCCATCCCTTCGAGCAAGTCTTCCGGCGAGACGTCTATGCAAAACAACCGGCACCGGCCCAAATGGGCGTGTGCGTCTACAATGCGCATATCGCGTACCTCCTATCCTGATTACGGAAAAACCTCACCGCTTTCATCCCGGCTTTGCCCCCTTCGCAAGGCTCACCGCGATTTCAATAATAATATCTTCCTGCCCGCCGACGAGCTTCCTTCTCCCGCACTCAAGGAGGATGTCGCGCTCGTCGACGCCGTACCGCTTCGCCGCCCGCTTCGCGTGCAGGGCGAAACTGCCGTAAACGCCAGCATAGCCAATTGTCAGCGCCGCCTTGTCTATGCCGGGCTTTCGCTCGTCGCCTATGATCGGCAGGAGTACGTCCTGCGCGGCGTCCTGCGCGGCATAGAGGTCGATGCCCGTCTCGTAACCGTTCATCTCGAGCACCGCGGCGAGGACTTCGGTGGGTGTATTGCCCGCGCCTGCGCCAAGCCCGCGCAGCGTCCCGTCAGTGTATGACGCGCCTTCCTCGAGCGCGGCAAGCGTGTTCGGGATGTGCATGGCGAGGTTCGCGTGCGCGTGGAAGCCGACAGGGATGGACAGTCCGTTCACGAGGGAACTGACGCGCGAGCGCACGCCGTCCGGCATCAGGTGCCCCGAGCTGTCCATCATATAGACAGCGTCCGCCCCGTATCCCTCAAACAGCTTCGCCTGTTCCAGCAACAAATCGGGCTCTGCCATGTGCATCATCATGAGCACCCCGAAGCACTCCATCCCAAGGTCCTTCGTCAGCCGCACGTGCTGGCGCGTGATGTCGGCCTCCGTGCAGTGGACGGTGACGCGGCAAAGCTTCGCGCCGCATTCCGCGGCCATCTCGAGGTCCTCCATCACGCCGATGCCCGGAAGCATCATTACCGCGAGCTTCGTGTCCTTGAGCTCGGACGCGGCGGCCATGACCCATTCCCTGTCCGGCGCTGCCCCGAAGCCATAGTTGATCGAGGACCCGCCGAGCCCGTCCCCATGGGAGACCTCCATATAGTCGACGCCGGCCTTCTCGAGGGCGTGCGCGATCGCCTTCACGTCCTCCGGCTTGAATTGGTGCGCCATCGCATGCATGCCGTCCCGGCATGTCGTATCAAGTACCTTGACCCTGTCCCCTTCGCGTTTCATCACTGCCCTTTTCGTTTCCCTTGCCGCATCCGCCGCGCCATCGCTGCCGCGACCCGCACCCCGGCCTGCGTGATAATGTCGAGGTTGCCGGAGTATTTCGGCAGATAGTCGCCCGCGCCTTCTATCTCGACCATCGCCGTCACCATCCTTTGCCCGATGTCAAACTGCGGCGGCGTCGTCATCGCGTAGCCCGGCACGTATCCCTGGATTTCTTCCGCCATCCGGCGTATAGCGCTATCGACCTGTTTCGCTATCCCGTCGTCAAGCGCCTCCACGACGCAGAATACCGTGTTGTGCATTATTATCGGGGGTTCCGCCGGGTTGATGACTATCAACGCCTTCGCCGCCTTCGCCCCGCCGACATTGACGATGGCCTCGCGCGTGTGCCGCGTATATTCGTCCACGTTCGCGCGGGTCCCCGGGCCGACGCTCCGGCTGCCGCTCGCGTTGACCGCTTCCGCGTATTCGACGGGGACAATCCTCGCTATCGCGCCGATGACCGGTATGACGGCCTGGGCGCCGCAGCTTATCAGGTTTATATTGTCCTTGTCCAGGTTCTCTTCCATGTTGAGCGCGGGGACGACCCATTCGCCGACGCCGGACGGCGTCATGTCTATCGCTTTTTTCCCCAGCGCCTTCAGGATCGGCGCATGCCTTTCATGCACCTTGGCAGAGGTCGCGTCGAAGACGATGTCGCAACAGCCGGGGTCGTCCTCTATTGCCGAAATGCCGAGGGCAGACGTCTTGACGCCCAGGCCCTGCGCGATTTTCAGCCGGGGCGAGTCGGAATCCTGCCCCGTCAGCAGGGACATTTCCAAATCCGGGTTTTTCAAGACCTTGTACATCAAGTCCATGCCGATGTTCCCCGACCCTATAATAGCTACTTTTGCCTTTGCCATCCTTTTCCCTTCGCTTTTTTGCCGCGCTATCCCTGCCTTGCCAGCTCTACTTGCCCGCGCATCCCTTCCGCAAGGGCCTTTGAAGCGTCAGCCAGCATGCCAACGTCGACCGTGCATGTCAGGTACGTGACGCCCTTTTCCAGCCACTGCTTTATGAATTCCGGCTTTTCCACGAATATCCCTGTCTTCATGCCGCGGGCCCGGCACGATTCCAGCGCGCCGTCTATCAGCCCGATCACGCGCGGGTCCTTTACCTGCCCGGGGATCCCGAGGGACTGGGAGATGTCCCATGGGCCAAAGAACAGGACGTCTATGCCCTCGATGCCCAAGATCTCGTCGATCATCTCCGCCGACGCCTTGTTTTCGATATGTACGACGACAAGGACTTCCTCGTTTGACGTCGCGATGTGGTCCCCGAAGGGTATCGTCGAGTACCCTGTCGCGGCGCTGTAGCCACAGGCCCCGCGGTTTCCCAGCGGATGGTAACGCGCCGCCGCGACGGCAGCCCTGATGTCCTCTATCGCCTCTACTTGCGGTATCTGCACGCCGTCCGCCCCCGCGTCGAGGCTGCGCATGACATGGATCGGCGCAAAGCCCGGCGTGCGCACGATCGGGCTCAGGCCGGCCGACCGCGCGGCGCGTACCAGGTTGGACACGTCCTCCATCGTGTGGACGCCATGCTCCATGTCGATGATGACAAAGTCCCAGCCTGTCCGGCCAAAGATCTCGACGGAAATCGCGCCCATCCGGACGAACACGCCAATCGCCGGCTCACCCGAACGCAGTTTGGATTTCAAACGGTTTTCAATCATCCAAGCATTCCTTATATAATTCCGTATAGCGCAATTGTATTCCGTAATACTAATTATCATAGTACCCTCGCAAATGTCAAGGACTATTTTTATTGTTGAAATACACGCGTTTTCAAGACTTTTCGGGCTGAATCGCAAAATTGTATAGCAGTATATTACAAGGCATTATTTTTCCGCTATGCGGAATAAATCTGTTGACAACAGGCGCATCGCGGTTTATCATGCAATCATTGCGAAAATCGAGGGGGATAGGCCTATGGAAACAAAAACAGGCAACCAGGTAAACAGCATCGCGCGGGCGCTCCAAATCCTGGAGTGCTTTACGAACACGAAGAATACATGGTCCCTGAAAGAGCTGTCGGAGGAGCTGGGGATGTCCCCGTCGACGATCCACCGCCAGCTTGGGACGCTCGTGACAGCGGGGTACATCAAGCACAACAAGAAGTCAGGCAAGACATACAGCGTCGGCAACCGCCTTATACTGATGTCCTGCTCGTTGCTCAGCCGCTATGACGTACGTACGGTATCCATGCCCTTCATGGACAAGCTTTCCAAGACTGTCGGGGAGACCATCCATCTTTGCCAGCTGGACGGCATGGAGATGTTCTATGTCGAAAAAATAGAAAGCCAGCTCTCCGTCAGCTGCAATTCGCGCATCGGCGGGCGCGTGCCCGCGCATTTTACCGCTTCGGGGAAAGCGCTCCTGAGCGAGCAGCCGCCCGAGTTCATCGATGAGTACTGCCGCTCGCTGGGCACGGTCCCCGCTTTCACGCAGAACTCCATCACGGACGAATCCCGGCTGAAAGCGGAACTGGACAGGATCCGCAAGCAAGGCTATGCCCGCGACGACGAGGAGACGGAGATAGGGCTGGTATGCATAGCCGCCCCGGTCTACAACATGGACCGGCAGTGTATCGCGGCCGTCAGCATCTCCGGGCCGCGTTTCCGCGTCAAGAACAATATCGACGATTTCGTCCCGATACTGCAGAAGTATACCCGTGACATCTCGCGCATGATGGGGTTTGTCTAGCCGGGGGAGGCAGGATCGCCTATTCCTTCGAGAGCCTTTTGATGATCTCGTCCGGGATCCGGTACAGCGGCAGCTGTTTCATGACGGCGCCTGATTCGCAGGCCGCCATCGGCATGCCGTAGACGACGGAGCTGTCCTTGTCCTGCCCTATCGTATACCCGCCCGAATCGCGGATCGCCTTGAGCCCGGCAGCGCCGTCCTTCCCCATGCCTGTCAGTATCACCCCGAGGGCGCGCGGCCCGGCCGCTTCCGCGACAGAGCGGAAAAGCGCGTCGACGGAAGGGCGGTGCCCGCCTGCCTTTTCGCCTTTCTCGCAGCGGACGCAATAGCCGGCGCCGCTCTGCTCGACGGTCATGTGGAAACCGCCGGGCGCGATAAGCGCGCGGCTGGGCAATACCGGGTCGCCGTCCGCCGCTTCCTTCACGGAAAGGTTTGACAACGCGTCAAGCCTCTTCGCGTACAGCTCCGTAAAGCCCGCAGGCATATGCTGGGCGACGACGATTCCCGGCATATTGGACGAGAACTTCGTTATTATGCTGCCGATCGCGTCTGTCCCCCCTGTCGACGCGCCGATCGCGATGACATTCCTGGGATCTATGATCCCGCGCACCCCGTCGGCTTCGAGCAGGATGCCCTCGTCCGCGCTGCGCTGGTATGTCAATCGCGCCTGGGCCGCCGCGAAAATCTTCTCCTTGAAATCCGCGATGAAGCGCTCAAGGTCTTCGTCCATATTGCCGGGCTTTGAAATGAAATCCACCGCGCCCGCGTCGATGGCCTCAAAGACGCTGGCGCTGAGCGACGTGACAACGACGACGCGCACCGGGTACTGCGGCATCAGGCGCCGCAAGAACTTGATGCCGTCCATGCGCGGCATCTCTATGTCGAGCGTGATGACGTGCGGCTTGAGTTCCGGGATCATGTCCTTCGCGTCGAAAGGGTTGCCCGCGAAGCCGACGAGCTCGATGCGGCTGTCCTCCCCGAGCGCCTTCCTGATGATCTCACGGAACAGCAACGAGTCCTCAAGGGCAAAGACCCTGACTGTTTTCTTTTCAGGCTTTGTCTGGCTCAATGCCGTCGACCGTTTCCGTTTCATCGGCCCTGAGCAGCTTCTCCGCGCCAAGCAGCAGCAGGGCCATATCCCCCGCTTTCCCGATGCCTTCGATATAGCGGCTCTCGAACCCGGGCGCCCCGGCGGCCGGCGGCGGCGCGACCTGCCCGTCTTCAATCGTCAGGACATCCCTGACTTTGTCCACGACAAGGCCGGCGGCGACCGAGTCCACATCGATCACGATGATGCATGTACGGTCGGTGTAAGGGATCTCCTGCTTGCCAAACATGAGCCTGGCGTCAACGAGCGGGATGATCCGGCCCCGCAGGTTGATGATGCCCTTCACGAAGTCCGGCGTCCCCGGCACCCTCGTCGCCGGCTGTATGGGGATAATCTCGAGCACATGCCGGACAGGCAGCCCGTATATGCTGTCTTCCACCGAAAAAACAAGGAACCGCCCCTGTTGCGTATCCTCTTCCTCGCAAGGCCCTTCTTCAAAAAATCCTGCCATACATCCCTCCGTTTACCTGTCCTGCCAAATCGCCCATCATTGCCCGATCATTAGCCTGTCCAAGGCCCTGCTAATCGGCCCCAAGCCTGTCCAAGGCCCTGCCCAGCGACGGGGCGTCCATGAACAGGGCCACGCGGGCGCCAAGCCTGCGCGTATCGGCCTGGAAACCGCCGTCGATTATAAGGATAACATCATTTCCCGGCGAAAACCCGGATATCGCCGCGCCCAAAGAGGCGCCGGCCTCGTCGATGGAAACCTGCGGCGTGGAAACGGCGAGCCTGAAGCCTGTCAGCGCCGCCACCGTGCACAGGTACGAAGACCCCACGATATTGCCTGTCTCCACGATTGCCGAGAGCTGCATCTCCGAAATCGCCCCGGGGCAGCCGCCATCGCCATCGCCGGCGCCATCGCCATCGCCAAGGCCTTCGCCCTCGCCATCGCCCTCGCCAAGGCCCTCGCCATCGCCGACGCCCTCGCCAAGGCCAAGGCCTTCGGCAAACAGCCCCGCGAGCCCCTTCGCGTCCTCGCAGCCGATGATGAACAGCAATGCGCCCCGCAAATCGCCATCAAACCCGATGGTGACCGCGACGCAGGTCCCCGCAGGGCCGCCGGCCAGGCTGGCGGCGCCTTCACGGCCCGAAACCATGACATTCGGCACGCCGATCAGGACCGTATCGCCGGCCATCTCGGAAAGCGACGTCGCCGCGTTGCCCGCGCCGATATTCCCCATCTCGCGGAGCGCGTCGATTTGCCTGTCGTCAAGTTCCCCGTAAGGCCCTATCATCAACTGCCTCCTTATGCGTCGTTTTCCCTGGGGCTCTCCTTGGCCTCGATCGCGGCCCTCGCCATCGGCAGCCCCCCTAAGCATCGTTTTCCCTCGGGCTCCCCTTGACCTTGATCGCGGCCCTCGTCAAGCCCGACAGTATATCCGCCTGGTATTGGACCTTGAAATTGTTGATCATTTCGGCGTAGAGCCGCCCGCCGCTCGACGTCACGTACTTTGTCGGCAGGCTGTTCAATGCCAGCGCCAGGATATCGACGCGGTTTTCTGCCGTATCTTCCACGTCCAGTTTTTTCATCACGGACGGAAGGAGGCCTTCCGCGATCTCCATGACCAGGTTAATCGGCCGTCCTCTTTCTTCAGGCATGCCCTCCCCCTTGTTTTTCCGGTCCCGCTCGCAAGCACGGTTTTCAATCGAGTATATTCCTGACTGTCTGGACAAGCCTGTCCGGCTTGAACGGCTTGACTATGAAGTCCAGCGCCCCGGACCTGACAGCCTCGATGACCATGCTCTCCTGGCCCATGGCGGAACACATGACAACCCTGGCGCCGGGGTCTTCCTTCCTGATCTCCTGGAGCGCCGCCAGCCCGTCCTTGACCGGCATCGTGATGTCGAGCAACGTCAGGTCCGGCCGCGTTTCCGAAAACCGGGCCACGGCCTCCTCGCCATTGCCGGCTTCGACGAAATCCGAAAAACCCGCCTTTTTCAGGTTTTCCCTGATCATCATGCGCATGAACGCGGCATCATCGACAATCATGATTCTTTGCATCGCAAACATCTCCCGTGCCAAAGGCCCCCCAAAGAGCGTTTCATTATCAATATTCTGGAAATAAAGTATACCTTAACAGGCGGCAGATTGCAACGCCCGCCCGCGACGGAGGAACCGCCTCGCACATCAAGCGCTGCCCGTAGGGGACGCCGCCCTCGGCGTCCCGTCGCCCCGCGACGGAGGAACCCCTACGCGTCCTTGTCTACGACGAGGTCGTCGGCGTCGATCCTGCGCACATCCTTCTTGTTGAACGAGTCGTAGATGATCGGTATGACGAAGAGCGTCATGAACGTGCCGTACGCCAGCCCGCCGATACAGACGATCGCGAGCGGCTGCATCATGTTCGACCCGCTGCCGATGCCGAGCGCCATTACGATAAGCGCGAAGATGGTCGCCAGCGCCGTCATGAGGATCGGCCGCATCCTCGTGGCCGCGCCTTCGCGTATGGCCGCCACGCGTTCCATCCCCTCAAGCCGCAGGCGGTTGATATAGTCCACGAGCACGATGGCGTTGCTCACTATGATGCCCACGAGCATCGCGAAGCCGATCAGCGAGATGACCGAGAGTATCTTGCCCGTGACGAGCAGCGCGAGGAACCCGCCCGTAAAGGCCAAAGGTATCGTGAACATGATAATGAACGGGTTCTTCAGCGACTGGAACTGCGCGACCATGATAAGGTATACGAGGAGCAGCCCCAGGACCAGCATGAGCCCCAGCTGCCTGAACGCGTCCATGATCGTCGAGCTCTCGCCCGTGATCTCGTATGTCACGCCCGCCGGCAGCCTTAGCTTGCCCACGACCCTTTCCACTTCCGTCGTCATCAGCGTGATATTGTGGTCTTCGTCGATCGAGACGCTCACGGGCATATACCTGCGCTGTTCGGATCGCAGCACGGTAGGCATGGCCTGCCTCTCGCCGAGCGTCGTGATGTCAGCGAGCCTGACCTCCTCCACGGCGCCGTCCCTCTGCGTCACCTTGAATGACAGGTCCTTGATAAACTCCGGCGTCAGCCCGTCGTCCCGCGAGTTCTCGTTGACGACCACGACATCATAGCTGCCGGCGCGCCATGTGACACTCGTCGCGCCGCGTTCGCCCGCGAGCGCCGCCGCGACGCGCTGGTATACCTGGGCCGTGGTCAGGCCGTATTCGGCCGCCTTCGCGCGGTCGACCGTGAAATTGAGTTCAGGCGTCGCCTCCTCGAGGCCGTCGTCAACCTCTTCGACGCCTTCGACTTTGGCCACGGCCTCGCTTATCATCCCCACGGCATCCATGATGCTGTCCGGGCTGTCGCCGTATACTTCGATGCTGATCCCGCTGCCGCCGAGCGCCGACGCGTTCATGCCTCCGGCGTCGCTGACCGATATATCCATGTCCATGCCTTCAAGCGCTTTCTCTATATCGGCCGTGACCCGGGTGGAATTTGCGCCGTCGTCCAGAAGGAGGTAGGAGGTCACGCCGCGCATCCCGCTTCCGCCGCTGCCGATGAGGAACGACAATGTCCCGCCTTCCCCGCCGGAAATCATGCCGACCGTGCCCACGCCGTCGATCCCCTCGAGCCGCGCCATGGCCTCGTCGGCCCGCTCCCTGCGCTGTTCCCTCGTGGTTTCCTTCGGCATGGTCAGCGAGACGGAAAGCTGGCCCGACTCCCCTTCCGGCATATAGGCGAAGCCCTTGTTCAGGATGGCCACGGCGCTGCCGCCAAGCAGCACGACAACGGCTATCAGCACGACGGGCTTGTAGCGAAGCGTCCACATGAGCGCCCTGTCGTAGACGGCTATCAGGCGGTCGAGCAGCCGGTGCTCCTTCGGCTCCATCTTGCCGAACATGCCGCTCGCCATGGCCGGCACGAGCGTCATGGCGATGGCGAGGCTCGCGAGGAGCGCGAACGCGAAGGTCAGCCCGAAGTCCGTGAAGAGCTGCCGCGTGAGGCCCTCGACAAAGATGATTGGCAGGAAGACGCAAATCGTCGTAAGCGTTGACGCCACGATCGCGCCGGCCACCTGCGACGCGCCGGTCACGGCCGCCTTCACGGGCGAATAGCCCTTGGCCCTGAGGCGGAAAATGTTTTCGATGACGACAACGCTGTCGTCCACCAGCCTTCCCACGGCTATGGCAAGCCCGCTGAGGGATATAATGTTGATGGTCACGCCGGCAAAATACATGGCTACCAGCGCGAAGACCAATGAAATCGGGATGGAGCAGAGCGTGATGAAGGTCGGCCTAAGGTCGCGCAGGAAGAGCAACAGGATGATCACCGCGAACAGCGCGCCCCAGAGCAGGTCGGATATGATGGAGTTCGTCACCGTGTAGATATAGTCGCCCTGGTTCAGGAGCGGGGTGAATCTCAGCCCCGGGTGCTGCTTTGACAGTTCGCTGAACTTCGCCAGGATCGCGTCGGCCACGGCCGTCGTCGACCGCTCGCTCTGCTTCGAGAACGAAAGCAGGACGCCGTCGTTGCCATTGATCTTCGCGTAGATGTCCGACAGGTTGTCGCTGATGAAGACCTCGGCCACGTCGGAAAGCAGGATCGGGCCAAGGCCGTCCAGGCCCATGTCCATCAGGACCATGTCCTTTAGCTCCTCGACCGAGCCCAGCTCGTCGCCGACCTTCACGAGGTAGTCGATATAGCCCTGTTTCACATAGCCCGCGGGCATCGAGAAGTTCTGGGCCTTCAGGATCAGGGACACCATTTCCATCGTGATCATGGCGCTTATGTCCGACTGCTCCAGGGCGGTCTCGCGGGCGTCGTCTATCTGCTCGATGCCCATCTCGATCTGCATGATGCCGGCGCTTATCTGCCCCTGCGCAGCCGCGAGCTGCGCCGCCGCGTTTGACAGCTGGAACTGGGCCGAGATGCTCGTGGTGTCAAGCATGCCTTGCGCCTCGGCCATCTGCTCCCCGACGCCTTCCATCATCCCGATGCCCGCTTCGATCTGGGCTATGCCGTCCTTGATCGGATTCTCTATAAGCGCGAACTGGGCCTCGACCTCCTTGGTCACCGGGCCGGTCTCCTCTTCCGTCACCTGCTTCGTCACCTCGGCGGTTATCTCCTCGATGATCGCGTTCCTGACGCCTTCGCCGATCTCTTCTTTTTCGTCGTCCGATAGCGCAAAACCCGGATCGAGCAATTTCCCCGCCTCTTCAATTTCATATATCTTGGCAGCGATCGCGCCCAGTATCATGGGTTCGGCCTTGATGATGGCCTCGGCGACCGCGGCTTCGACAATCGCGTTAAGCGCCTGTTCTATGGCAGGCCCCTTCTGCATCTCCAGCGTCATCAGCTTGTCCTTCAAAAGCGCCAATTGCGTCTTCAGGTCGACCAGGGACCCGCCCCACTGGAGCCAGCCCGCCCCGAGCTTGACCGAGCCGTCGCCCATCTTCTCCGCCAGCTCGTTCACGCCGTCCTCGAGTTCCGTGCTCTTGCCCTTAAGGTCGTTCAGCTTGCCTTCAAGGTCGGCTTTCGTGTCCTCAAGCTCCATCGCCCTTTTGTCCAGCTCTTTTCCGACCGCCTTGCTGATCCAGCCGTTTACTTCCGCGACCTTGTCGGCGTGCACGACGACGTTGACCTGCTCCCGGCGCATGCCGCTGACCTCGAGGCTCGCGACGCCGTCGATGCCCTCCAGCTTTGTCTGCAGCGTCTCGTCCATGAAGCTCGAAAGCTCCGTGGTGTCCATGCCCTCGCACTCGACTGCCGCGATCATGACGGGCAGCATGCTCGGGTTCATCTTTATTATTATCGGGGCGCCGACCAGCTCGTCCCAGCCGCCCTGGAGCTGGTTGATCCTTTGCAGCATGTCGAGCGAGACGGTGTTCAGGTCCGAGCCGTCGGTGAACTCCATCATGACCGTGCTGACATTGGAACGCGACTGCGAGCTGATCCCTTTGAGCCCTTCCAGCGTCGCGAAGCTCGCTTCGAGGGGCTTCGTCACCTCTGCCTCGACCTTCTCGGACGTCGCGCCCGGGTAGCTCGTGATCGTTATCACGTACGGAAGCTCTATATTCGGAAGCAATTCCGGCGTCATGCTGCGGAAGCTCGTGAACCCGAGCGCGAAAACAATGACGACCACGACCAATACGGTGAATGGCTTTCTAACGCTGAAACCTGCCAAATGTTGCTCCTTTTCTCTTCTGCCGAAACCAGGCGGAAGAAGCGTTCCGCCCGATTGTTAAGTCGTTAACAGTATAGTGCTTAACTATTTCGCTGTCAACACGGTTTACAAAACCAGCCAAGCTTATTATAATAGGTTTTGTTTATAATGCAATTTGTTCGAACGGCCAAGGGGAGGACAACGACAGGTTCATGGCGGGCGACTTAAATAGCGAATCTTTACTTGAACTCTATCTATACGAGTCAACTTCCTTGACCGACGCGCTGGACAATATCCTGCTTGAAGCCGAAGCGGGCGGGAAGCTGACGGGCGGCAATGTCAACGAAATATTCCGGATAATGCATACGATCAAGGGCAGCTCGCTGATGATGGGCTATACCGGCATTTCCGGCGTCACCCACAGCGCCGAAGGGCTCTTTTCCGCCATCCGCGACTCCGGCCTTGACACGCAATGCTTTGGCGAGCTGTTCGACCTGGTGCTCGCGGTCTCGGATTTCCTGAAAGCCGAAGTGGCGAAGCTGCAGGAGGGGAAGCCCCTCGAAACCGAAACCGGGCCGCTCACGGCAAAAGTCAAAGGCCTGACGGAAAGGATCCGCAAGGATACGAAGGGCGAGCCCGAGACATATGCCGGCCGCATACTCGGCGCGGAGCCGCTGGCCGCGCCCATGCCTGAGGCCCCTGTGCCGCAGGCCGCTATGCCGGGAGCCGCTATGCCGGAGGCCTTTTCGCCGGAGGCCTTTATGCCGGAGGCCCCCGCAACGGATGCCTTCAGGCCGGAGGCCTTTTCGCCGGAGGCTCCCGCAACGGATGCCTTCAGGCCGGAGGCCTTCATGCCGGAGGCCCCCGCAACGGATGCCTTCAGGCCGGAGGCCTTCATGCCGGAGGCTCCGGAAGGCGGCAGGATACTCGGCACGGAGCCGCCGCCTTTTGCCGACCCGTCCGCGCTGGATCCGCCTTTTGCCGGCACAGCCGCCATGGATTCGCCTCTTGCCGGCCCGGCTTCCCCGGATCCGCCTGCATCGATGCCGGACGAACTCGCGGCCGATATTTCGAAATTTATTGAAAACACGTCGGCTGGCGAAGACGCGCCGACGCCCGGCGGGAAGGAAACTTATTTCCTGCACGTCCATTTCAACGAAGGCTCGAAGATGGAGAACGTCAGGGCCTTTATGCTTGTCAACAAGCTCTCTGAAAAGGGCGCCGTCAACAGGACAATCCCGGCCAGCCCGGAAACAGACCCGGACGCTGCGTCATACATAGTCGAGCGCGGTTTCTACGTGAGCTTTTCGACATCGCTTTTCCGCGAGCAGATAGAGAGGCTGGTGAAGGGCTCGCTCTCGGTCGAGACAGTGTCGTTCCTGCGCAGGTTCCCGGATGACCCGGGCGCCCCGCCCGCGGCCCACGAGCTGCCAAGGCCGGAACCCCGGCCAAGGCCGGCCGCAGGGGACGCCGCCCTCGGCGTCCCGCCACCGCAGGAACCGCCCGCATACCAGGCGCCACCCGCGGACTTCCCGCCGCCCGAGCAGGAAGAACCGCGCCGCCCTGTTTTTAGCGGAGCGCCGCAGCAAGGCAGAAGGCATTCCCCGAGACGCGGCAGGCCTATGTTCTTCGACGTGACACAGCCGCCGGCAACAGGATCGGCGCCGAACAAAGGCAGGCCCGTATTTGGCCAGCCTACAGACCCCGGCCAGCCGGCCCCGGATTCCGGGTTTTGGCAGCCAAAGCCGCCGCGGCCACAAGCGCCACCCGAACCGCCGCGGCCACAAGCGCCACCCGAACCGCCGCAGCCACAAGCTCCGCCCGTAGGGGACGCCGCCCTCGGCGACCCGCTACCCGCGCAGGATGAACCGCTCGGCGTCCCGCCACCCGCGCCGCGGACGCAACCGCGACCGCAGGCCTTGAACTTCCCGCCGCCGGAACCGCCGCGGCCACAAGCTCCACC
>Ga0082212_10001883_pt1 | contig 30897 bp, 26 predicted proteins | sample TergutNt197P3_FD_71548 | JGI IMG/M metagenome (GOLD analysis project Ga0082212, IMG submission 71548) | Neocapritermes taracua P3 segment gut microbial communities from Petit-Saut dam, French Guiana - Nt197 P3 | ecosystem: Host-associated > Arthropoda: Insects > Digestive system > Gut ...
AAATTACTACTTATGAATCATTGGGTAAAGAATTTCGTTTAAAAGATCAAATCAGGGCTTCTTTGGGTTCAGTAATGGACAATATTGCAGAAGGGTTTGAACGAAGCGGTAATAAAGAATTTGTACAATTCCTCTTTATTGCAAAAGGTTCTTGCGGAGAAGTTAGAAGTCAATTATACAGAATTTTAGATAACGCATATTTATCAGAAAATGAATTTAATACATTAATAGATAAGCGCTTATTATTATCAAAATCAATTTCAGGTTTCATTTACTATCTTAAAAATTCCGAAAAAAAAGGATCAAAATTTAAAAATTCAAATTGCGACTCAGAAACCTTAAACCTTAAATCTTAAATCTTAAATCTTCACATGACCCATTTTGACGAATACATACGACAGGGCGAACCCTCGCAACAAGAGAAGGCACAAATTTGGAAAACGGCCATTGGTTTGCAAGATGTGGATGGTCTAAAAGTTTCTGATTACTTAATAGAAACAGCTAAAGAAAACATCGAGGACAGAATTACCATTGACGAGGTTCAATATCGCATTGACAATTACTACAAAATGCAGTCAAACAGACAGAGCGAAACAGAAGCGAGAACAGAAGAGGCCGATAAGGTTGCGGCACGAATAACCGAAATCCTTTCTGAAAAGACATTTTCGTTTTCTCCTGCAGCGTATTGCAACATTCACAGCCGACTGTTCGTTGGAATTTACAAATTTGCGGGCAAAATCCGCGATTACAATATCTCTAAATCGGAATGGGTTCTTGATGGCGAAAGCGTATTGTATGCAAGTTCTGATTATTTGAAAGAAACGCTTGAATATGATTTCAAGGAGGAAAAAGCATTTTCATACAAGGGATTAAACACGCAACAGGTTATAGAACACTTAGCTCATTTTATCGCTTATTTGTGGCAAATTCACGTTTTTGGAGAAGGAAACACAAGAACAACGGCGGTATTTTTAATAAAATATCTCCATAAACTTGGCTTTAAATATGTAAACAATACGCTTTTTGCCAATCATTCATGGTATTTTCGCAATGCGCTTGTGCGGGCAAACTATGAGGATTTGTCGCGTGGCGTGTTTAAAACCCAAATTTTCATTATTCGTTTTCTCTCAAATTTACTCTTGAATGAAAATAATATTTTGAAAAATAGAACTTTACATATTCACTTCCATGAGTTAAATGTGATTTTACCCCAAAATACAGGTGGTCAGAAAATCGAAAATATGAAAGATAATGGTGGTCAGAAAAATATTTTTGGTGGTCAGAAAAAGTGGTCAGAAAAAGTGGTCGGATTGCTTGAATTGCTCGCTGCAAATCCTACGATGACGCGAAAAGCGCTCTCCGAAAAGTTGCAAATCAATCCTTCGGCTGTGCAAAAACACATAGAGAAATTAAAAGCAGAAGGCATTATTGAACGAATCGGCTCTGACAAAAAGGGGAGTTGGAGGGTAAGCGTCTCCGCGATACCGTATTGACGCGCTAAAAAAGTGTATATACTTTTGCAGCATCAAATCAAAGATTAAAAAGATGCAAGCCGAAGCGTTATACACAAGGATGATTGAGTCGTATAAAAGTCTGTTATCATTAAAGGGTTCAGCAACGCCCGGTCTGCGATCATATTGTCGAGGGCACCAAATATCATATCGTAATTTTCTAATCTGGGCGACCACTCGTGAAATAGCAACGGGCATAAAGGAGATAGAAAGTCGCAAGAAGCGAATAGAAAAGAAAAAAGACCTCGAAGCAGGAGCAGCGGATTCCCTTATACAATCGCGTAAAAAAGATACAGGTAGTACGCCATTATTGTATCCTTTACGTATTATTACAGGCGTTAGCGACGAGTTGGACTGTGAAGCCGTATCAAATCCTGCCATGTCTTCCGACAGGCAGGCCATGCTGTTCGAAAGTCAAAATATACAGCCGACCGGTTCTGCTTGCCTTTCTTGCCGTTTTTCAGCGCGTCCGGTTCTGCGCGGTATCCGTATCACCTTTCCTAACGGAGTTAAGCTGTCGATCAGGGAGGCTGACAGCTACGGAATATATTCACTTGTATATGGTAAGGAATCATAAATAGCCGAAGCGATGTTTGCATTAACAAAATCCATGAGTTATTATTTATCACCCGGCTGCATCGACATGCGAAAAGGGATTTATTCTCTGTACCAAATCGTGAAGTCGGAACTAAAACGGAATCCGCTGTCAGGCGAAGTTTTTATCTTTTTGGGCAAAAATCGTCGTTGCATAAAGATATTATTATGGGAAAAAGACGGTTTTTTGCTCTACCACAAGAAACTTGAAAAAGGTGTTTATGAAATGCCGCCAAAACACTCATTTAAAGACAGTTATAGCATTGACTGGCGCACTTTCGTTTTGATGATTGAGGGGGTCGCCATGCGTTCGGCAAAGTTCCGCAAACGCTTCGATAATGGCTTTAAATAGCTTGTAGTCAAATATATAGATTGAAAAATAATTCTGTTTTTTCTTGCCCGAATGAATCGTCTTTTGTACCTTTGCGCCATGCAAGACGAAAAGGACAGAATGATAGAATTTTTGGAGGAGCAGTTGAGACTTGCGGCTGAAAGGGATCGGCTTCACCTTGAGAAAATCGGGCAATTATCCGGCCGGATTGAGCAATTATCCGATCAGATCGGGCAGTCGTCCGAACAAAACGTTCAGTTACTGGAACAGTTGAATCGGCTTCTCCTTAAAATGGAAGATAAGGAAAAAACCATTAAAACCCTTGAGGAAGCGCTACTGCAAAAAAGCAGAGATAATTCCGCCATGTCAGGCAGGATTCGCGGACTGACAAAGCTATTAAAAAACACATCTGAAAAAATAACTCCCGACAGCGTCTCCGATAAAAACCCCGAAACGTCCGAAAATGCTGAAACGCCCGAAAGCGCCATCAGTGCAAAGGATACGGAAAAGCCGAAAGCCTTGACACCAAAAGAGCGCGGCAATAATGGAGCCAGACGAAAAGATTATCACAACCTGGAAGAGGAAATTGTGGATGTCTGGCCTGATGACCCGCTGTTTGACAGGGAAAAGGCAACCGCATTAAGAATTGACGAATCTGTCAGGTATTACTATTATCCATGCCGCATCGTGAAGAAGACTTACCGGCAACATGATTTTGTAAAGGACAGTAAAGTATATACCGCCGCCGCTCTCCCTCGCACACCGTTTATGAACTCGAACTTTGAAGCGTCATTCATAGCCGGACTTATCCAATTCAGATACATATACTCCATGCCGGTGGAACGAATTGTGAAATTTATCAACGAGAGCGGTTTTGAACTGAACAAACAAACCGCACACGGATTGATAAGCAAAACATATACTTTACACAGAGCATATAAACTTCTTTCATTTGAACAGAGTTTCCTCATCGATGGTCATCAAGGTGGATTTTGATCTGGTCATGTCTATACTCGCGTACAACCTGTACCGGTTACTGGCTATGTATCTGGACAGATATCACAACCTGTCGGACGAACGTATCCATGAAATGTTTGTTGTAAACAGCGGAGATATCTCAATAGAACCTACACAAATACGCATGAACCTCAAAAAGAAAAGAGAACTCCCACAGTTGCTTGATTTTGTTAAAAAATCAAACGGATCAAAATATTCCTAGCTCGGTAAAAAAAAATGTGATTTTTAATCCGACTGCCTCATCGTAAAAATTAGGTGAAGATTAACTACATGAAAATTTATGTTGAATAAAAAAACATGAGATTTTGCAGGATATTACTTAGGCAATTGCATATCTACCCCACTATCAAAAAAATCATATTTTAAATTTCCTTTATTTTGTATATATATAATAACTGGGTAAATGCTTGTATTTGTATCACGTATATAAAAAGAGTCTTTTTGATCAACTAAAACATTTATTCTATCCAATAAATTTCCAAATCTCAGTCTTAAATTTTTTACAGAATTTATTTTAGTAAAGATAAAAAACACATTCTCATTATCAATATTTTCATGAAAAAAACTCTCAGCTTCTGAAATACATCCTGTACATCCGCTTCCAGGAATAATAATAACAAAGGAATAGTTTTGAAAACTGAAATTATCCAAACTTTCCAATTTATTAGATATTTTATCTTCATATGTATCTGTTTTTTTACATGAGATAAAACACAATATTAATGCAAAAATGTATTTCTTCAAAATTTATTTATATTAAATGTTTTAAATATCATTAAATCATCATCATCTGACAAGATTTGTATATGTAATCCATCGGGAGACACAAATGTTTGTGAAATCAGATATTCAAATTCAGGAAGCAAGGTTTCTCCAACAACATTAAATTTAGAATCAAGGATAATAACTGAAAATGGTCTTCTTAAATATCTTTCTTCTTTATTATACTTTGGATATGGGAGAAAGGCAAAACGATAAAACAAATTTCTATATTCATCGTATAAAATATTTCTATAACATAGGTTGTTCATGTAATGATTATCTTCAGCTAACCTATCCATGTGATCTAATAAATGAAATGGTCTGATTTTTGAAAAATGTTTGGTTTTAGCAATAAATACACTATTTTCATCTGTTTCGATATTATAAACTAATATGTTATGATCAGCTCCAAAACTCAGAACCATTGTATTGTTATTAAAAGTAGTACATGCACAATTGTATGCAAACAGATTGCCCCAATTATAATTCCCGTACAATTCCGGTAAATTATTGGCAAACTTTATTTCATTTGTATTCAAATCATACAAAGCAGTAGTTGGTCGTTGTTTTTTTTTGTCTTGACTTGCTTGTACTCCTGTATACACCATGAAATTGCATACTTTTCGCATTGGAGATCTTGTAACTGGAAATAAACTGGGAGGGTCTAACTCGCTTGAAGCAAGAGAACGTACATTAAAGTTAAATTCTTTGTGTTTTATCGCAAAATTATTTAAAATGGAGATTTTCCCATACATTTGATGATAAATAAAAATAGAATCAATAGAATGATAATAATAAGATGTGAAATTACCTACACCATTTGGCCCTTCTTTTTCAAATTTAATCTTTGTGATAAAATCACCTGAGAAATAGTCGTATATAACTACAGAATTATCGTATTCATTAGCAAAGGAGAAAAAAAGTGTATCATTTTGAGTAAATAATTGAATTATACTGGTTGTTTGAACAGTCTCTGAATCTAATATGAAAATTTTATCTTCTGATAATTCTAATTCATATTTATACTCAAATACTTTATCATGATTACAGTTAAGTATAATTGTAGTCAAAAAACTTAAAATAAAAAATTTATAAAACTTCATTATTTTCAGGCAATAAAAATAAAATAATTTAAATCGACTAATTAAAAAAAAAAAGATAAAAAACAACTTTATTTGTGTTTATATAATCAGTAGATTTATAATTCAACTATTATGAGGCTTAATGCAAAACCTCTTTTTAAAAAACCACTAATAATTTCCTGAACACGCTGGAGCCAATGCAAAAAAAATGTCCATACAATGATCTTTGTCACTGTCACTTTCTTTTAGACAATAATACTTATTATTATCTGAATTACTAGAAACCTCACAACCAGCAAGAGATTCTATTGTCCCTAACGTAACATCAAAAAAACTACTATTTTTCATTCCTATACTGAAATGAATACTAACTACTATGGTCATCCCAATTAAGAGTAGTCCTACAAAAAAATTTCTTTTCATATTATATAAATTTAGAATTATTTTGCAAAAGTACGAAAACTTTTTGTTTATGGAATTATTGTATCAAATTAAACAACCTCAAAACGAGGTTGTTTTATACCTAATTTTAAATATAATGGGTATCACATTGTTTTTCAGTAAGTTCGCGCGAATATAAAACAAAAAAATCTTTCTTTAGAATATTGCAGATTTTATACAATAATTCAGGTTTGAGGTGTGGCTTTTTTAGTGCCTTGCACAAATTGTCTTTATCAAAGCCACCATCTATGTTTCTAGCTAACCATGCAATAGAGCGATCCTGAATAGTCAACTCTTTTCTGATTGCATCCCCTATGTGAAACCCTTTCTTCATTACAAAACTTGAGCATATTTATTATCAATGTCTATTTTTTTTTGTGGTATGCAAATACCATTAACCATTGTATATTAGTTAGAACGAATATCTACCTCCCTAAAGCATAAAGACTTACGCCTCCTCGATGATTTTCCAGCCGAGGGCGTCGGCTAAGGCAAAGACGGGGGCTTTCAGGTCGCCGTAGTAGGTGACACGGTGCCATCCCCAGCGGTCCCATTCGGTGAATAGTTTTTCGTAATCGCCGACAGGTACGGCAACTAATTTGGTTCGACAGGCGCGGTCGTCGGTGCTGTTACCAACCGATTTGGCCTGGTGAAAAACTACCTCGTAGCCCTGTCTGCCGCCCGGCCACATTTTTAGCGATGTGGTCATATAGCCTTCCGGCAATGTGGAGCGAACCGAAGCGCCTTGCCGGTCTTCGGAGTGTGTCATTATCGAAAATGGATTCGAGGCCCCTTGCGGGCCGAATGGTCTGTTGGATGCAACACAGTGTGCGTAAATGATTTGTCTTCCCTCTACATCCAATACCGGGTCGGAGATAAATCCGGGACGTCCCTTTGTCATAGTCGTCATAACGACCATCGTTACGGTCGAAAACATATCACATTCGCAGGCGCCGATCAGACCCTCGTTCAACAGTTCATGGAAGCCCAAACACGGATAGGCATTGATCTGTCCGCCATAAAAACCGCCAAGACAGTTGACGGTGATGGCACAAGCATCGTGCTTCTTCAAACATTCCTTCATCGCCAAATACATCCTTGCCGATTTTTCCAGTGTATTATCACGAACGCCAACAATTGCTTCGGCGCTGTTTTTCCAGCGATTGACTATTTCCCCGGCCTGATCCCTGTCAGCTTTTTCCCAAAGATCGTTTAATTCGGTAAACGGACGACGGACGATATCTATACCGAGCGAATCTTTGGTCGCATTGGTGAGATCATAACCTCTTTCGAATGCCAAAATGCGCTTCGTTTTAAGTTCCTGCAACAGGTCATTTGTCGAAAGAATGTCAAATCGATCATTGGTACAAGCCATATCTACCTTCACATTGGCGGCAATATCAATTCGTATCTTCGAAACAGCGTCAACAAATGCTTTGACGCCACCCCGCCCTTTGACGAGGTGAAAGCAGTTGGCAGCAGCAACAAGATGATCAAGGTTTCCGGACGGGATATGTGCATAATTTTCAACATTGTTGCGAAGCTGGCGTGCTCCTAATTCTAAATAGCCTGCACCGCCGGCATAAAGAAAGTCGACATACAAAAACGGTTTGCCGGTACCAATCAGGTTGTCAATGAATCGAACATCGCAAACTAAGTGTACCATGATGTAACCATCAATGTCGCCTCGCGTATTATCTTCTTCCACAAGTTTCTTTTCCTGTTCCACATTAGCGATCATGGATTGGACAAACTCTATACCGGGGCATCCGATCGTCCATGCGTTCATGTATTTTTCCATGACCGGCTTAAAGTCGAAAGCAATGTTTGGCCAGCAGGCTTCTTCAGCAACAGGGCTGTGGGCGGCAAAAACGACACGCACTTTCATACTGCGTCGGGGCGTACAACTTTCGGACGTAAGGATCGTTGGGACAGCAAGTCCTGAAAAGACGCCGGCTGCACCTATACATTTTGCGCAACTTGCGAAAAAATCACGCCGCGAATGAGCGCAGCATCCACCAAAAGGTGTTTCATTGGTTTGGGTTATCTGAGGTTTCATTTTCTTGTTTTTTATAAATTTCACACGATGTCAACATTTGTGATTTTAACGGCAAGATCAAGCGTGTACCGCGGACAAGTCAGCTCAGTATCACCTCCATCACTCTTTACCATCATTTCCTTGAGTATCTTTAACGTTTCCGGATCGATAAAGACGACATTATAATCACCCTTAGCTAACCGGAGTGTAAGAACGGTTTCGTACGTGCCGTAATTTGGCTCATAATACGATCCGTTGCTTATAACAGGGAAGCTGTGATGGATATACATCGCATATTGCCGCCCTTTTTCTGCAATCATATTGACGCTGGCGCCGATGGAAGTTTTACGTACGATATCCCTGTCGCGCGTCATTTTAACAAAGTCGAAACTCTCTAAAAATGTCCTGAGATTGCGAAGCCCTGTCAATATCTTACGGTTGTATTCATTCTCGCCGGATGGATTGGATGGCACAAAATATCCGTTCAGCTGGTTGAATCCGGCGCCTCCGCCAACCATAAACTCCCATGCTTCTAAGCGCGATATGGCAACCACATCATTCGATCCTTCTTTAATCCATGAGCCGATGTAGGCTGTTTCGTTGAGTTCGATCGGCTTGTTGTAACCGTAACAACTGTTGAGAGCCGGTACTCCGCCAACCTGACGCCAGCAAAGTGATATGTATTGCGTGACAATCAACGCCACCCTGTCATCGCATGCAAAATCGACACCTATTTCCAATTGTTGCGCTAATAGATGCTTTTTAGGAAGGCGACTCTCGGTTACTATTGCCGTATCTATTTGTCTGTCAAGCCAGAGATATGCCTTGTGCGAATGTGTAAGCACAGTTGTAGGCTCATCGCAGAACTCATAAATGATATTGTCAAATTCGTTCGTTTCAACAATGATTTTTTCGATGTATTTCAGTTGTTCCCTTACAAGCGGTTCGTTATCAAGGGTCTGGAAAGTAATATGGTCGCAATCGCCGACACCTTGTATGTTGGCGTCTTTGTGCAACGGCGAACAGACCCAGTATTTTTCCTGCATGCAGTTGAAAAAACATATCTCTACGATGATGTTGAGCTTATCGGCGTAGGCGAGAAAATCATGTAAGCGCACAAAGTATTCATTATCCCAGCGGCTTAAGTCGAACTTGTTTCCCCCGCCGTTATATCCCGGAATGTCCGATCGCATCCAGGGCGTAATGACATTTTCACCGGGCGACATCATATCTTCCGACATCCAATAACCTATGGGTTCGATAATTGCACCGGGGTAGATTCTTGTGTAGTTTAGCCCATATTCGGCAAGCATATTCAGGTATTTTACAAAGTCGAAATGTATATTGATGATGGCGCCGTAATGCTCAGCCGAAGTGATCAGCAGTATTTCTTTGCCTTTGTAACTGAAATAGTGCGGATTGGTATCGCTGACGCCAATAACGCCCGCAGATGAATTTCTAAACTTTTCTCCTTCTTTTAAATAATTTTCAGGTTTTCTTATAAATCCTGTCGATTGGTTTTGTTGCCCGCAGGATGTGAGCTGCGTTGCTGCAATACCTCCAAGTACTGCGGCAGAGGCAGTTTTGATGGCTGATCTTCGATTCATGTTTTTTAATTTGTTTGCTGATATTATTCTACTGTTAAATTAATCGTGAAATGTTTTATAAATCCCCCTAACCCCCTTCAAAGGGGGAATTTGGCGCTATCTTAGCGTTAACATGGCGCTATTTCAGAAACCGATCTAAGAATGGGTATGTTTTTTCGCCGTTGATTTTGTGTCCGTCGTTGAACCAATGAATATCTGTGCGGTCTGGAATATCCAACTTGTAAGCGTAGTATGCATACACTTTGGCATATTCGAAAGCAACGAACTCGTTCCATCCCACGTTGTCGCGGTATCCCCGCTCGACCATAAACGGACGGGGAGCAATCAATCTTGTTATTTCGGAATAGTCAAATGTATTGGCCATATCAAATTCAAAAATTTCATATTCACGTATCCAAATGTAGCTGAACGGATAGAGAGTTGAAGCATTTTTAATATTCCACGTATTGAAATCGGCAGAGCAAATGGAAAGGCAGTATCCCTCGACCAACGGCGGGACGCGCATGGCTGTCTTACCGCCGTAGGAGAGACCGTAAAACGCAATTTTGTCTTTTTCGACAAACGGCAATGTTCCGAGCCAGTTCACAACTTGCTGGTGCTGTGGAACCATGATCGAAAAGAGCGTTTTGCCGAGCGGATTGAGTTGTCGCTGATTAAACCTGAATCTGTCGTTGCCTGTGAAAATTCCCTGCGGAGCAAACGTAATATATCCGCGCTCACATAATTCAGTTACAAAACCGCTGTAATAAGGATTGGAATTGCCGCGCAATGTACTCTCCGGTTTCCCTTCAAGCCCATGCTGACAAACGACTGCTGCCCGCTTTTCACCCGCTTTCATCCCTTTTGGAACTAAGAGCAAACCATAAACGGTGACACCTCCGAATACGTCGAGTTCGACTTCGTACATCGTATATTTATCGGTATCTTCTTTCAATCGTGTTCTGGGTTTCGGATCGGCAAGCCGATCGTCGAATTGACCGATTTGTTCTTTGGCAAAATAATCCCGATACCACGCTATTTTTTTGGCAAACTCCGGCGATTTCGCATCCTCAATATCATCTAACGGTTTCCAAAAGTCACGACGTGTAAACTCTGCGCGCGCCAATAAGTCCTGTGTATGTCGGTCCATCCCGTTCACAATTCGTTGCATCCTCGCAGCCGGGTCGGGTCGTTTTTCCGAAATAAAAGAAAAAGAGGGTTTTTGCCGAGCTGATGAAGCGTTGTTTTGTTCGACAAAAACAATCCAATTATCCGGCAGTTTTAATGGTTCGACCAATTTCTTTGCCCGATCAATTTCTTTCCTGACGGTTTCGGCGTTGGGTTTGACGATTTTTCCCGGTGTGATGCCTCTTTCAGGTATCATTTCCGGAACAGCAATATCCAATATACGCAAACTGCGTGGAGCGATTAATGTGGCAATTTCCGCATCGCCAAACTGGTCGAGCAGTCCGAAAACATTTCTGTCGATCGGCTCATCACAGACACGATCCCGGTTGGTGAAATAACCGCCGACAGTGGCGTCATCAATGCGGGTATCAACTGCTGCAGCATACATAGCCAGCAAGCCGCCATCGCCATAACCTTCAACCGTGATTGTGCCCGCTGCTTCTTTTTTCAACCAATCAACCAGCGCAAGTATTTCCTGTACCTCATAACCAATGATATGCCTTCCATTTTGAAAAGCGGCGCGGTAGATATACTCCCTGAAAGGCAGTCGTGGCTGAAACAAACTTCTATCGACAAGCGCCGGTATGACAACCCTGCAATCTGCGGCAGGCTGAAATGCCGGAAGCCAATCAGCTTGTTCTTCTATACCGATAGTCTGTTCGGGTGTGACGCCGATGTTCGGAACATGAATAACCGTGTTTCTGATATTTCCGCTTTTAGGTTCCACCAAAATGCCTTCGCCGTTCAATGTTTCAAAAACAGGCCAGCGAATGGCGTAATACTTGTGCGTGTTTGTTTCGGCAATCAGAGCAGGAGAAGTGAGCGTAGCTGCAAACTCCGGCGAATCGAAAGGCTTCCGCTTGTCGCGTACACCGGTGATAAACCGCAACCGTTCACGGTTTTTCCCGACAGACTGTTCGTAAGTTGTCCGATCGGTAAATTGCCGGTTCCAGTGTTTTTCTCTGTCCTGTTCGCTTCCGGCAATTTTTGCATCAAGAAAAGCAGTGATTAGCCGGATATTATTTTCAGCACAGTCCCAACCATCAGGCGTAGTCAACAAATCTGTGCCGGGCAATGATTGAGCCGAAGCGATGCCGGTAAGAAATAAGAAAAAAACACACGTACTTAATAAATTCAGATAAATATGCTTCATAATGAATGTATTTTTTTTAAAAATTTCGTTTTTAAGTAGGGGCAAGGTATGCCTTGCCCCTACAATTGTCTGTATTTTCACTGCCGTATCAGGTTAATTGCCTTCTCCCGAACCATGTCTCATCACTTCGTCCACAGCTTCCGATTCGAGATGGCTGCCCACTTTTTTGTCGAAAGTTATTTTGAACGAATAGGCAAAATCGCAGGGTTTTGTTTGGGGGAACGACAGTTTCAATCCTTCGTCGGTTTGTTGCCATGCTATTTTTTCGTTCGAACCAAGCAATTGTACATTTTGAATTTTCGCATCGGCAATGGCATTGTTATCGAGCGATTTAACCAGCACGCCGGCAGTGTCGTCCCAATTCAATACAATGGCGTAGAAATCGTTGCCTTTGGTGGTGAAACGCATGTCGCGGGCAGAATATGCGGTGGCAGTATTGTCGGTAAACGAACCTTTGGTAGATTCGGCATCGCCTTCGCCCAATTTCTTCCAGCAGCGTGTTCCATAGATGGCATCGCCGTTTACTTTCAGCCATTTGCCGATATCGAGAAGAACCGCCTTTTGTCCTTCGGTAATCGTACCATCTGCGCGTGGGCCGATGTTCAGCAACAGGTTGCCGTTTTTGCTCACAATATCTATCAGGTCGTGCACGATTTGCTCGGCTGTTTTGTTTTCTTCGCCGTCGATGTAACACCATGATTTTTTGCCGACGGAAGTGTCTGTTTGCCACGGGAATACCATCATCTTACCTGATTTGCCACGTTCCACATCCCAAACCTGAATGTTGGTAGGATACCCTTGTTTGGTATTTACCACTACCTGATTACCCCAATCCAAAGCATTATTGTAATAATAGGCTAAGAATTTGTTAAAGTAGGGCATCAATACGGGGTTGTTGACCGTCCAGTCGAACCAAATCAGTTTCGGCTCGTATTTGTTGATTAATTCGTATGTACGTGTAAGCCATTCGCGTGCCATGGTTTCGTCGTAGGTGTTTTGACGGGGAAATCTCCACCCGTAAAGCGCAATGGTGGTATCCTGCACGTCGGATGGAAATTTCATGCCTCCGTTATAGAACCACGCATTTTCGGCGCGATGGGTAGAAAGGCCGAAAACCAACCCTTCCTGTTCGACCGCCTTTTTCAGCAAACCTGTAATGTCCTTTTTGGGTCCCATCTTTACGCTGTTCCATTCGTTCAGGTCGCTGTCGTACATCGAAAAGCCATCGTGATGTTCTGCCACCGGAACCACATATTTTGCGCCTGACTCTTTAAAGATTTTCGCCCATTCACCGGCGTCGAATTTTTCGGCCTTGAACATCGGAATGAAATCTTTGTAGCCAAACTTAGTATGATCGCCGTACGTTTCGAGATGATGTTTGTACTCTTTCGAATCCTCCTGATACATATTGCGTGGATACCATTCATTACCGAAAGCCGGAACGGCATATACGCCCCAGTGAATGAAAATACCAAACTTTGCATCGCAAAACCATTCGGGAAACTGATAGTTTTGGGCAATGTTATCCCAATTGGGTTGAAAAACCTCTGTACCTTGCGGTGAGGCTACAGAATCAATGTTGATAGTTGATTGTTTGTTGTTTTGGCATGAGGAAAACAACATGACTGCTAAAAGGATAATTGTGTAAAATCGCATGATTTATATATTATTTAGTGTTTAAAAATGCTTGATAGACATCCCATTAACCCCCTTTAAAGGGGGAGAACATCCCCCAGGCCCCCTTCAAAGGGGGATAATATGGCCCTGTTCAAAGGGAGATTTTAGTTACAGGCATCCGGACAGTTTGAATACCCACGCATGTTCGCTTGGGTTGTTGTTAGGAGAAAGCGCAGGGGGGGTAATGGTTACCTTCTTACTTCCGTATGAATGTTTTACAGACACATTGCTTCCTAAAAGGGTAACTTTTACCGGATTTTTACCGACACTGGGGATGGTAATGGCTTTTTCGGGATATTTCGTGCAGATTACATACAAATCATTTCCTTTGGTGGTAAAGTAGACCGGTATTTCAGGAAGTTTGGCTATGTTCCATGATTTTGTACCGTAGATGGCTTCACCATTGGTTTTCATCCATCGACCCATGTCTGTCAGTCGTTGTTGCATAATAACCGGAATGCGTCCGTCGGCTGTGGGGCCTATATTAAGCAGCAGATTGCCGCCTGCGGATACCTTTTCGATCAACAGATGTACCAATTGTTCGGATGTTAAGTAATTAGAGAGGTTTTCGTTCCGGTTGTAGCCAAATGAACTTCCGATGCCGCGACATTCTTCCCACGGGTGATTAGGGTCGGTGCCTCTTCCTCTGCCGTGACCATATTCGGTGGTGTAATAGCCGCCATGTCGGCTACGTGTTTCCTTGCCCCAGCGATCGTTTACTACGATGGTTTGTTTTGCAGGCGATTCGTTGTAAAGCCACGACAGAAATTCGGTACTTTTCCAGTTTTCGGAAGGATGATCCCATTCGCCGTCGGAATAGATAAGCTCCGGACTGTATCGATTCACCAAATCCTTCAGTTGCGGGATCATGTGCTCGTCCACATATTTTTCAAGATTGTTAAGGTACAATGGATTATACCATTCGTAAAGCGAATAATAGAAACCCATGTGCAAGCCTTCTTTTTTGACGGCATCGGATAAATCACCGGCTAAGTCGCGGTGCGGGCCTACATCCATTGCATTCCAGTTCCATGAATGAACGCTTGGCCATAAGGCGAATCCTTCATGGTGTTTGGAAGTAAGCACCACATAACGCGCTCCGGATTCCTTAAACAATTTCGCCCAGTCATCTGGCTTATATAATTCACATTTGAAATCGTTTACGAAATCCTGATACTTAAAATTCTCTCCATAGTGTTTATTATGAAAAGCTTCAAACAAGGGTTGTACCTTGCTTTTCGGGTCTAACATCCTTCCCCAGTACCATTCGGCGTAGCAATCGTACACCCCGGCGCCATCAGAGGGAAGCGGTCCCCATGCAGGTACACTGTAAAGTCCCCAATGGATGAAAATTCCGAATTTGGCGTCGGTAAACCATTGCGGAATGGGGCGACTGTCAATGGATTCCCAGGTGGCTTCATATTTTTGTTGTGCCGCAATGTTAATTACAAGTATTCCGGCAAAGATTGAGATGAAAATAAATTTCTTCATAATGATTAGGTGGATAGTTAAGAAAAATTCTTTTTTACAGTTTCAGCAATTTAAACGTCAAAATTTTACGCATATTGTTTTACTTTAGAAACCGATCTAAAAAAGGATAGGTTTTTTCACCATTTATTTGATGTCCGCCACCGAACCAATGGATTTCGGTCTGTTCAGGTATTTCCAACCTGTATGCGTAAAATGCATACACTTTGGCATATTCAAAAGCAACGAACTCGTTCCATCCTACGTTGTCGAGATACCCTCGTTCGACCATAAACGGACGCGGAGCAATCAAGCGTGTTATTTCAGAATAGTCAAATGTGTTGGCCATATCAAATTCAAATATTTCGTACTCCGGTAGCCACATATAACTGAACGGATAGAGTGTTGAGGCATTTTTGATATTCCATGTATTGAAATCGGCACAACAAATCGACAAGCAGTATCCGGTGACTAAAGGTGGCACTCTCATAGCTGTTTTACCTCCGTAAGAAATACCGTAGAAAGCAATTTTCTCTTTTTCGACAAACGGCAATGTTCCAAGCCAGTTCACAAGTTGCTGTTGTTGTGGAACCATGATTGAAAAGAGCGTTTTTCCAAGTGAATTGAGCTGGCGCTGATTATGCCTGAATTTATCGCCGCCGGTAAAAATCCCCTGTGGTGCAAAGGTGATATATCCGCGTTCGCAGAGATCCTTCACAAACCCGCTACTGCGCGGCCTCCCTTCAAGTCCATGTTGGCAAACGACCACTCCGCGTTTTTCGCCTGCTTTCATTCCTTTTGGAATCAAAAGTAAGCCATAGACCGTGACCTCTTTAAACACATCGAGTTCAACTTCGTATACGGTGTATAGATCGGTTTCTGATTGTTTTTTAGTTCGTGGTTTGGGCGAAGCAAGAGGCTCGTCGAATTGCCCGATCACTTCTTTGGCAAAATAGTTGCGATACCATTCTATTTTTTCGGTAAACTCCTGTGATTTGGCATCCTTGATATCATCCAATGGTTTCCAAAAATCACGACGCACAAACTCGGCCCGTGCCAGCAAATCCTGTGTATGCCGGTCCATTCCGTCCACAATACGTAACATCCGGTTTACTGTGTTCGGCTTGTTATCTGTAATAAACGTGAAAGAGGGTTTTGTTACGGCGCTATTTTGCGTCACGTAAACAATCCAATTTTCAGGGAGTTTTAACGGTTCGACCAATTTTTTGGCTCGTTCAATTTCCTGCCTGACGGTTTGAGCATCGGGGTTGACAATTTTACCGGGCGGTAGGCCTAACTCTCCATACGATGTTGTCTGGCTTGGTTCCCAAACTTTTTCCGGAATTCGGACGTCTAAAATACGCAGACTACGCGGTGCAATCAATGTGGCTATTTCGGCGTCGCCAAACTGGTCGATCAGTCCGAAAATATTTCTGTCAAGCGGTTCGTCGCAAACACGGTCGCGATTGGTGAAATAACCGCCTACAACAGCTGCATCAATTCGTGTATCAACAGCAGCAGAATAAAAAGCTAATAACCCGCCTTCGCCGACTCCTTCGATAGTGACATGCAGTGCAGCGTCTTGCTTCAACCAGTCGACCAATGCAAGTATTTCCTGCATTTCGTAACCAATGATATGCCTGCCATTTTGAAAGGCAGCGCGATAAATATATTCGCGGTAAGGTAGTTTAGGCCGATAAAGGCTTCGGTCAACAAGTGTCGGAATAATCACCCTGCAATCCGTTGCCGGTTGCAAGGTTCGTAGCCACTCCGGCCCGGTATCTATCCCGAAGGCCTGTTCAGGGGTGATGCCAATGTCGGAGATATGAATGATCGCGCTTTTTACATTTCCGCTTTTGGGTTCTGCCAGAATACCTTCACCGGTTAATGTCTCAAAGACGGGCCAGCGAATGGCGTAATACTTGTGCGTGTTTGTTTCGGCAATCAAGGCAGGAGAAGTGACTGTTGCTGCAAACTCCGGCGAATCGAAAGGCTTCCGCTTGTCGCGAACGCCGGTGATAAATCGCAGCCGTTCACGATTTTTTTCTACTGACAGTTCGTAGGTTTTCCGATCGGCAAATTGCCGGTTCCAGTATTTTGCTCTGCCCTGTTCGCTTCCGGCAATTTTAGCATCAAGAAAGGAGGTGATTAGCCTCGTATTGTTGGCGGCGCAATCCCAATCATTGGGCGTAGTTAGTAAATCTGTTCCGGGCAATGATTGAGCAGTTGAATAACCCGTAGTAAGGGCATAAACAGCAACAATGAATATGAACCACTTTTTCATCTGTATAATTTTAATGATGTTAATAGATTTTCAATAACAAAGCAGGGTAAAATACCCTGCTTTGTTTGTAAAGATCATTAATTGTATCCCTCATTTTGTTTGAGGTTTTTATTCACATTCCTGTCGTTTTGCGGAATGGGCCAATACCTGTTATGTGGCAACCAACTTCGGTTTTCAAATTGGTAATACATATTTTCGTCAACGGGTGAAGCGCTTGCACCCTCTCCTCTGTAGTTGGGCGCTGTTGGATCATTAGATAATTTTACACCTGTAAAAGAGCCATTTAACACAGTAATTGCCGTTCCCCAGCGAAGTACGTCGAAATACCGGAAACCTTCGAAAACAAGTTCTATTCTTCGTTCTTTTCTGATTCTCTCTCTCAGTAATTCTTGTGTCGAAAGTTTAGAGATTTGTAAGGGAGGCAGGTTTACACGGTTTCTGATGTCGTTGATGGTTAAGTCAAGTATTTCCTGTGTAACAGAACCTGGCGCCGATTCGTTGACTGCTTCAAGATAACTCAGTAGTACCTCCGCATATCGCATTATCGGATGATATATGGGGGTTCTGTTTACAGCAGCTGTATTGGTTGGATCACATGCTTTTTTAACGCCGTATCCACTAAAACGCGGATACCTGTTGTACCTGTCGTTTGAGCCTACGGGTCCGTAACAGTTGTAGGTTGCTCCCATAAAGGATGTTCCGGGAAAGCTTCCCAACGGCGGAAGAAAGAGTGTAGCATACAGTCTGATGTCCCGATTCGCAAACGGATCATCGTCATTATAAAGCGGCGATGTATAGATATCCTCTCCATCCGAACAATCAAAATCCCTCACCAAATCGTTATAAGGCGCATACTGGTGCCACCCGCCATTTGCCTCGGGATACCTCCATCGTGCCGATTCCGTATAAGCAAGGTCTCTGATCTTCAAATCCGGTAATATTACTTCCGGACTACTTTCGCCGCCCATCTGGAATAGTTTTTCGTAACTGTCGTCTCCGTTACGACGGTCGAGTTCATGCAGTCTCGAATCGATTACCGCCTTTAGAATTGTCGCCGCATCAGCATATCTTCCCTGTGCTAAGTAGAGTCGGCTTAACAGCACACGTGCCGCACTTTTGGTCACCCGCCCATAAGCGCTGCCTGTATGACTGTCTTTTAAGTTCGGGATAGCGGCAAGAAGGTCGTCCTCTACTTGCTTATATACTTCAGCCTGTGGTGTCTGCGAGATGGTGTTTGCTTCCTGAACAGTTATGGTGGTCAAAGGCATCGGCACATCTTTGAAATGAAATGCTAAATAAAATAAATAGAAAGCCCGTGCCACTTTTATTTCAGCAATATAATTGGCTTTTTTGGTTTCATCCATAGGGCAATCCACGATGTTGTCTAAAAAAGTATTTTTATGCGCTAAATGGGAATACGAAGCCGACCAATACTGACCCACCCTTTCGGTTGTAGCTAACAGAAGGCTGCTTGCCATCAGCGTGGTGGTGTTTTCCTTTTCAATACCATTTCCGCCGGCCAGGTCCAAATGAATCGCACCATGCTCGGTAGCAAAATCCATCCAGTTTATACCGGTAAGATTACCCCATCTGTAGGCTCCGTTGAAAGCCAGATCGGCATCGCTTTCGTTGTTCCAGAAACCGGCGTCAGAAATTGAGCCGGTAGGTTGTTTGTCCAAAAAGTCATTACAACCGGTAATGAAAAGCATGATGAACAAATAAATAATATTTTGAATTATTATCTTTTTCATTTTATATAATATTAAAATAACTTAATTAAAATTTAAAATTTAAACCAAATGAATAGGTGCTGTTGAGCGGATAAAATGAGGTGTTTTCCTGTCTGGTCATTTCATTTTCAGGATCCCATCCCTTGTAGTATCCACTCCACAGAAACAGATTTTGTCCACTGGCATATATCCTTACATTTTCTATCCCGATTTTTTGTGTGAATGATTTAGGAAATGTATAACCGATTTGGAGGTTTTTCAGGCGCACGTAACTTGCTTCCCGCATCCAATAATCGCTCAGTTCCATGTTGGGATGGTTATTACTCAGGTTTTGAAGAAGAGGATATTCTGCCCATTTATCTGGGGCATCCATTCTGAAGCGATTATCAATTTGCCATCTCTGTATATTTCCATTGTTAAAGAAAGCATAAGCCATATAGTTGCCAATCATTCTTTGATGTCCGCCTAATCCTTGAAATAACGTAGAAATATCAAAGCCTTTGTACTGTGCCGAAAGCGTTAAGCCATAGTAATATTTGGGCGTTTGGCAACCAATAACCGATCTGTCATAGTTGGCGCTAACCTGACCGTCCGGGCTTCCATTCTCACCGCTAATGTCTTTGTATTTTACGTATCCGGGCTTAAGATTAGATTTCGCAACTAACTGATTCGGCGCATTATCAATTTCATTTTGGTCAACAAACAGTCCATCGGTCCGATAACCATACAATATACCAATTGGTTGTCCTACAATCCGGCTGTTATTGATGTCTTCTGTTGCTCCGTCGGCCAGCTTCTCAATCGCATTCTTTATATATGTAAAATTCGGTTTTACACTGAATCTGAAATCTTTGCCTATTCTGCTATTGTAAGCAAGCTCGATTTCAACCCCTTTGTTTGACACAGCTCCGACATTCGAATTTCCTACGCCGCGCCCCATAATATTAGCTCTTTGTACAGCAGCAAGAATATTGTAGGTGTACTTATAAAAATATTCAATTGTTCCGCTGAATTTTTTATACAGGGTGAAATCTAAGCCTGCGTTGGTAATTGACGTGGTTTCCCATGTAATAGTCGGATTGTTGAAAGAGTTAACCCTAACGCCGGGTGCTATTGTAGGAGGATTGCCTAATGCCGTATTTTGTCCGGTTGCATAGACTTGCTGGTAGGGATACCAGCCTATGTTCTGATTACCCAAAATCCCCCATGATACACGCAGTTTCAACTGATCGAAGACATTCAATTTGGATTCTTTCCAAAAACTCTCTTCCGATATTCTCCAACCTGCTGAAAAAGATGGAAATACGCCCGAACGGGTTGAACCCGCTGCGAAACGTGACGAATAATCGTTACGCAAATTGGCTTCCAATAAATAACGATCATCGAACGAATAACTGATACGACCGAAAATTGAAACCAATGCGTCTTCGTTCAATGAGCTGGAATTGGTAGCTGTGGCAGAGTTGCCCGAGTCAAGTTCCCATAAAAAGTTATTAGGAAATGTGTTTCTGCCTCCATTTAATGACCTGTTTGTATTTGATTCCCGGGATGAGCCTACTAATACATGAAGAGCATGATTATTTATTTTTTTATCATAAGTAACGATTGCTTCGAAGGATGTATATTGATTCATCCCTGTTGATATAGATACAGAGGCAGGTCCAACAGTTTTCGTTGCATCAAAAACGACTTGAGGGGTAAAGCTCTTATTGTAACTCGTGCTGTAATTAAAACCTGCTTTCCCCAGGATCGAAAGTCCTTCGATAGGCGTATCCCATTTGAGTTGTGCATTAGCTCTAATATTTCGACTTAAGTTATCCTGAAATTGTCCGTTTTCAATCCATGCGAATGGATTGGCGTCACTCAGATAACCATAAGTGCCATCCGATCTTTTCGCCGGAATAATAGCCGGCAGACGTGCTACGCCACCCACCATACCTGTAATACCTCCGGGTGAATATCTTTCGCTGGCAAATCCATTGATATTGGTTGAGAAGGTAACTGATTTTGATAATTTGGTTTGCAGTGTTAGCAATGCACTGTATCGTTTGTTCCAGGTATCCGGAGTAAAACCATTCTGATCCAAATATTCCACATTTAAATTATAGGTTGTTGTGCCACTGCCTCCCTGTGCTCCTACGCTGTGCCGATGCTGAAAACCTGACCCCGCAGTAACCAACCATTTCAGGTGATTAAAATCAGGATATCTGTCAGGATCAGATTGGTTTCTGAATATTTCTATTTCTGCTTCCGTATACGAATGGGGTCTGCCATCGTTTGCCATGGCCTCATTCATCATGATCGCATATTCCCATGAGGGAACATATCCCGGAAGTACAGTAGCTTTATTCCAACCAACGGATCCATTGTAGGTAATGACGACTTTCCGATCCAAACCTTTTTTGGTTGTAATCAATATAACGCCATTTGCTGCGCGGTTGCCGTAGATAGAAGCCGATGCGGCGTCTTTCAGAAACGAGATACTCTCAATAGATTCGGGATTAATGTCATCGATACTTCCCTGCAGTCCATCAATCAATACCAGGGGTGAAGTACCGGCCGACGAGAAAGTACCCGTACCGCGTATTCTCACCGTAGCGCCTGTTGAACCCGGTTGCCCTGAAGTGGTCACAACACTCAAACCTGCAGTTAGACCGGCAAGCGCCTCAGAAGTGGTGGCTACCGGTCTGTCTAAAATATCATTCGAAGATAATGAGGATACAGAACCGGTAAGATTTACCTTTTTCTGCGTACCATACCCTACAACTACCACCTCTTCCAAACCCTGTGCGTCTTCTCTTAACTGCACATTGATTGTAGACCGGTTATTGACTGAAATATCCTGTGATAAAAAACCCACATAGGAAAAAGAAAGTGTGGCATTCGCAGGCACCTGTTGAATAGTGTATTTACCGTCTATATCGGTAATTGCACCAATAGTGGTACCTTTCACAGAAACGTTTACGCCTATCAAGGCTTCATCGCTTAAATCCGTGACTGTACCTGTCACAGCTACGGTTTGGCTGAAAGCCACCGTAGAACACATAAGTAACAGAAAAGTTCCAACAATTGAAATACTTTTCCGCATTTTGGTTTGTTCAATAAAAAAAAGATTTATCATACGTTTATTATAAAATAAAATTAAATATAAAAAATGGTTTAGCAAAATAGAGATGGACTATCCGTCTCTGAGTGGTTCAAATCAATCTAATTCAGTTTTTTTCTCTTCTCCATAGGCATCTTTTGTGTATTTGTTAAACATCAGATATTCAACTAATAAAATCTTTGCTCTTCATGAACATTCATCATCAATTAAATATAATGCAAATGTACAGGATGTGTACAGATGATTTTTATACAATATCGATATTGTATTTTCAAAAACCGACTTTGTTACAATTCATTGCAGTTTGTTATTCAACAAAGAGAAAATTTGTGGGTAATATACACCTCTTGTTTAAAAAAAAAATAGGATTTACGAAAAATAATTATTACTTTTGCGGCAATTACAAATAACAAAATTTAAAAATTATGCAAGTTCTAATTGACATTTCAGAAAGATTAGTGAAAACTGCAACTAACGGTTTTACAAGGTATTTATACCATAAAGTTACTTGGGAAGAAAGGTTGATTGGTATTGTGGGAGCAAAAGGAACGGGAAAGACCACCATGCTTTTGCAGCATATAAAAAGAAATTTCCCCGAAAAACAGAAAGCGCTATATGCTTCACTTGACAATATCTGGTTTTCGAAAAATTCGCTTTGGGAATTGGCAGAGCAGTTTAACGCCTACGGCGGAACACATTTGTTTCTCGACGAAGTGCATAAATATCCCACCTGGGCAAGAGAAATAAAAAATATATATGACAGTTTTCCGGATTTGAATGTGGTTTTTACCGGCTCATCCATGCTCGAAATCTATCAACAGAGCGTCGATTTGTCGCGGCGGGTTGTTGCTTACGAATTGAAAGGGTTATCGTTCAGAGAATTTATCGAATACGAATATAATCAAAAGTTTGAAAAGCAGAGTCTTACAGCTGTTTTGAGCAATCATCGCGATATTGCCAACAGCATTATTTTTGATTTCAAAATTTTGCCTGCGTTCAAAAAATACCTTCAAATCGGCTATTATCCATACTACAAAAAAAGTAAAGGCAATTATTATTATGCTATACAACAATCCATTAACAAAACATTGGAAGAAGATTTGCCTGCAATCGAACCGATAGAATATGCCACGATTCTGAAACTCAAAAAAATGCTGGCAATTATTTCAGAAATGGTTCCATATCAGCCAAATACGGTAGCATTAAGTGCAAGTATGGAAACTGCTCGCCAACTCGTTGTAAAGTATCTGTATTTGCTTGATAAAGCAGGCATTTTAATGTGTATTCCCGACACGAAAGAGAAAATCAACGCTTTGTCGAAACCCGAAAAATTGTATATGGAAAACACAAATATCATTTACGCGCTTGCTAAAGAAAACGCAAATTCGGGCAATTTACGCGAAACATTTTTTGCCAACCAATTGCGCGAAAAGCATACGGTAAAAGTAGCAAAACAAGGCGATTTTATGGTTGATAATCAATATACTTTTGAGATCGGCGGTAAAAACAAAACAGGCGAACAGATCAAAAACTTAACTGATGCCTTTGTCGTCGCCGACGACATCGAAAGCGGTTTTCAAAATAAAATCCCGCTTTGGTTGTTTGGCTTATTGTATTAAGTTGAAGTGTTCGTGAGGGTATTGTCATTTCGGGCTGTTTGGTGGCATACCATTCCCATTCGTAAATGACAAGATACTTATTCAAATGAAATTCGATTGATTATAAAAAATAATCGCTATCTTTGCATCATGTATTAAACAAAACACACCGATATGGCACGTTATCTTGACCCAAAGGCAGATTTGACGTTTAAGCGTATTTTTGGCGAGCATCCGAAATTGTTGGTCAGTTTCCTGAATGCAGTGATGCCTTTCGAACCGGGCAGGTTTATCGTTGAGCTTGAATACTTGCCTGCCGAAATGACACCCGACAATCCGGGCAAAAAGTTTTCGGTCGTTGACGTAAGATGTACCGATAATTACAAACGTCAATTTATTGTCGAGATGCAGACGAGGTGGTATGAAGCTTTCATGAACCGTATTGTGTTCAATGCCGGAAAAGCGTATGTGAAGCAATTGGGACGTGCGGAAGACTATCATCTGTTGCAACCGGTTTATACCTTGTCAATTCTCAACAAAAACTTCGACAAAAAGACGCCGCAATTCTATCATCATTTTCAAATCATTAACCGTGAAAATTCGGATGAAATCATTCCCTGTCTTGAGTTTGTGCTGGTAGAACTTACCGACAAGTTTCGTCCCGAAACCATCACCGACCGCAAATTGATGGTTTTGTGGTTGCGTTTTCTGCAAGAAGTAAACGAGGAAATGAAAGCGCTTCCTTTGGAAATGCAGGAAAATGAATACATTCGTGAAGCGGCCGAACTTTGCGAAGCAGGCGCTTTTACCCCGGAAGAACTTGCCGCCTACGACGGTTTTTGGGATGCTGTCCGCATAGAGAAAACAGCCCTAAAAGGCGCAATGGATGAAGGCGAAGCAATAGGAGTAAAAAAAGGTGAAGCAATAGGACTGAAAAAAGGCGAAGCAATCGGTGAACAAAAAACCACAAAAAACATTGCGCTTAAAGCCATTCAAATGGGTATTCCACTTGATGAGGTATGTAAATTAACGGGCTTATCATTAGGGCAAATTCGAAAAATAACAATGGGCGACAAATAGTAATACACCTGTTCGTGAAGTATTCAACCTAAACGAAGGCTCATTTGCTTTAACCTTGTTGTTATGAATTTGTTACTCAAATTACTCTTTCCACCAACGTTCTTTTTCTGTTTTGATCATATCGTCTAAATAGATGAGCTGGTCGTCGCGGTTGCGTTTGCCTCCGGGAGCTTCAAGCATGGTTCCGCCGTTGTAATGAGGGGAAATGTTGCAGTTCAAATCAAGGCTTCCGCATAGTAATCCGATACCATCCACTTCGAAGGTGCGAATATCTTTAAATGTTTGCCTTGATGAGGTTCGCACAGAAAGATCTTTGTCGGGATTTTGAATATCGCGGCCTGCTGTGTCGAAAAGGCCGTATCCCATTGTCTGATCCAAGACGCTGATGACAAAACGCACCTGATTGTCGGCCGCACGTGCGTGAATAAGACTGCGATAGTATCCTGCAACGGGGAACAGTATTACTTCTGCGCCTTTTAAGGCGAAAAGCTGTGTCACATCGGTAAACCAGCTATCATAACAGATGATTATGCCGACCTTGCCGAAATCGGTTTGGAAAATATCTGTTTTCATGCCTGAAGTGATGCCGCTGTCGGTCGATTCAGGGCTATACGGGTGGATTTTATCGTATACTCCAACTAACTGACCGTTACGGTCATAAAGCACTCCCCGATTGTATTTTTTGCCGTCGGTCTGATCGACAACATAGACAGAGGCGCCTATATATATTTTATGTTGAGCAGCTAATGATGCTATGAGATTCATCACTTCGTCGCCGCGTGAAGCATCTTCTCCGCCACTTTGTGAAACCATTTCAGGATACAGAAGCAAATCGGCATTATCTTTGGCAGCTTGCGCGGCAATGGCAGTCATTTGGGCGTAATTCATCTGTCCCTGCGTACAGGCAAACCTTGCCCAGCGGGGTTGGACAGGGTCAACAGGCGTTATGGATAGTTCGCGTATTTTAACTTCACCGCCGGGATTAAAGCGGTAATATATCCTTAGCTCGGCGTTTGCTGTTTGATTGCCGGACACTACGATGGTTTCGCGCCCTTCAACCATGTTGTCACCTAACTTGTAAAAACTGAAAATACCGTCCTGTGTGCTTGTTCTGCACTGGAAAAGCAGGTTGCGTTGCGGATTCACATCATCGGAGATGGAAAAGCGAACTTTGTATTCGTAGGTTCCCGGCGCAAGATGGGTTGTTGTGGAAATGTAAGCAACCGCTGAATGGTCACCGCCTCCTGTGAGAGACAAATAACGGCTTTTTGCATCTTCTTTGAGAACAAAATGAGGGACATGATCTTGCCGGAAAGCAGTCAGTTTCCAGCCATCAGGTAATGATCCGGTATTTCCTCCGGAAAAATCAGCACGAAATGTAGTAGTCTGTGACATAGCTGTTGAAAGGGTATATAAAAAGAATAAAATTAAGAACGGATACTTCTTCATGATTGTTTTTTTTAAAAAACAAAAGTAGTTGTTTTGAAAAAGTTGTTTTGTGTACAAAATCGATTTTATTATACACAAAATCTATTTTCAAATATTCTCATATAAAAACAATCAAAAAATAATGTATATATTTGCATTTTAGAGTGATTAGTACCAAAAATGGGTAAAAAAGAAAATTTGAACCTGATTCTGTTGAACGTCGCCCGAAAGCTACACGATGCAGATTGGAACTGGAAAGGTGTGAACAGTCCCTTTGCACGTATATATATGGTGGAAAGCGGATCGGCTAAAGTCATCATGCCTGATGGCATACATACTATTGAGCCGGGGTATCTTTATTTGGTTCCGGCTTTTGTAACCCACGGATACTACAACGACAGTATTTTCACCCTTTACTACATTCATATCTATGATGAACAGAACATTTTCGAACGATTGAGTTTTCCTTTTGAAGTGGAAGCAAACGAATCGGACGAGTGGTTAATCCGGCGTTTGTTAGCCATCAATCCCGGACGGGAACTGAATCGTTCCGATCCTGATATATACGATAACCACCCGACGTTGATTCAGAGCATTGCCCGAAACGACCAGTTTCCGTATTATTCTGTAATAGAGACAAAAGGTATTTTGTTGCAACTGTTTTCAAGATTTTTGGAGAAAGCCAGTTTCAAACAGGAAATAGTCGACAAACGAATTGTCAAAGTGGTGCGTTTTATCAGGGAAAACATCAACCGGAATATCAAAATTGACGAATTAGCATCACTTTGCTACCTGACTAACGATCACTTTATCAGGCTTTTCAAAAAAGAAATGCAATGTACTCCCATACAGTATATTAACCAAAAGAAAATTGAAAAAGCACAGCTGATGCTGATTATCGGCGACAGATCCATCAAGGATATCGCTTACGACCTTTCGTTTGAGAATATTTCTTATTTTTACCGGTTGTTCAAAAAGATGATGGGGATGCCTCCCAACAGTTATAAAGAGAATTCACTGATGGAGAGGACGGAACAATAAAGAAAATGGGCTGACACTAAGAATTAAACGCAAAGACGCAAAGGAATAAACACAAAGGGCACAAAGGAAATAAAACACAAAAGACACTAAGAATTAAACGCAAAGACGCAAAGGAATAAAACGCAAAGGGCGCAAAGTTAAGAATCATCTATTCAAAACTTTGCGCCCTTGGCGGTAAACTTTGCGACTTTGCAGTAAAAAACTATTGAGACATTCGCAAAATCAGCTGATTAGTATCAATACTTGCTACTACAAATTCCTGAGCCAAATATTCCGGAATGCAACAGCAGTGCCATGATCCTGCAACGACAGCGGCAGACGACCGTGAGGCGTATATTTCGGTAAACCGGTATAGGGGGTGTCGCCTTTCAAAGTGAAATGGTTCTGTATGACTATTCCGTTCAGTACCACAGTGATTTGTGCAGGCTCTACCAAACCGTTGCTGTCGAACTTGGGCGCTTTCCAATATATATCGTAAACCTGCCATTCGCCGTTTTTGGTATAGGCATTTGCACTGGGTGCGCTTTGTTTGTAGATACTTCCTACCATACCGTTTACGTATGTCGGGTTGTTATCGCCATCGAGTACCTGCACTTCGTAAGTGTTTTGGAGGAAGATACCGCTGTTACCACGATTTTGGCCGCTGTAATTTTCTGCCGGTGGTGATTTAAATTCGATGTGTAACTGACAGTCGCCAAAAAATTCTTTGGTCTGAATGCCGCCTGTACCCGGGACAATCACCATGGCACCGTTTTCAACTTTCCATGGGGCAGCAGCAGGTCTTTGTCCGCGTTCGGCAGGCGCTCTCTGTGATTCCCATTTCGATAAATCTTTTCCGTCGAACAAAATGACTGCATCCGATGGCGGCTGACCGGGAGAAGTGCCCGGTTTTACGATGGGAGGTACCGGGTAATACCATTCGGTAGAGTTAGGATTCCACTGTGGTGGACGTTGTTGTTGAGCTTGCTGCTGCTGTCCCTGTTGAGCAGCCTGCTGCGCAGCTTGTTGTGCAAACAGAAAAGTTGCACACGCACAAAATGTCAAAAAAACAATTAACTTTTTCATATTGATTTGGTTTTAAAATAAATAATAAAATATTTCGAGTCATTAGATGCTGCAAATGTATAAAAAAAATCTCATATTTATCTTGTGATTCATTTTTTTTAAAAAAATATGAATCCCATCAATCCGGCAAAGATAATCAAACGGATGATGCCGGTTTTAAAAAAACAGGCTAAGATAAAAGTTGCGATTGCAATGACAATACTGCGCCAGTCAATGAAATTATGGCTGTTCATCAGCAGGAGGGCGGCGGCGGCAATCAGTCCGATAGCGGCGGGTTTCATCCACAACAATGCTGCGGCAACATATCTGTTGTTTTTAAATACAAAGAAGAAACGACATAAGCAAATCATAATCAGAATAGAAGGCAGACAAACAGCGAAAGTAGCGATGATCGGACCAATTATGTTTCCATGCGTGACACTAAAGCCGATATAGGTTGCACAATTGATGCTGATGGGTCCGGGAGTCATTTGCGAAATGGCTACAATATCGGTAAAATCGGCCACACTCAACCATTTATGCGCTTCTACTGTTTCGTATTGAATCATAGAAAGCATGGCATAGCCCCCGCCAAAACCGAAAAGGCCGATTTTGAAGAAAACGATGAATAACGCTATGTATGTATCAAACATATTTAAACTCTTAACTCTTATCTCTTAACTCTTAACTCTTAACTCTTATCTCTTATTTCCCCAAAGACTATTCCCAAAATGCCGGCTGCAGCCATAACCCATACCGGTGAAATGCCCAATATCCAAACCGTTAGCGCCGAAGCGAGTGCAATCAATATGATGCCGAACCGGAATTTGCCTTTTTTCAACATATTGACTACGGGTAGCACGATCAATGCCACCACAGCAGGCCGAATCCCTGCAAAAATCCGTTCAACGATCGGATTGTCCTTTATGCCGGCGAAAAAAACAGCCACCAGCAGAATGGTCGTAAATGCAGGGATGACAACTCCCGACACAGCTACAATAAGTCCTTTGAGTTTTCTTAATTTATATCCGACAAAGACGGCTGTATTGATGGCGATCGGGCCGGGAGCGGATTGAGCTAAGGCAAGCATATCCGTAAAGTCCTCTTGCTGAATCCATTTCCGATTATCGACCACTTCTTTTTCGATCAATGGAATCATCACATATCCTCCCCCCAACGTGAAAGCGCCGATTTTAAAAAACGAATAAAACAAGTCTAAATAAAATCTCATTCCAAAAAGATTTTTCAATCATACTTCGTAAAACGACACGAAAATAGAAAAAAATGTACATATAATGGATGGTTTCAAAGAAAAATCATCTTAATATTTGTCAATTGTCAATTGTCAATTGTCAATTAATTATGTACTTTTGCGCCTTGAAAATGAAATATTCTAATCAGACATCACCAATCAGCGAAACAACATTTCGTATCTTAATTGCATTAAGTGCGATTCATTTTTTTAATGATGCCCTGCAATCTTTGCTTTCAGCATCCTATCCGATATTAAAGGAAGATTTGCACATCAGTTTTACGCAAATCGGATTGATTACTTTGGTTTATCAATTGTCATCGTCTGTTTTTCAGCCGTTTGTCGGATTTTACTTTGACAAAAGACCGTCAATATGGTCGTTACCGGCCGGAATAATGTGTACATTGACAGGGTTAGTTTCGTTGGCTTTTGCTTCCGATATATTGATGGTTTTTATGGCTGTATTTCTAATAGGTAGCGGCTCGTCGGTAGTGCATCCCGAAGCTGCCAAATTAACTTCCATGGCATCGGGCGGCAAACGCGGGATGGCTCAATCGCTCTTTCAGGTAGGGGGCAATTTTGGCGGATCGCTTGGGCCTTTATTGATTGCTTTTTTCGTTTCGCCTTTCGGTCGTCAATATATGGCCTGTTTTTCTGTTTTGTCGTTCGTCGCGTTTATCGTGGCGATACCTGTATGTAAATGGTATAGAAAAACATTGCGGATGATTGCCGAAAAAGGCAGGGATGGAAATACGGGAATACAGACGCCGTTTCCGGTGGGAAAAACCATTTTTTCGATCATGATCCTGTTGGTTTTAATATTTTCCAAGTATGTCTATATGACAAGTTTGTACAGTTATTATACGTTTTATCTGATTGAAAAATTTGGTGTAACGATACAATATTCTCAGATATTGTTGTTTGTGTTTTTAAGCGCTACAGCTATCGGAACGATGGCAGGCGGTCCGATAAGCGACAAAATCGGACGTAAGTATGTGATTTGGATATCGATACTCGGCGCCTCGCCCTTTGCTTTATTGATGCCTCATGCCGGATTGTTTTGGACGATTGTCCTGAGTTTTTGTACGGGTTTTGTGCTATCGTCGGCTTTTCCCGCCATTATTGTCTATGCGCAGGAATTACTTCCGGGCAAATTAGGCCTTATCTCCGGCTTGTTTTATGGTTTCGCTTTTGGTATTGCCGGCATTGCCTCTGCCATCCTTGGAAAAATGGCCGATGCACACGGCATCGAATCAATCTATCATTTATGTGCGTATATGCCCTTATTGGGATTGATTGCTTGGTTTTTACCGGATTTGAGGAAGAAAATATAATGGTTAATGATTAACGTTTCAAAAAATCATTTTTTTAAAATATTCCCTATTGCATACAGGGGATAAACTTTAATTTTTTCGTATTCGGCGAAATTTTCAAGTGAAGTGCGGATGCCGTATTCCGCTTGTTTTTCCTTGATAAATAAGTGCAGG
>Ga0082212_10001884_pt1 | contig 30882 bp, 25 predicted proteins | sample TergutNt197P3_FD_71548 | JGI IMG/M metagenome (GOLD analysis project Ga0082212, IMG submission 71548) | Neocapritermes taracua P3 segment gut microbial communities from Petit-Saut dam, French Guiana - Nt197 P3 | ecosystem: Host-associated > Arthropoda: Insects > Digestive system > Gut ...
TCCTTTCTCTTTGAAAAAAACGACTTTTGTCGATGCAAAAATACATACTATTCTTGATTTGATGTTCATTTATATAAACTTTAACATAATCATTTAAAATCAAGACGGATTTTTTAACAAAAATGTTGCATGGCAATCGATTTAAATTTTCAACTTTCTACTTTCAATTAATTACCCTATCTTTGCACCCTCAATACAAAATATGAATGAACAATTTTACGAAAGTATTTAGAATCATCACTGTAATAACATTGTTATCTACTTTTATCATTTCTTTAAAAGCACAGGACGAATTATGGCAAGAGAACATGAAGTACTTAATCTATTCGCCGCGTTATTTCGGACCGAACGCTTTTCCTTTACCTGAACTTCGCAGCGGTTTTTTACCGAACCGGTGCGAAGTAGAGTTACGCGGTGAATATCATACATTTGCAGGTGATCAAGCGAAAGATATTTACGCAAGAATGTTTATTCCGGTTGCAGAAGGACGTGCCGGATTGGAAGTAAGTTACATTTTTTATGAATTCTACATGACAACACCTGAAACGGTAGTAGAACGTCATGCTGCAGGCCAAACCTGGAAACACGGCGCTAATGGAGACGTGATCTTCAGTTCTTTTTATAAATTTTTCAGAAACAACAAACGCGTTGAATTTCTGTTTGAAACATCATTGAAAACCGCAAGCGGTACGCGCATTGCCGATGCCAGATACACCGATGCCGCCAGTTACTGGTTTGATTTAAATGTCGGGTACGATGTGCATAGAAGCACCGATTCATTAAAGTTCATTACCTCTGTTGCCGGTGCTGCAGACGGAAGTTTTACTATAGAGACGCCCGGGAAGGGAACATACTTTGTTTATGTCTCTCAGATAGGGTACAACAATTCACGAAAAGAGTTCTCCGTTGATGGTACGCAAAGAAGAGTGGACATAGGAAATATTGCGATGTCCGAAGGAGAAAATACCTTGAGCGCCGTAACAGTAACGGCTGTCAGACCATTGATAAAAAATGAAATCGATAAACTAACCTATCATTTGGAAGCCGACCCGCAAACAGCCACCAGTACCGTATTGGACATTCTGAGAAAGGTGCCGATGTTAAGCATTGATGGAGAGGACAATGTGCGTCTGAATGGGGAAACAAACTTTAAAGTGCTGATGAACGGAAAATCAACCGGATTAATCGTGAAAAATTTTAAAGAGGTAATCAAATCGATGCCGGCAAGTTCCATCAAATCTATTGAAGTGATTACCAATCCACCCGCCAAGTACGATGCAGAGGGAGTCGGGGGGGTAATCAACATCATTACCCACGCCAAACCAAGTGGATATAATGGAAGCATTAACCTTGGCACCAACACTTTTGGGGGCTACAACGGGGGTGGGTATTTTGCCGCCCAAATGGGGAAATTTGCCATCAGCAGCAACCTCTATGTCGGAAGGTATGTCTCAAGACCGTCATCCTCCTCGTCTGATACCGAAAATTTCGTCAGCGATGAGTTCAAGTTTTCTACATCACAGGGAAGCAATAAAGGCGAATCAAACTACCATAACTTTGGCATAGAGGCTAGTTATGACATAGACTCTCTCAATTTGATTACTTTATCTGGATGGGGCTATTGGGGAAACTACACCTCCATCGGCGCCTCTATCTTTGAAGCAAAAGACAAAAACGGTCAAATTACGAGGAGATATTCAAGGGACTCCGACTCCAAACACCTCTATGGAACAGGATCAGGAAGCATCTCCTATCAAAAGAGTTTCAAAAAACCGGACCAAAGTTTGACCTTCAGTTACAGTTTGGACATTTCGCCGGAAAAGCAGGAGGCAGAGACAAGGATTGAGCCGGAAGTGAACTACTCAGCCTATTTACAACGCTCTGCCAATAACGCCACAGGAAATGAGCACACAGCGCAAATTGACTACTATGACCCCATCTCTCAGATGCACCAGATTGAGGGCGGAATCAAGTATATTCTCAGGCAAAATAATTCAAATACAGATATTAAGAGATACAATGAAGCCACCGGCGAGTGGATACCCGATATGTCGCGGGTGAATGACTTGGATTACAATCAACACATTTCCAATGTCTATGGAGGGTATGTCTTTAAAAAGAAAATTGTTACCGCACGAACGGGCGTACGGGGCGAATATGTGATAAATGACGGAGTCTCAAAAAGTGCGCAGGGAAATAAAACCTTTGATAACAGGCAGTTTAATATTGTCCCCTACCTCAACTTCTCATTCATGCTCAACAAAGGGCACATGCTCTCGGTGGGTTTTACCCAACGATTGAACAGACCGGGGATTTGGTACCTGAATCCCTACGTAAACGATGAGGATCCCATGAATATTTCGTATGGAAATCCCGATTTGAATACCGTTGTCAGAAACACCATCACGGGAGGCTATCGAAAGTCGTCTCAAAAATGGAACATCGGGGTCAATGTAAACGGATTTTTCACCACCAACAATATTGAACGAATTGCCTTTATGGATGAAAGCGGCGTGCGCCACTCCACCTTTCAGAACATTGGAAAGAACCAAAGCTACCGGCTAAACGCCAATTTCTCATACAGGCAGGGGCAAAAATGGAGTGTCAACTTGAACGCAGGAACATCCTACACCCATGTCTCCTTTAGCGAAGCCGACCTGAGCAACAGTGGCTTTGGTTTCAACGGAATGTTGAACTGTAACTTGATGTTGTGGAAAGGCTCTACTGTCTATGCAGGCGCCTATTTGTTTGGAGGAGATATATCCCTTCAATACAAAAATCCATATATGTACATGACCAACTTTGGCATGAGCCAGCGTTTTTTGAAAGAGCGTTTTTCTCTGTCGTTGAGCGTTTCCGACCCTTTTAGAAAGAATCTGGTCTATTCTTTTGACTATTCCGACCCTTCTTTCAAGAGCCACTCCCAATCCATTCAATTTGTCCGTTCAGCAAATCTAAGCGTTTATTGGCGTTTCGGGAAATTTGACACCACCGTAAAGAAGGCGCGCAAATCCTCAGCAGATGACAAAATGGAGGGGGGAAACGCCGGCGGAACGACGGTCAGATAGGGATAGGCAAGGTAACGTTTTTTTTCCATATCAAGAATAATTTCTATCTTCGCGCGCCCTTTGGGGGGTATTACACATAATGTCAAACCACTAATCACTACACAAACAAGTTATTATGACAAAAACAAAAAAAGAGATGCTCGAAAATGACGAGCAAGTTGATGGTCTTGAACAAAAGACCGAACGTATTGAATCTTACATAGAAGAAGAGGCTTCTATCTCGGAGACAACCAAAAAACAGAAAAAAAGCAACGCCTCAGTTCCGGTTGACCAATTTGACTGGGACGCTTTTGAAAAAGACGCGCCTTACAACGCAGACAAAGAGACCATCGAATTACAGTACAACAAAACCCTTTCAAAAGTCTTAGAGAATGAAGTGGTTGAGGGTGTAGTGGTTGCGTTGAATAAACGCGAAGTGTTGGTAAACATAGGTTACAAAAGCGAAGGCGTTATCAGTATCAATGAGTTTCGCTATAATCCCGATTTGGCAGTCGGAGACAAAGTGGAGGTATATGTAGAGAATGCAGAAGACCGAAAAGGGCAGTTGCTGCTATCACACAAGATGGCTTGCTCGTTGCGCTCTTGGGACCGCGTGAACGAATCCTTTGAGAAGGATGAAATCGTAAAAGGATACATCAAATGTCGTACCAAAGGGGGGATGATTGTAGATGTTTTTGGCATTGAAGCCTTTTTACCCGGTTCTCAAATTGACGTGAAACCAATCAGAGACTACGATGTCTTTGTGAACAAAACGATGGAGTTCAAAATCGTCAAGATAAATCACGAATTTCGCAACGTAGTGGTTTCTCATAAAGCCCTTATCGAAGCGGAATTAGAAGCCCAAAAAGCCGATATTATAGGCAAACTCGAAAAAGGACAAATTCTCGAAGGAACCGTTAAGAACATAACCACCTACGGTGTGTTTATTGATTTAGGCGGCGTGGATGGATTGATTCACATCACCGACCTCTCTTGGGGACGCATTACCCATCCCGAAGAGATTGTACAATTAGACCAAAAAATCAATGTGGTCATTTTGGACTTTGACGATGCCAAAAAGCGAATTGCGCTTGGACTGAAACAATTAACCCCTCATCCATGGGACGCTTTAGATGAGCAACTTAAAACGAGTGATGTGATTAAGGGGCGTGTCGTGGTGATTGCTGATTATGGCGCCTTTGTGGAGATTCAACCCGGAGTAGAGGGATTGATTCACGTTTCGGAAATGTCGTGGTCGCTCCACCTTCGCAGTGCGCAAGACTTCTTGAAGGTGGGAGACGAAGTGGAGGCAATCATCTTAACCTTAGATAAGGACGAGCGAAAAATGTCTTTGGGAATCAAACAACTCAAACCGGATCCCTGGGCTACCATCGCCGATAAATACCCCGTTGGCTCCAAACATACCTCTACCGTCAGGAACTTTACCAATTTTGGCGTTTTTGTGGAGTTGGAAGAGGGCGTTGACGGCTTAGTGCACATTAGCGACCTGTCGTGGACCAAGAAGGTGAAACATCCCGCCGAGTTTACCTCTATCGGAGAGACGCTCGATGTAGTGGTATTGGAAGTGGATCAGGAAAACCGTCGCTTGAGTCTGGGACACAAACAACTCGAAGAGAATCCTTGGGACGTATTTGAGACGGTGTTTACGCCCGGCTCGATTTATGAAGGCACTATTTTGTCCTTAGTGGACAAAGGCGCCACCGTGTCGTTGCCTTATGGAGTAGAAGGTTTTGTAACTCAAAAGAATATGGTTAAGAGGGATGGAACCGTACCCGTCGTTGACGACAAATTGGAATTCAAAGTATTGGAATTTAATAAAATAGGGAAACGGATTTATCTCTCTCATGTTCGAACCTACGAAGAGGAGAAAAAAGAGACTGAAGCAAAAGAGGTAAAAGAGAGTGAAGCAGAAACCACCCAGAAGGCTGTAAAAAAGTTGAAAGCCAACTTGGAAAAGACCACTCTGGGCGACATCAGTGAATTGGTGGCACTTAAAAGTGAAATGGATGCAAACGTGTAATGGTGTAGGGGCGGGTTTGAAACCCGCCCTTGCCTTATTGGCGCTGCTGTGCTTTGCCCCAACCACTCCTGCGCAAAATTTGGGAACGCAGTTAAACAAAGTGGGGCAGACGTTTTTTTACCTGCAAAACTACTACTTGGATACCATCAATATGGATAAGTTGGTTGAGCGGGTGGTTGCGCGTACCATTGCAGAGCTTGACCCCCACTCCGCCTACATCCCCGCCAAAGATGTTCAAGCCATGAACGAGCCTTTAGAAGGAAACTTTGAAGGGATTGGGATTGAGTTCAGCATTATCATGGATACCTTAGTGGTTATTGCCCCCGTTGCGGGCGGTCCCTCCGAGGCGGTAGGCATCTCTGCCGCAGATAGAATTGTGGCGGTAAATGACTCTGTCATTGCCGGTGTGGGATTGACCAATGAGCGCGTTTACTCCTTTCTTCGAGGGGCAAAAGGGACAAAAGTGCGCATTACCGTAATCCGAAAAGGGGTTAAGGATCCTTTGACGTTTGAGATTACACGCGATAAGATCCCCATCAACAGTTTAGACGCCGCTTATGAAGCGTTACCCGATATTGCATACGTTCGACTTACCCGTTTTGCCCTCACTTCCATGACGGAGTTTATTGACGCTATCTCCAATAGTTTTGTACGGATGCCTAAGGGGGTGATTTTAGACCTCAGGGGCAATCCGGGGGGGTATATGGAGCCTGCCCTTCTGATTACCGAACAATTTTTGGAGAAAGGGAAGTTGATGGTCTATACCGAGGGAACACACATGCCACGGCTCGAAGAGAGCGCTTCGGGAAAGGGCTTTTTTATCGATACGCCGGTGGTAGTATTGATTGACGAAGGGTCAGCCTCTGCCAGCGAGATTTTAGCCGGCGCCCTGCAAGACTGGGACCGCGGCATCATTATTGGAAGGCGCTCATTTGGAAAGGGGTTGGTTCAACACGGGCTTCCTTTGAGCGACGGTTCCCAGATCCGATTAACGGTAGCGCGTTACCATACTCCTTCGGGAAGGGTGATTCAAACACCATACAATCAGGGAGATCAGGAAGGATACTATCGCAATGTTGTTGACCGCTACCTACGCGGGGAGCAATTCTCCAAAGACAGTATTCACCTCTTAGATTCATTGAGTTATAAAACCTTGGTAAACAAGAGAACAGTCTATGGAGGAGGAGGCATCATGCCCGATATTTTTGTACCACACGATACCACCGGATACACCGCCTATTGGGCGCAAATGATACGAATGGGCATTGTTACAGAGTTTATGAACCAATATATTGACCAAGAACGCCATTTATTGTCAAAGAAATACACACAATTCAACGTTTTTAACAGGGACTATTCAGTGCCCGATGAGGTCATCGAAGAGTTGGTTGCATTTGCCCAAACCAAAGATTTGCCCCGAAACGAGGAAGCGTTACAGGTATCCCTGCCCATCATTCGCGTCCAACTGAAAGCATTGGTTGCCAGAACCCTCTTTGACAGTAACGCTTATGTACAGATTATCAATGAATGGAACGACCCTGCCTACAACAAAGCGTTAGAAGTGATTAGCCATTGGAACAAATTCGAGCAGGAGATTTTACGTAAGTAATACTCCTCTAATTCAAGAAACTGTTTGAATTTATGAACAAAACTAAACAGGGTTACATCTTGCCCATCATTGTGATGATATTCCTTTTTGGAATGATCTCCTTTGTAACAAACTTAGCCTCCCCCATGGGAGATATATTAAAATTTCAGTTTAATGTTCCCAACTGGATGGGAACACTTGGTGTTTTTGCCAACTTCATTGCCTACGCTGTGATGGGTTATCCTGCAGGAAATCTACTTCAGAAACTGGGATACAAAAAGACGGCGCTTATTGCTGTGTCGGTTGGGTTTGCAGGGGTAGGAATCCAAACCCTTTCGGGAACGTTTGAGCGCTTTGACGTCTATCTGTTGGGCGCTTTTGTGGCAGGTTTCTCCATGTGTTTGCTCAATACGGTCGTAAATCCCATGCTGAATAATTTGGGAGGGGGAGGAAACAAAGGAAACCAACTCATACAGGTGGGAGGTTCCTTCAACTCTCTCTGTGGTACGGCTGTGATTGTACTCACAGGAATACTCATCCCCGAAATCACCAAGGCGCAAATCAGCAACGTCTTTCCCCTGATGTTTGCTTCGCTCTCTATCTTTGCATGTGCATTCATCGTGATTGCACTGACCGCTATTCCGGAGAGAAAAAAAACGACTGAGGCAATCTCAGAAAAATCCCCATGGGTCCATTGTCCTTTCGCCACTTTGTACTTGGCGCCATCGGAATCTTTATCTATGTGGGTGTAGAAGTGGGTATTCCCAACGTTTTAAACAAATGGCTTCAAAACCCTGATTTGGATGTTTTGCACCTTAAAGGTGTAGGGAGCGCTGAAGCCATTGCCGGTTCTGTGGCAGCAACTTATTGGTTTTTAATGCTTATTGGTCGTCTTGTGGGAGCCGTTATCGGAGGCAAAATCTCTGCTAAAGCGATGTTGGGCGTAACCTCCGTATTGGGTATCGTCCTCACCCTTACGGCAATGTTTGCCCCCGAATCAATCATGGTCAATTTACCGGTGTTCAAGAACAGTTCCGAGGGACTCTTTGGGTTAGCCAACGTACCTGTAAATGCTGCACTATTGGTACTTACCGGTTTATGTACCTCTGTAATGTGGGGAGGAATCTTCAACCTTGCCGTGCAGGGACTGGGAAAATACGTGGAGAAAGCCTCCGGTATCTTCATGGTGCTCGTGTGTGGGGGAGGTATTTTGCCGCTGTTGCAAAACGGAATTGTAGATTTGAGCGGCGGTACCGGCTATCTTGTAAGCTATTGGATAGTGGTTGTGGGGCTTGCCTACCTCCTCTTCTATACATTTGCCGGCAGCAAGAACGTAAACCAAAATATCCCCGTTGGGTAAGTATGGAGTAGGTATGGAACAGGACTATGTAGTGGGCGTGGACATTGGAGGTCAAACCACCAAGATCGGTATTATTGACCGTAAGGGCACCGTCAAATGCGAGCCTCTTATTATCAGAACCGATAAACACACTGATGAATACCTTTTCTTCGACGATCTTTCCCAAGCAATCAACAAAGTTGCTGTGGAGACGCAAACCACAGGAAAGATAAAGGGAGTCGGTATTGGCGCTCCCAACGGAAACTATTACGAGGGCACCATAGAGCATGCGCCAAACCTCACTTGGGGAGGGTGTAAAACCATCAAAGTGAACGAAATTTTGTCAGAAAAATTGGGACTTCCCGTTACCCTGACCAACGATGCCAATGCCGCAGCCGTGGGAGAGATGACCTACGGAGCGGCAATCGGAATGAAAAACTTTATTATGATCACCTTAGGCACAGGTGTGGGAAGCGGGATTGTTGTTAACGGACAGGTGGTTTACGGACACGACGGGTTTGCCGGAGAGTTGGGGCATACCACCGCTGTACGTTACAATGGGCGTCAGTGTAATTGCGGAAGAGTTGGGTGCCTTGAAACGTATGCCTCTGCCATAGGACTTGCCAGAACCGCAAGGGAATACCTTGAGGCAAATGTGGACAAAGACGAATTTAACCAAAGAAGTCCGTTACGGGAACTCAGCGCCCCTCTCTCCTCTAAAGATGTATTTGTTGCCGCTTCTCAGGGAGATGGATTGTCAAAAAAGGTGTTTGAATATACCGGAATGAAGTTGGGCGAATCTTTGGCAGATTTTGTATCCTTTAGCGCTCCTCAAGCCATCATTCTCTTTGGAGGGCTTACCAAAGCGGGGGATCTAATCAAGCGACCTGCAGAACACTATATGAATGAAAATTTGTTACGTATTTGGAAAAACAAAGTAGCGGTAATCTTCTCTCTACTCCCTGAATCAGATGCAGCCATTCTTGGAGCAGGCGCATTGGCGTGGTAAGAGGCATGGTAAGATAAATTTCTTCTCTTTATGATAGATAACATTAGGCAGTGTTTTTGGCAGCGTTATGGCGTAGAGGGAAAACTCTATGCCGCCCCCGGCAGGGTCAACCTTATTGGGGAGCACACCGATTACAACAACGGTTTTGTGTTGCCCGGGGCAATTAACAAGTCATTCTATATGATTGCCGTACCCAACGGAACGCACAAGTGCAACATCTATGCGATGGATTTTAAGGAATCTGTGTCATTCGACGTAGGTGATACGGTTGCTCCCGAGACATTATGGGGCAGATACGTTTTTGGCGAGATAAAGGAGTTGCAACGATTGGGCAAAAAAATCGAGGGATTTGACGCTGTGGTAAGTTCCGATATTCCCATCGGCGCGGGTATATCCTCCTCTGCAGCATTTATTTCTGTAATATGTATCGCCCTAAATGACCTCTTTCAACTGGGGTTAAGTCGAATGGAGATGGTACAAGCAGGACAGATGTGTGGGCACCATGATGTGGGCGTGCGGTGCGGAACCATGGATCAGTTTGCTTCGCTCTTTGGCGCTGAGAAAAAACTTATTCTCTTGGACTGCAAAACATTAGAATACAAGTACGTCCCTTTTACCCCATCAGAACTGAGCATTATTTTGTTGGATACACAGGTAAAACATTCACTCGCTTCAAGCAAATACAATGCCCGCAGGGCTGAATGTGAAGCAGGCGTGGCAAAATTGCAAGAGCGTTATCCTCATGTAACCTCTCTACGAGACGTCTCCATAGAGATGCTCCAAGCGCATCGCTCCGAATTATCTCCTGCGGTTTACAACCGTTGTAGTTTTGTGGTGGAAGAAAACAACAGAGTATTAGATACTTGTATTGCTTTGACACAGGGTGATGATGAACGGTTAGGACTCAATATGCACGCCTCTCATCACGGTTTGAGCAAAAAGTATGAAGTGAGTTGCGCCGAGTTGGATTTTCTTCAGGATGTGGCACATCGTTTCGATGGCGTTGTGGGTGCCAGAATGATGGGGGGAGGTTTGGGGGGATGCACCATCAACTTGGTCAGAGATGAAGCGGTAGAAGATTTTATCTCCGAGAGCAGTGTGCGTTACAATAAGAAATTTTGGAAGGAGTTTAGAGTTATAGAGGTAAATATCGGCTCTGGCGCCCGAATGTTGTAAAGGGTACTCCCAAAAACCCCAAACTCTGCGTTACGCTCCCTCGACAAAGTGCTCATTTACGCATTTCTCGCTAAGAAAACTTTACCGTTTGATGCCTCGCTCGTTTGCTGCCCGTTGGTACGCCCTGGCGTTGCGCAGGTGGTCGGAATAGTTAACGGCAAAGAGGTGCGAACCGTTAAACTCCGGATTGGCGCAAAAGTAGAGGTAGTTGTGTTTTTGGTAGTGCAATACCGCTTCGAGCGCAGCAATGGAGGGTACGCAAATGGGACCGGGAGGCAATCCTTTGTATTTGTATGTATTATAGGGTGAGTCCACCTGTGTGTCTCTGCTGTAGAGCCTTCTAATGGTTGGATCGCGAAGGGCAAAAATGAGGGTAGGATCTGCCTGAAGGGGCATTCCGATTTTAAGCCTGTTCATATAAACACCTGCAACAGTGGGCATTTCAGGTTGATAGTTTGTCTCTCCCTGCACAATGGCGGCAAGAGTGCTCACCTGAAAGGGAGAGAGCCCAACGGCTTTTGCCAAATCCTGCCTCTCCTCATTCCACCACTTTTGAACCTCTCTGTGCATCCGCTCCAACACCTTTTCCGGAGAGGTATTCCAGTAGACCTCGTAGGTATTGGGCAATATCATAGAAAAAAGAGAGGTGGAGTCAAATCCAAAACGCGCTAAGAGCAAATCATCGGTAAGAGATAGGAGCATGGAGAGCGAATCGGCTTCGATGGATCGACTCAGCACCGCCGCCAACCGCTCCACACTACGAATATTGCCCGATATAACCATATTCACAGGAGTTTGCAGTCCAAGCGCAAAAAGACGTACCGCCGCCTTATTGTTCATTCCCGATACAAGTTGATACCTTCCTCCCTTTACCCGATCGGGAAGTTGCTCCTTGTGGGCAGCACGTACAAAAGCGTTACGAAAGCGCAGATAACCTTTGGCATCCAAAGAGTCCATCAAAGTAGCAAAGGAAGCGCCGGTGGGAACATAGACATCAAGCGTCTCCTCTTCACTGAGGATGTTGGGACGGTAAAAAGTGTGGTAGTAGCGTAGCGCATACCCCCCACCCGACAAAAGGGCAAGGAGGAGCATAAGCGCAAAAATGGTGATAACTCTCTTGATACGTGGCGATTTATTCATTATTTTTTCTCTTTTCTTAACAAAATTTCCCTCCCCTCATAGAGGTGTGCCTCTTTGGAAAGGCTATTGTATTTGCAAATCGACTTCAGGCGCACCCCGTAGCGCCGGGAAATATCGCGGAGTGTTTCGTCCTCCTCCACAATATGCATCTCCAAACCGCGGACAGCCTGCTTCCTCTTTGGGGCAACATAAACCACCGTTCCCACCTCCAATGCCTCAGCCTTTTTGAGTTCGTTGAAGCGCAAAATCTCTCGTTTGAACAACCGAAACTCTTTTGCTAAGGAGGCGTACGTATCTCCCGCCTGCGATACAATATATGACACTTTATTTTGCTGGTATATAGTTCTATACAGGCTTACAGAATAGAATGGAGAGCGTGTGTCCGGATGAATCACTACCGGCTGCTCCAACTTTTTGGGAGAGACAGGCAAATCGGATGCCATGCGGTCGTACTCATACAACTTACACTCCTCTATCACTTGTATCAATATATTGGCGTATTGCGGATGGGTAGCGTATCCCGCCTGCTTCAATCCCTGTGCCCACCCCTTGTAATCAAGGGGCTGGAGGTCGAATAGAGAGGCGTAGCGGTCGCGGTAACGAAGAAATTCGGCATGATCTTTAAACGAATCTTCCACTCGGTTATATTTGCGAAAACATTCATCTTTGGCGTCGTCTGTATGGGTAATGGTCGCCCCTTTCCAATCGTGGCACTTGATTCCAAAATGGTTATTTGCCTCACGCGCCAAGCGGCTTGTTCCGTTGCCCGATTCAATACACGCCTGAGCCAACGTGATGCTGGCAGGAATGCCAAACTCCTGCATCTGCTTAATAGCAATATCTTTATATTTTAAAATATACGCCTGACGCACCGCGTTACTCTGTGCGTATCCCCCACCCGACAGGGAGAGCAAGCAGGAGAACCATAAAAACAGAACGCACTTTTGTCTCATGAGCGAACAGATATTGTGCAAAAGTAGTAAATTTGCCCAATAATCGCCAAAACGAGCATCATGAACAAAATAATATCCATTAACGTTTTTGAAGCCGATACGCCGGCAGCGTTAGAAGAGATAGACAGAGAACTGCTCTGCCATGCGTTAGCAGCCACCTCAGGTGCCTACACCCCCTACTCTCACTTTCAGGTAGGCGCTGCGGTGCGCCTAAGCAACGGCGCTATCGTAACCGGTAGCAATCAAGAAAATGCCGCCTATCCTTCGGGATTGTGTGCCGAGCGAACCGCGCTGTTCTATGCTCAGGCGCAATATCCCCATCTTGCCGTTCTGTCGGTGGCAATCGCCGCAAAATCGAACGGCGAACAAACGACTGAGCCTGTCTATCCTTGCGGTGCCTGTAGGCAGGTGATGCTCGAAGTCCAAAAGAGGGCTGGACAACCCATTCGTGTGATTATGGGAGGATTACAAAAAATTCAAATCGTGGAGCGCATAGGCGACTTACTGCCGCTGGCGTTTGAGGACGTGTGATTTTTTACCACTTCCAAAAAAATTTCTACCTTTGCGCGGGGTAAGTCCTGTACGACCAGCTCCCACTAAACTCCCCCAGGGTCGGAAGGCAGCAAGGGTAGGTGGTTGTAGCGGTGCGATACAGGGTGCTTGCCCCTTTTTTTATTTTTTATATGAACAGCATGAAGATTGCCGTTGGTCTTTCGGGAGGGGTTGATTCGAGTGTAGCAGCGCTCCTGCTCAAAGAGCAGGGGCACCACGTCATCGGCTTGTTTATGCAAAATTGGCACAATACGGAGGGCACACTCCACGGTTATTGCGAATGGGAGGATGAGCGGGCAATAGCCGAAATGGTGGCAAAAAGGCTCGATATTCCCTTCCACTTTGTTGATTTGAGCGAAGCGTACCGCCGACGTGTGGTGGACTATATGTTTGCCGAATATGAACGGGGCAGAACCCCCAACCCCGATGTGCTGTGCAACCGAGAGATTAAGTTTGACGCCTTTCTGCACCATGCCCTCCATTTGGGTGTCGATGCGGTGGCAACAGGGCACTACGTCCGCTCGGAGCGATTGCCGGATGGTCGAATACGTCTGCTGGCAGGCGTGGATGCCCAAAAGGATCAATCGTATTTCTTATGTCAACTTTCTCAAAAACAACTATCTAAAGCAATATTTCCCATCGGACATCTTCGGAAATCCGAGGTGAGACAAATAGCGGCGGCGGCGGAATTGCCTTCGGCAGATAAGAAAGATTCACAGGGAATCTGTTTTGTGGGGAAAGTCGATTTACCGCTCTTTTTGCAGCAAAAATTAGCGGCAAAGGAGGGAGCGGTGGTGGAGGTGTTTCGCGACTATTTCCGCCATCCCGACAAAAATCGTGAAATGTTCGCAACCATCAAGAACCCCATCAATGAGTGGTCATACCAGCAAGATGACGCTTTGCAAAGGGTGATGGCACGCGCCACCCCCTACCGCTACCAAAAAGGTTCGGGCAAACAAATTGGCGTACATCAAGGGGCGCATTTTTACACCATCGGGCAGCGGAAAGGATTGCACATTGGCGGGCACCTTAAGCCGTTGTTTGTGATTGATACCGATGTGCAGGAAAACATCGTTTATGTGGGCGAAGGTGAGGATCACCCCGGACTCTTCCGGAGCGCCCTTTTTATTGCCATGGAGAACATCCACCAAATAGCGCCTGAATATCCATTAAAATATGGGGAACCACACTCCTATGAGGTGCGCATCCGCTACCGGCAGCCACTTCAACAAGCGGCGTTGTACTGCGTTCCGCAAGGATTATTTATTGACTTTGACGCTCCCCAGCGGGGTATCACATCCGGACAATTTGCCGCATGGTACCATGGAGATGAACTCATAGGTTCGGGGGTAATCTCTTGAAAAAACCGGCAAAAACCAATTAAACCTTTTGAGAAAAATTTGTCTAATGCACGTTGATTACACTTAATTTAAAAACAATAACACCATGAAACGTTTTATCACCATCGCCACATTTGCGCTGTTTGCCGTAAGCCTCGGCGCACAGGACATTGCCCTGCCCAATCCCGTTACCACCGGCGGAAAACCATTGATGGAAGCGCTCAACCTCCGCGCTACCAACCGCACTATGGCAGAGAGACCACTCCCTGTAGCGCTACTCTCCAACTTGTTGTGGGCTGCTACCGGCGTAAACCGCCCGGACGGCAGAATGACGGCGCCCACCGCCTCAAACAATCAGGAAATTGATGTGTATGTATTTCTTCCACAAGGCGTTTATCTCTATGACGTAAAAAATCACAACTTGGTTTTTAAACTTTCCGGCGATCATCGGGCAGCAGCGGCGCGTCAAGGCGCTCCCAGCGGCGTATTGCTGGTTTATGTTGCCGACTACGAACGGATGGGGCGGTATGGCGATGCCGACAAGGAGTTTTACTCCGCCACCGACACCGGCTTTATCAGCCAGAATGTCTATCTCTTTTGCGCCTCCGAAGGGTTGGCAACGGTCGTACTGGGGCAGGTAAATCGCCCCGCAATTACCGAGTTGTTAAAAATAACCAATGGAAAAGTAATTTTGGGACAACCGGTGGGGTATCCCGCCCAGTAATTTCCAACGCTGCCGAAACGACCTGAGAAATAAACATCCTCTCGATGACAAAAAATTGGTTTTACACAGCCCTGCTCTCCGTTGCCATATCTCACCTCTTTGTCTCCTGTGAGAAAGAAGTTGTTCCCGAAAACCCGGACGACCCTGTAGCCGCTGCAAACAAATATGTGAATACATGGATATACAGCGATGTGATGAGCGTCTATTATCTTTGGAACGATAAGATGGGCGCCAACCCCAACAACACCCTGAACCCGGACGCTTTTTTTAATTCCATACTCTATAAATTCGACAAAGACTTGGCGCCAGACGGAGATCGCTTTTCTTGGATACAGGAGAATTATCTTGACCTTCTTGCATCGTTAAGTGGCGTGGCAAGCAACGAATTAGGTTTTGAATACCAATTATATGCCTACAATGAACATGAGGTGTTTGGCGAATTTGCTTATATTAAAAAAGATACGGATGCAGCCACAAAAGATTTTAAACGCGGACAAGCGTTTACACATGTAAACAATACTTCATTAACCATTGATAATTACCGAACTGTATTGTCTAACGCAACCCGAAACACCAACGTTACGTTGAAAGTGTGGGACGTGTCGATTGATTTGGATGCAAAAAGAATCTATTTCGATAACGAACAAAATATTACGCTCAATTTGTCAAACAAGTACGCCGAAAACCCTATCTTGTTAGACTCCATCTATACCATCAATGGCAAAACCATCGGTTATTTGGTCTATAATTTCTTTTCACCCGACTCAGGAGATGAAACCGGCGCGTATGACGTTGCCTTGAACAATGTGATGGGAAGGTTTCGAACCCGAGGCGTGAATCACCTTATCCTCGATTTGCGCTACAACAGCGGAGGCAGGGTGTCTTCTGCCATCTACTTGTCAAGTATGATTGTTACGAATTTGAATACAAGCAATGTGTTTTGCAAAGTGGAATACAACAAAGAGTACAACAAATGGCTTGTTGATAACTACGGAACTGAGTTCCTCATTGATAAATTCACAGACAAAGTAGTTGTTCACGACAGGGATGGCAAAGTGAAAAATACGTTTGACCTGAACAATATAGGCAACCTGCAAAATGTAACCATACTCACCGGAAGTGGGACCGCCTCTGCCAGCGAGATGGTAATCAATGGGCTTAAACCCTATATGGATATTTTTTTGATAGGCGCCGTTACGGTGGGTAAAAATGTGGCATCCGCATCTTTCTATAAAGAAAACGACAGTAAAAACAAATGGGGAATACAACCGATTATAGCCAAATACTTTAATAGCCGGGGCGAGTCGGATTTTGCTTCCGGGTTTACGCCCGACTACATAGATTCTGATGACTGGAATATGCCCAAAAAGGAGTTAGGGGATATTAACGAGGCGCTATTGGGCGCCGCCATCCGTCATATTTCAGGAGAGACGCTCACCAAAACGTTTCAGACACGCTCGCTGCAACCCGCCCCCGCTTTTTTGAGAGAGGTGGGTTCTTCGTTCGGCAATAAGGCTTGGAATAATCAGATTATTACCAATGTGCCCCTACCGTAAGTCCGTCATAAGCCAGAAATATATTCGCCGGAAGTTCTCTCTCTACATCTGCAAATAGCCCTATTCGGTGGGACAGGTGGGTGAAGTATGTTTGTTCGGCTCCGATTTTTTGCGCTACCGATATTGCCTCCCGAAGGGTAAAGTGAGAGATGTGCGGATCCCGCCTTACGGCGTTAATCACCAAAACGGCAATCCCTTTCAATTTTTCTAATTCAGTATCTTCTATACGATTGGCATCCGTAATATAGGCTACGTCTCCTATCCTGAAGCCAAGTACGGGCAACCGAGCATGCCAAACTCGAATAGGTTGTATTGGTGCAGAACCAATCCAAAACGGCTCTTCGCCAATGGTGTGGAGTGCAAATTCAGGTACGCCCGGATACCTCTTCTCCTCAAAAGCGTAACTAAACTCACATTTGAGCGCCTGATGGACACGCTCCTCGGCATAAATATCCACCGCCCTTTTGTTGATATAGTTAAAGGCGCGTACATCGTCAAGCCCCGCAGTGTGGTCCTTGTGCTGATGCGTTAGGAGGATGGCGTCCAAGTTCTCAATATGTGCCCGCAACATTTGCTGTCTAAAGTCGGGTCCGGCGTCTATCAACAGACGTAACCCCAAATATTCTATGAACACAGACGAGCGCAGACGTTTATCACGAGAATCACCAGATTTACACACATTACAATGGCAACCTATGATGGGGACGCCTTGCGAAGTTCCCGTTCCCAAGAAGGTAAGTTTTGGATTCATGTTGCAAAGTTAGGGAAGATTTCCTTACCTTTATCGCTTTATTTGTATTATCCAATCTTCACCACCATGAAAAAATATCTTCTAATTATTCTGATTTCCTCGTCGATAGCCTTGACAGGACAAGACCGGCGGAGCGGTAAACCTTGGGCTACGCGAAGCGAAGTGATTGCTCAAAACGGAATGGTATGCTCCTCTCACCCCTTAGCCACACAAGCGGGGATAGACATCCTCAAAAAAGGGGGCACGGCGATTGATGCTGCTATTGCCGTAAACGCCTGTCTTGGATTGATGGAACCAACAGGTTGCGGGGTTGGAGGAGACCTCTTTGCTATTGTGTGGGACGCCAAAACACAACGTCTCTATGGGTTAAATGCCAGCGGTCCCGCTCCAAAAAGCCTTTCATTACAATATTTCAAAGAGAACGGAATGACGCAAATTCCAGCCTACGGACCACTCCCCGTGAGCGTTCCGGGTTGTGTGGATGGCTGGTATGAACTGCATACCAAATTTGGTCGCCTCTCTATGGGCGAAATCTTACAACCTGCCATCGATTATGCCGAAAATGGCTTCCCGCTTACAGAGGTGATTGTCTCCGCATTTCAATCAGGAATCAACCGTCATATCTCTCAATATCCCAATGTAAAAGAGACATATTCTCCCAACGGAGAACAGTGGAGCAAGGGTGATGTATTTAAGAATCCCCTCTTGGCAAAAACGCTGCGTTTGATTGTACAAAAGGGGCGGGATGAATTTTACAAAGGGACTATAGCCCGTACCATCAGTGATTTTATGAAGTCGCAGGGTGGATTTCTCAGTTATGAAGATTTGGCGGACTATACATCAGAATGGATAGAACCTGTCTCCACCTCTTACCGCGGCTACGATGTGTGGGAATTGCCGCCCAATGGACAGGGAATTGCTGCCCTTCAGATGTTGAATATATTGGAAGGATATGATATTAAATCTTTTGGCTATGGTTCATCCGAACATATTCACTACTTTGTGGAGGCTAAAAAACTTGCATTTGAAGATCGTGCCAAATATTATGCCGACCCCCGATTCTCCAAAGTTCCCATTGAACGGTTAATCAGCAAGGAGTACGCTGCTGAACGCCGTAAACTGATTCGAGATAACCGCGCATCCACAGGGGTGCAACCCGGCGTAATTGCCGATACCGACAACACCATCTACCTCACCGTGGCTGACAAAGATGGAAACATGGTCTCCTTTATCCAAAGTAACTATCATGGTATGGGCAGCGGTATGGTGCCTCCCGGTTTGGGATTTATGCTTCAAGACAGAGGGGAGTTGTTTTCGTTGGACCCCAACCATGCCAATGCCTTTCTACCCGGAAAGCGTCCCTTCCACACCATCATTCCTGCGTTTATCACCAAAGATGGGAAGCCCTTTCTCAGTTTTGGCGTGATGGGGGGAGACTACCAGCCGTTGGGACACGTACTGATTGCCATGAACATCATTGACTTTGGCATGAATGTTCAGGAAGCGGGCGATGCGCCGCGAATTGACCACAGCGGATCCTCATCACCTGTTGGCGCCTTGCAAGACAACGCCGGAGGAAGTGTTATCTTAGAAAACGGCTTTTCAACCGAAACCATCCGTCTGCTGTTGGGGATGGGGCACAGGGTTACTTACGGATTTGGAAGTGGTTATGGCGGCTATCAGGCAATCATGTACGACCCTGTGCGCAAGGTCTATTTTGGCGCCTCCGAAAGCCGCAAAGATGGTTGCGCCATGGGGTATTGATAAACGATGACAACAGGAACGCTCTATCTGATACCGGCACCGTTGGCAGATGGTTCGCTGCACGACACCCTCCCCAACGGAACCTTAGAGGTGGTTGCACGATTGCGCTATTTTGTGGTGGAGGAGTTGCGTACGGCAAGGCGTTACCTCTCCAAGGGAGGACACAAAGGAAGCATTGACAAGTTGCACCTCTCCGTACTCAACGAACACACCGATCCCACTACATTGAACAACCTGATGCTGCCCCTGCTGGAAGGATACGATATGGGGCTGTTGAGCGAAGCCGGACTGCCTGCTGTGGCAGATCCGGGGGCTATCTTGGTGGCGCAGGCACACCAAAAGGGAATCTCCGTGGTACCGTTAACGGGTCCCTCTTCGCTGATGCTGGCGTTGATGGCTTCGGGGCTGAACGGACAGGCGTTTGCCTTTGTCGGCTATCTACCGGTTCATGCACAAGGGCGTAGGGAGAAGATAAAAGCGTTGGAAAAGAGGGCGATACAGGAACATCAAACGCAACTCTTTATTGAAACGCCATACCGAAACACTGCCCTGTTTGGCGATTTGATTGAGGTGTGCGCCCCACAAACAATGCTATCTGTTGCAGCCAATCTCACCACTCCGGACGCCTATATTGCTACCAAAACGGTGGCTCAGTGGCGTACCGGAAATATGCCGGCGATTTTGAAAGTACCGACCGTCTTTGCGCTGGGGGTTAGAAACTGTTTACATTTATGATATGATTACGATAGAACTTAGGGATATGCGGTTTTACGCCCACCACGGCTGTTTTGCAGAGGAGCAGGAGATTGGAGCGCACTTTAGCGTGGATGTGGAGATTGACGCCTCTTTTACACAACAGGCAGCAGAGTCGGATCGATTGGAGGACGCGCTCAATTATCAGGGCGTTTATAATGTGGTGGCAAGGGAAATGCGACAACCGTCTCATCTATTGGAACACGTTGCCGGACGCATCCGCAAGCGACTAAAAGAAGAATTTCCCAACATCGGGAAAACCACAATAGGTGTGTCGAAACTAAATCCCCCTTTGGGCGGACAAGTGGGCGCCTCCCGCGTAGTATTGACCTCAGCATAACTATCATGAGCCACTCTCCTACCAAACGTGTCGCCTTTGTTTGCCTTGGATGCAAGCTCAACTTTTCGGAAACTTCCACCTGGGCAAGGGAGTTTGCAGCAAGTGGATACGAGCGTGTACATGAGCGTGTATCAGCCAATTTATACGTGATAAACACCTGCTCGGTTACAGAGCAGGCAGACAAAAAGTGCCGTCAGGCAATACGCCACATCCGAAGGATGGCGCCTGAGGCAAAAATGGTGGTTACGGGGTGCTATGCACAACTCAAGGCAGATGAACTTTTTGCAATGGAAGGAGTTGATTTGGTGGTAGGTGCCGAGAAGAAGTCGGAACTTTTTGCCCTTACCGACGCACTCTTCAGGCAAGGCATCGGAGGATGTTTTCATTCGCCCGTAGAGGGAATGAGCGCTATCTTCCCCGCCTACTCTTCCGGCGACCGTACCCGCTCATTTTTAAAGGTGCAAGACGGATGCGACTACCACTGCACCTATTGCACCGTTCCTTTGGCACGCGGCGGTAGCCGAAACGTGCCCATAGCACAAATCATGGAACAGGCGCGCACCTTGGCGGCAGGGGGCGTAAAAGAGGTGGTACTGACAGGCGTCAATACCGGAGATTTCGGAAAGAGCAGCGGAGAGTCGTTTCTTGATTTAATCAAAAGTCTTGCAACGATTGAGGAGATACCGCGTTGGAGAATATCGTCCATTGAGCCTAACTTGCTTACAGAAAATATCTTGAAGTGGATTGCTCAAACGCCCTCCTTTCTTCCTCACTTTCATTTGCCGCTCCAGTCGGGTTCCGACAAAATCTTATCTCAAATGCAGCGCCGCTACACAAGCGAACTCTTTGCCCATCGGGTGGCGCAAATTCGGACGTTGATGCCGCACGCCTTTATTGGGGTGGATGTGATTGCGGGGTTCCCGGGAGAGGGAGGGGCAGAATTTGAAGAGACCTGTTCCTTTTTGTCTGAACTGTCACCCTCTTTTCTGCACGTCTTCCCCTATTCCCGGAGGGACAATACGCCTGCCGCCTCTTTTCCCCACCAAGTCTCCCCTGCAGAAAAACGCAGCAGGGTGGCACGCCTGACCCAACTTTCCGATCGACTGTACGACTCGTTTTATGACCAAAACAGAGGTCGCCGAGAGGAGGTGCTCTTTGAGGCTAAGGAGAGAGGCGGCATGATGAGCGGTTTTACCCGCAACTACCTCCGTATTGAGCGCCCCTACCAAAAAGAGTTGATTGGCGAAATTATTACGATTACTCTACCGTAAAATCCGACCTGAAGTATATAGGGCTGCCATCAAAGGCAACCCCTTCCAAAACAACGGTATAACTCCCCTGTATGGACGAAGTCCTGATTTCGATCTCTCTACCCTCCCCGTTCCCGAGAACAATCTGCGGATCCCAGTACAGTAATGTCCGAACGTCCGGAAGATTTTTGGATGCTGCCAATGGATAACCCGTAAATCTGCAAGGATATTGAACTCCTTGGTAATCCATAATTAAAGCATTCTTTTTCAAGGTAAGTCCGGGATAGTTGCCCAAATAGGTATCAAATTTTGCAACGCCATTAAAAATATTGTCCCCAATACGATAACGATTTTGATAGATGGAAAGGCTCTTCACTTTTAACGGATCGTATTCCTTTATTATATCGTGATCAAAAACAGGAATACCGTCTATCACCGTAAGCGAATTGTCGTTAAACGCCCATTCCCATCCCCAATCGGAAAGCAGCACTTGAAAAGAGGAGTGGCCATCCACCCTTCGGTGCCTCATCTCAGGAATAAACTCAAGCATGATATCGGGCATGGTGGGGAAGCGGGTATAATTATCTAACAAATAGACAACAGGCTTGGTATTAGAGAAAAAGGGATCTTCATGCACGGGCAGTAACTCATAAAGGGTATCTATCCCAAAACGGTGACTTATCTGCATCTCAATGTTTCTCTCAGAAAGGATGGATTCAACCCTTTTATCTAAGTATAAGGGAGGAACCGGTGGTACGGGCGGTTTTACAAAGGGATCATAAAGTTCAAAAGAGACTTCGTTTGGGGTCAAATACTCCAATGCGATTTCACCATTTCCAAACAACGAATTGGTAAAAAAGGTAAATTCTCCGGTTGAAAGATCAAGCGGACCTGAATAGATACTCACACTCTTCCCTATGGCAGAAAGAAACACCGACCCTGTATTTGCCTCAATCTCTCTGATATTCTTAATTCTGCCATTAATAATCTCGCCTTCGTATTCGGGAATAAAGTTGGGGCGAAAATCAATTTTTGCAGGGTCGGGGCGAGGGTTGGCAAAGAAATCTTGAAGTGAAGAGGTCTCCGTTTCGGGGAGGTCTGATCGGGCTACGGAAATGGAGAACGTCATCCCTTGATGGGTCAGGTTTTTAAGACGAAGAGGAAAAGAAGCATTTTTTGCAAGCGTTTTATTGCCAACTCCAAACTCCACTTCAATATATTTGGAGTCGCTATATACAGCCAAAGGATTACGGTGGGTCTGTGATATGGCCTCGCTCTCTTCTGCAATCATTACTCCATCAAGCCTCTCTGAAGAGAGGGTATTATAGATGGGAATCACTTTGTCAAAACAAACCAGTGTCTCTTCGTTGAGCATCTGTTTTGTATAAGCAATCAACCTGTAGTTTCCGGTGGGCAAAGAGGGCGGAATCGAAATATTGCCACTCCCTCTTCCTCTCTCAATCCTCAACTTGACGCCTGAAACCAAAGAGGCGTCGTTGCGAAGTTCCACATAGGCAACGCTGCTCACCTCCGAAAAAAGGCGACGACTGCCCGACAGGTCAAAACAGTAAAGAGAAAGCCAAATGCGCTCACCTGCAATATATAATGTCCTGTCTAAGGAGATATGGATACGCTCAATGGCCCTTTGTTGGGCGTGACACGGAACCACCCAACAGGCAAAAAAGAGGATAGACAGAGTGATTCTTCTCATTTTTATCATACTACTCATGATTATTAGGCCAAAAAGAAGGCCTGTTTTTGGTTCCTCGTGTGGTACAATCCACGCATCTTAAAAGCGCCCACTCCTCGTCAATATCATCTCCGGTATATCGATAGCCTGCCCTGTACTTTTGAGTGTTAGTCATGGGAGTGTCACCGGTGTCTAAAGGGTCGCATCCTGACATTTGTTGGTAAATTCCTATCTCCCCACCATTCACAAAAATTCTTTTGGACGTAACGGTGCCCACGCTAATGTAGCCTAAAACCTTTATATCCGGTTGATTGTCAGAATGAACCAAGTGAATGTTTCCATACACTTCACTTGGCTGCGGGGCAAAAATTCCTCCCAATTCATCAGTATTTTTCCTCATGCTTTCCCAGTAAGTATAGGCTTCCTTAGAGATAGACATTTGTTGCAACTCCATAGAGTAGAGGAAACTGATTCTGTCGTCCCATGCATAAATGGTATGTACCCTCTGCCGTATTACGGAATTGTTCTCAAGGTGATCGGTTTTGGCAACGATAACAGGAGAGGATATTGCCTGCCTCCAGCAATAATAGAGGAGCGGATCTGTAAAATATTGCAATATTCTACCAATCGTAGGGTCGAAGTAATGAGTAGGAAGATATACTGAAGTAATCTCCCAATCTTCAACAAAAGACCATCTGTAATAGCGAGAAGTGTTTTGATTGCCATAAGTAGTTACCGTAAAATCAACGGAAGTTTTACGGTCATTTACAACAAAATCAATGGCATCAATTTCGGGAGTGTGAGCGCTCTCCGGAGAAAGATAATCGCTTTCAAACCGCAACCCGTTTACCAAAACTACACGTAAGAAATAGTTTCTGTCAAAAGGAAGATCTCTTGTATCAATGATGTAATGGGGCGGAAGGTGTGATTCAAGCACCAGAGATCCCCTGTATTCATCTCCTCGGTCGCTTAGAACGGAAACCTCGGCATTCAAATGATATTTAATAGGATCGCTACTGTCGAGATCCCTCGATTCGCTCACATACACTTTGGTATATCCATTCAAAATAATATCGCCCTCAATCACCAACGTGCCTCCCGATTCTTCAAGCCCCTCAGGGGAGAACGGGGTGATGCAGGTGACGAGAAGGGAAACCGGCAGCAACATAAATAAGTATTTAAGAACTCTCTTTAGAATCATGGGAAACAGTTTCTTAATCAAAATTTAATGGTGTAGTTTATATATGGGATGGGAGCGCCAAAGACAGACAGTTTATACCCTTGAACTTTTTGCCCTCCGGAGGAGGAATAATAGACCGAAAAGGCATTTTTTCGACCTGTGATATTATAGACGCCAAAAGTGATGACGCTATATGTCCACAGCGTCAAGTTATGGCTCGGCTCTATGTTAAAGGCAACGTCAAGTCTAAAGTAGTCGGGAATCCTGTACTTGTTTCTGTCGGCATACTCCAATCGATATCCGCCTCCGTAGTAGTAAACGCTAATGGGAACGGTAACAGGGCGCCCTGAAGAGTAATCAAGGTTGGACGATATACTGTAGCGCTGTGTAAACTTATAGTTCATCACCACTTTTACATCGTGAGGTTTATCATATACCGCAGGATACCATTTGCCGTTATTGATTTGAAACCTCTCTTTATCGCCTGACTCTCTCAACATCGTTTTAGAATAGGAATACGCCAACCAGCCATTCAGTTTGCCGGAAGGTTTTTTGATCATCACTTCCACGCCGTATGCCTTGCCTTCCGTTTCGAGGACGTCTTCCTCAATGTGTTTGTTCATATTGATCACCGCCCCGCTTTTATAGTCCAAATAGTGATTCATAGATTTGTAATATCCATCTAAGGAGACTTCCCATCGACTGTCAAAAAAAGCGTGATATACTCCCGCGGCCGCTTGCCATCCCGTTTGAGGTACAATATTGGCATCACTCAGTTTCCAGATGTCGATGGGAGAGGCGGCGGCGGTATTGGAGAGCATGTGGATATTTTGACGCATCGTATTGAATCCTGCCTTAACCGTGAGGTTGTTTTCAAACATATAGCGAGAAGAAAAACGAAACTCGGGACCGTGATGATAGGTATCGCTACCCCAAGGGGTAAAAAGAGTATATCTAAGGCCCAAATCAATCGAAAATTTCCTTGAAAAGCTCCATTTATCGCTGACATAAAGAGCGTTTTCCCATCCCTTCTCCTCATCCACGCGGTCAGGGGCGATGATGGAGCCACTCCCCAAGGGAACCATTTTGCCCGGAGAGATCATGAAATAGGTGGAATTAATTCCGTATCCTAACGTATGTTTTTCATTAATAAACCATTCAAAATTGATCTTTGCAAAAAACTGATCCAAACCAAAACGCATATCATAAGCGATCTCAGGTATGGCGCTCTCCTCAATATGATGCCGGTATCTATCATATCCGGCAGTGAAGGTCATATTGTGCTTGGCGTTAAAAAGCGTGTGCCACCTCAAAGCCAAATTTGCACTCTGATAGCCGTAAATAGTATCTTTGCCAAAGCTGAAAGAGTCGCCCGAATAGTATCCGTAGAGGTGAAGGCTATTGGTACTGTTTATCTTATGACTGATCCCTGCTGTAATATCGCTAAAATTTGCTCTCCCGTCACGATAGCCGCTACTCTTTGGTAACGACTTCAGGATCCAGTTGGAGTAGGTTGTTCTTCCTCCGGCAATGAAAGTGGTTCGATCTTTGATGATGGGTCCCTCCAAGTGAAGTTTTCCGGTTAACAGACCGATTCCGGCAGATCCCGTAATCTTACTGTTATTCCCCTGACGACTGTTTACCTCCAGCACAGAGGATATTCTCCCGCCGTATTTAGCAGGGATCGTACTCTTATAGAGTTCTATATCACTCACTACATCAGGATTGAAAGAGGAAAAAAGACCAAAGAGGTGCGTGGGGTTAAAGAGCGTGCCTTCGTTAAAAAGAACAAGGTTTTGGTCTGTAGCTCCCCCCCTGACGTTGAATCCGCCGGATGACTCCCCTACGGTTTTTACTCCCGGGAGTGTGAGCACCACCTTCATCACATCGGCTTCTCCAAAAACAGCCGGTATATGCCTGATCCGATTGATGGAGACCTTCTCCACACCCACAAAGGTAGAGCGTCTCTGCTGATTCGCGTCTGCAGAGACTACCACGCTGCGCAATGAATAAACCCGCTCTTTCACGGTAATGTCCAACGCTCCGTCTGCATGTACTTCAAGCATGACAGGGGTATCTTCGTATCCATATCCTTTCAATTCCAAATCGACCTTTCCCAAAGGAACGGACACTCTATAGAATCCATGTATATCTGTGGAGACCATCAAACCTGTACTCCCTACAGCCACCAAGATCCCTGTGATCGGTTCTCTGCTCTCCAAACTCCGTACATAACCCGAAATCACCGCACGATTTCCTGCAAAAACAGCGTTTGGATCGCCTATTATATAGACCTTGTTGGCAGATCCTGCCTCTTGATTCTCCTGAGATGAGCGCAATGCCGCATAAATTGTCGAATCTTGAAGTTGTTCTCCTTTGATGGCGGAAAAATAGCGCTCAGGAAGGTTCGTTTCGATTCCGACCCCCCTTAATACGTAGAGGTGGTTCCCATTCTGAGAAAGCGAATATCCAACCTGATGGAGCGCACTGTTCAAGTTGGGAATCAAATCGGAACGCCCCCATGAGAGCGACAATTTGAGAAGCAGGCCATCTCTACCCTCTACAAAATAGAGTTCATAGTCGGTCCTTTGCTCAATCACCTTTTTCAGGGAGTCCAATCCCACATTGGAGAGGACAATCCGATCTTCCATTTGGGCAAAGGCAAAACAGATCGAACAGAAAAATGATATGGACAGCACTAATTTTTTCATTGATTATCTAATAGATAAAGTATTTCAATCAAAGACGCCTCTCTATCTTTCTTAAACCTCAATCCTTTTGACCTCAATAAATTGTTGATGACTCTCTTTTGGTCGGCATAGAGTTTAATCAAATCGCCTTTTGTTCCAATTTTATGCCATCTTTCCTCTTTCCATAAGTAAAAATCTTCTAATAAGATGTACCCTTTTCGAAAATACAAAGAGGAATCGATTTTCCAAAAGTATTGCCTTCTCATCTTTTTGTACAATGAGACGTTGCCCTCATACAACACTTGGTAATAGCCATCGCTTAACCATGAGTTTTCCCCCTGTTTGAAATGGACAAATACATGATTTCCAATAGAAAATGAGTCAACCGCTTGCTTGTTCAGAGAGAGGATGATACCTTGATCAGGAAGTATAATATTGAGTTCATCTCTATGGGCATTCAGGTTCAATGGAATATCGTGATACCATTTTCCGTGGAACAAGATGTCCCCTTTTTCAAATCTTTCTGAATAAGCAAAATAGGTTGATCCATCATTGGGCGCCATAACTCCATAAACCATAGACAGCTCCCCCCTAAAGAGAGTAGAATACCCCCGAGCGGAATCAACATACAACCCATAATCGCCTCCACTTTGCGCCAACAGCGAAGAAGGCAAAATGAAGAGGGCGAAAAGAACCAGGTATTTCATTATTATCTGCTGTCTTTCCATTTGGGCAGCAAATGTACATATAAATCTTGACATATACACAGACCGATAAGAATTCCCTTAGTACATGACAAAATTTCGAATATTTGTTCTAACCATTTAAAAGTCAGCGAAGGAAGTTGATATTATATTTGGAAAAAACCTTGAAAGTTAGTATCTTTATGGCTGAATATTAAACAGTTATAATGAAAACGAGAACTCTCAAGGTCGAGTGTAAATCTACTCAATTAATCTCAATTCTAAGTCAAGCCCTGGCGGGAAAGATGAATTTAGCCCGCATCAAGTTCTTTGGAATGTTTATTTGCGCTCTGTGCAAGGTGCAGACAGTATGCTTCGAAAAATTAGCCATCGCCTTTGAAACAGGCGCAAAGGCAGGGTCATCTCTCCGTCGAATCCAGCGATTTATGGCAGACTATATGCTGGATACTGATTTGATTGCTCGCCTGATTTTCAAAATGCTGCCACATAAACCACCCTATCGTTTGGCTATGGACAGAACAAATTGGAAGTTTGGCCAGACAAATATCAATGTCCTCACATTGGCCATCGTGTATGAAGGCGTGGCCTTTCCCATTCTGATTTCCATGCTCGACAAGCGCGGAAACTCGCACACCCAAGAACGTATAGAGATAATCGACCGGTATGTTCGTCTCTTTGGTCATGAAACAATAGATTGTTTACTTGCAGACCGAGAATTTCTTGGCGAACATTGGATTGAATACTTAAATCAGTCAAAAATAAGATATTATATTCGTGTCCGAGAGAATTTTCATGTAGAAAACCCGCGTACCGGCAAGCGATTTAAGGCATCCTGGATGTTTGGCGGCTTACAGTGCAACCAATGCCGATTTTTCGGAAGAATCTATAGAGTGAGCGGTCAGTTATGCTATCTTTCTGCTTCCAAGACAAAAAACAAACAGGGAATCCCTGAACTACAGATAATCATCGCATTCAATAAACCTGAAGATGCCCAACAACTTTACAAGGAACGATGGCAAATTGAGACGGCTTTCAGGGCACTAAAGTCAAGTGGTTTTCATATCGAAGATACCCATTTGACAGACTTAAATCGCATTGAAAAACTGTTCTCCATCGTCTTGATTGCTTTTGCATGGGCTTATATCGTAGGTATTTTTGCCAACGAAAACATCAAACCTGTTAAAATTCTTAGTCATGGAAAAAGGGCTAAAAGCCTGTTTAAATACGGATTAGAAATTATCGCATCAATTCTGCTTAACCCGTTTGCTCAACATAATTTGTCCGAATTGAAAATTTTACTATTTTTGTCATGTACTTAAAAAAAAATACATTTCATGTCGTTTTTGTCAAAAAAGTTTTCAACAAATTATTAACATCGGCGTGCGGCTTCATCAGGAAGCTTTTGTTCGATCCCTAAAATTAAAAAGACCACTTATTTAAGTACACTGTGCTTTACTTTTTTAGATGATATATCACCAAAAAGGGATTATCTACTTCCGGATTATGGGCCTCAACTATTTGCCTCTGTTCCGGCGACAGTACCTCTTCGGCATACCCTTTATAAGGAGCGCCCTCCACATCATAGGTAATAATAATATCCTGATTACGCATAAATTGTGGATTAATCCAGCGGATTCCTTCTTTGGTTTCCCTAAAAACTATCGTCCTATCCTCTCTTTTATCAAACAAAACATGCATCTCTTCTCCTTTATAATCTAATACGGCCATTCGATAGCGGGACGATTCTCGGGTAAAGAGGATGTGATAATTCAAATACTGCCGTACTAACCTCAACGATTCACGCGCTCTGCCTACTCCCACAAGAAACGAATTGTTTTTCACCTGATGAAGTTCCTTTACAAGCGATTCGACTTTTTGTTGTTTGTTGTTCTTGTCACCAAAATCCCACACAAACGCAATGTGCCGATTTTCATCTTTCATATTGATGGTCACGTCGCTGAGTATGGGAGAAAAATAGATGCTGTCGTTATAGGCATACGACCGGGACAATGGAAATACCGGGTACATAGTGGGCCCTCGCTCATACAAACGTTCTACAATTTGGTCCCATTTTTTTGAAAAATAAAGAATCTGCTCGGCATACAGGGAAACAAACAACCACCGGTCCGAATCCAACACATACACCTCGTTAATGGCGCGTGCATCGGGAATATATGTTTTGGAAATAAAGTTGCCGTCAAGGTCAAAACAAAGTATGGAACCAAAGGGAACCACTAATAATAACTGCTCATTATAAGGGTCTATGGCAATATCTTCTAAATATTCATACTCCTGGCCGCCCCGGCCCCTGTCGCTTATTTTGCGGACAAATTTGCCGTTTTCATCAAAACACAAAACCACTTGCTGCCTCCTGTCAAGAATAAAATATCTGTTTTGGTAGAACAATATCCTACCAATAGTATTAATCAAACATTTATCATTTGCTTCAAGCTGGACAAGTCGAATGGAATCGATTAAATCTACAACAGGAATATGGCTGTCTTTTGCTAAATCAACCATCTGGTCGCTTTGCCAAATAACACCCTTATCAACCTTAACAACCGGCACACCGGCGTCTTCATTACTCCCTGACCCGCCACCGCAAGCGGCAAGCGCAAAGGCTACGCTACACAATACCCACTTTTTCAAAACCAACCATTATTCAAAATCCTCAAAATATAACTCCGGAGCTACAGGTTCGACGGCGCTAAGGGGGTCGTTGGCCCGAATCACCATCATTAAGGCCCCTTTTTGGAGCTTATCCCCGCTTTTTACCCTGATTTGCGCTACTTTGCCGGCAAAGGGGGCGCGAATCACGTTGTGCATTTTCATGGCTATATATACCATCAATTCTTGATCTTTGGTTACTTCGTCGCCCTCTTGAACCATGAGCGACAATACCGATCCGGGGATAACTGAACGAATTTCTTCCGGATCCGGTTTTTGCCACGGCTTACGCAACTCCATTTTTACGGAAGTTCGGGTAATATACCTCCGCCCCCCTTCGAATACCTGAACGTAATACGCAGGATTGGCCAAAGTTTTGGACTCCTTCTTGCTTTTCTTTTTCTTCTCAATCATAACAGCGGATTAAAATGGAGGTATTCCGTGTTTTTTGCTGGGCCGTTTAACCGCTTTATTGGCCGATATAGCCAACATATGCACCAAATGCGCCCTGGTCTCCTTGGGATCAATTACGGCATCTATATACCCCTTGGCGGCAGCCACGTAAGGATTGGCAAACTTGTTTTTGTACTCCTCTACCTTTTGGCGGCGCATGGCCACGGGATTTTCT
>Ga0082212_10001885_pt1 | contig 30869 bp, 19 predicted proteins | sample TergutNt197P3_FD_71548 | JGI IMG/M metagenome (GOLD analysis project Ga0082212, IMG submission 71548) | Neocapritermes taracua P3 segment gut microbial communities from Petit-Saut dam, French Guiana - Nt197 P3 | ecosystem: Host-associated > Arthropoda: Insects > Digestive system > Gut ...
GGCGTGATTATCGGGTCGCCCGTAAATGCCTGCAAACAGCGGATATCCTTCGTCAATACACGCTTTCCTGTCGGGGGTATAAGGTTGCACCGTGTATCCGAAATAATCCCGAAGATGATAAATATTGTCGAACAAAGACGGCGAACTGCCTGAAGAAGTATATCTCATATCCATAGCAATTCCCACGTGGAGCGACAGTTTTTTATAATCTTCGTTAGTTGGGTTGTTCCAGTTATATGTTGTATTTCCGAAGTCGGCGCATATTCCGCTGTTGTATGAAAGACAACGCGAACCGGCGCCCTGATTGGGATATTGATGATACGCCATAATTTGCGCACAAGCCGTTGCCACACAGCCTGTCCAACTGTCCCATACCTCCTCGTGGTGGAATTGATTGAGCGAAATGCCTTTCTGGTCTAACAGCGGAGTGGCTCCCGCTCCGTTTCGCCGTATTCCTGCATCGCTCGCCGTCATTTCGGAAGATTGTCGCGACAATGCAGGCGTAACAATCAGCGAGTCCTCGTATAAATCCATCATTGCCCTAAGTTGCGGCGGAATACCGGCAGCGTTGAAGCCTCCCCTGTCTGAATATCCTACTACGGCGTAATTGTCGCCCGTTTGCGCCACCATTACAAAACCCTCGCTATCGGCAGGTTGAAACACGAACAGGGGCGTCTGTTTCGGCGCTGCAGTCTGATATGCGGTGCGTAAATCGCCGGTTGTCTGTCCGGTATCCGCCACGCCCGTATTAGTCGCCGCTCTGCGTATTGCCGGCTGGTTTTCCTGCGTCCTGAAAACGCCCGAACGGTTAATAAACTCCTGCGCAAATTGCGCCGCGCCCTCGCTGTTCGGCGTCTGGGCGAAAATGTTTGCCGTGAAAACGGCTAATGCTATACCTAAATATATCCGTCTCATATTCTCGTAATTTTTAGACATGAAAAATTTTAAAACCTGTAACAGTTTGAATTTCTGAAACCGTATTCCGTTAGGAACCCCGAAGGGCTCGACAAAGTCAATACAACGCTCGGTAGAAAATGCACAAAAGCCTTTCTCCTGCATCCTGCTATGGATGCATCCCTGACGGGATGCAGGGGAAGGTGCGCAATCATTCCATTCTACCGAGCGATACATCCCTATCGGGATGTCGAAAACTGTGATATGTTTTTTATTTTTCATGCCTAAATTAAATTCCTGATTTTGATTGTCCGAACCCGTAATTCGTAATTCGTAATTGATTAAAACGTCATGACCAATCTAACCCCTAAATCCCAGTTTGTATAATTTTGCCAGCCGACGCCGCGTCCGCGTGTTTCTAACGAATTGTCATTCCACGAGGATTGACTGCGAAAAGAACCTCCGCGCGTTACTTTTTCAGTACCTGTTGCCGGACCTGTTGGGTTGTTGTGTGTTGCCGAATGGTAATCCATATAATCGTCGTACCAGTCGCTGCACCATTCGGCAACATTGCCGCTCATGTCGTACAAACCGAGTTCGTTGGGCTGTTTTTTGGCGACGTCGTGGCTTTTTAAGTCGGAATTAACGGCGTACCACGCAACGTCATCCAAGTCATCGCTTCCTGCAAAAGTGTAATTTTTCGATTTTACGCCGCCCCGCGCGGCAAATTCCCATTCATGTTCGGTAGGCATACGGAAATTTTTGCCTGTTTTCTGTTTCACAGCAGGCATAAAGGTATTGTTCACATCGTTCCACGAAACGAAACATACCGGCTGTTTGGCTCCGTTCATATCTTCCGGAACATAACCTTCGGGCAAATCGCCGTAGGGCAAACTGCCCGTTACCGCCTGCCACAGTTCGTTGGTTACTTCGGTTTCGGAAATATAGAAACCGTTGAGCGTTGCCTGATAGGTGTAATCCCGCGGTTCGCCAAAAATGGGCGTGATAACAACTCCGGTCGTAAACGTGCCTCCTTCCACGTAAATCATATTAAATGTTACGCTTCCGACGGCTACGGTAATTTTATCCGCTCCGTTCTGCGTTACGTCAAGTTGTATTGATTTACCGTTGGAAGCAATCATCAATGTGGCGGTACGCGGGAAGCCGGTATTGGCATCTGTGGCAACAAGGAAGCCGGTATTTCCGTCGCCGCTTGCAGCCGATAGTTTTACCCAAGCAGCAGAAGCGGAAGCCGTCCATTTGTGTTTCGTGCGCACTACAATCAGGCTTGCGTCTTTGCCTCCGCTGAAACTAATTTCAGAGAGCGACACGCCGAACTCATCAACGACAACGGGGTTATCCGGACAGCCCGGACAGTCGGGACATTCTGTACAGTCCGGTTTTTTCGGATCGTCCGGCTTTTCCGGATCGTTCCCTTTGCAAGAACCCATACTCAAAATGAATGTTGCCATCAAAGCAAACATGGCAAGGCGTAAAAAGAATTTTGCTGTTTTCATAATATTTTATATTATTTTCCGAACTGTAAAATTACACTTAACAATTGTAACCGACTGGACAAATCGTAAAAATTTTGGGACAAATCGTAAAAACTTTACTTTGGGGTGAAATTTTGTAATTTTGCAGGCATAAATCATATATTGAATTGCACCCAAAAAAATCACCATTAAAATTTGTCGATTTGCAGATTTCGAATGGAGCGAAGCGGAATGAGAAACCACGCAGGGCCGCCGATTGTAGAATTGTAGAAACACCTGAGTAGTTACAAAATTTCAAAGAATCTCAATTCGTTAATCTTTCTTAAAAACACAAAATCAAAATAAACCATTTGAAAGAAAGTTAGTCATAGTAAAATTAATCAAATGAATCATTCAAATATGAACTTAATGACCAAAACTCTTCAGTTTCTTGTATTTATATTTTTCTGTGTGTTGTGCCGCAGTTTATCGGCGCAGGAAGTAACAACTTTTACCGTCAGGGGATTACTTGCCGACAGTATTGAACGGCATCCGTTAGATGCGGCCAATGTGTTGGTTGTCAGGGCAAGAGATTCAGTGTACGTATCCGGAGCCATGAGCGATGGAAAAGGCGTATTTGAAACCGTCGGAGTTCCTGCCGGACAATTTCTCTTGGTAATCAGTTATTTGGGATATGAAACAGTATTCAAACCGTTTTCACTGACCGGTACGCCGCGCACTGTCAATCTGGGCAATATCGGTATGCAGAAACGGGACATGCAACTTGGCGAAGTAGTCATTTCAGCCAAATTTAACCCGATTATCGTCAAAAAAGACACCATTGAGTTCAATACATCGGCTTACAGGATACAGGACAGCGATGTGGTGGAGGATCTGCTCAAAAAACTTCCCGGCGTGGAGGTCGAATCGGACGGGACAGTAACCGCCGGCGGACAACAGGTTTCCAGAGTGTATGTGGACGGTCAGCAGTTCTTCGGCAACGATCCTGCGGTAGCCTTGAGAAACCTGCCGGCCAATGTGGTTGACAAGGTGCAGGTGGTCGATCGCAAGTCGGATCAGGCACAGTTTACGGGTATCGAAGATGACGACACCGAAAAAATTATTAACCTGGTTACCCGTCCCGGCAACAGCAACGGCCTGTTCGGGCGCGCCCAGGCCGGCTACGGCACCGACAGCCGCTACGACGCCAATGGCCTCATTGCTTATTTTAATGGCGGGACACAATTGGCCGCCCTGCTGTCGAGCAACAATACCAATAACATGAATTTTACCGATTTCATGGGCGATGTGATGAGTAGCATGGGAGGCGGGGGGCGTCGCCCGGGTGGCGGCCCGGGTGGCGCTGGCAGCGGCCCTGTTATAATGATGGGAACAACCGGTGGCGGCGGCGGACGCATGGGCACCGGCGGCGGTGACACCAGGATGATGAACATAGGAGGATTCAGCATGTCATCAGGCGGCGGCGGAATCAGCACATCTACATCGGGTGGATTCAATGCCAACCATCAGTTCGGTGAAAAACTGAAATTAGGAGCCAATTACTTTGTCAATGTGGTCGATCGCATTGCCGAACAGACAAGCAATCGCATCAACTTTGTGGGTGACAGTCTGCTGAATTACAACCAATGGCAATGGCAGGAAAGGAAATCGCAGAACCATCGTATGAATCTGGAGTTAGATTATACCATTAACGAGAAAAACTCAATCCTGTTCCGGCCAAACCTGAACATTGGCAACGGTTCGACCAACAGTTTGTATAATTACGAAACATTTACGCCTTCAGACGTCATGCTCAATCTGGGCGAGACCGAATCGTATTCGGATAATACATCGCTGTCTACTTCGGGCACGATGTTGTGGCGTCACAGGTTTGACAAACCGGGACGTACGCTTTCAGTGAACCTCAATTATGGATGGTCGGACAACAAGGCAAATGGCGAAAATTATCAAATCAACAGTTCATTTGACAATTCCATCGAAACAAGAAATGATGTAAACCAGACGTTCACCAACAACAATCACGGTTACAATTACAGCGCGCGTGCATCGTATGTAGAACCTGTGGGCAATAACCGCTATCTGGAACTTTCGTATTTATACAGTCGTAACAATACTAAATCGGAAAAACGAACTTATGACTTTAATGATGTAACACAAAAATACGATTTATTCAACACGGATTATTCTACACTTTACGAAAATACCTATATCAATCAGCAGGCCGATGTGAGGTTCAACACGCGCCGCGATAAATACACCTATACGCTTGGCGCAGGTTTGCAGCCGTCGTCGCTGACCAGCATCACCGGCTCCGGCGAGCCTTTGAAACAGAATGTGCTCAATTTCTCGCCTACATTCAACTTCACTTACGGACAAACGCGGCAAAGCCAGTTGCGTATCGACTATCGCGGCATGACGCAACAGCCTTCCATACAGCAGTTGCAACCGGTAGCCGACAATACCGACCCGCTTTACGAGTTTATTGGTAACAGAGAATTGAAACCGGCATTCCGACATTTCATGAATTTACAGTATAATAATTTTAATCCGAATAATTTACGTACATTCCTCACTTCGTTGATGTTTACCACCACCAGTAACAGCATTGTTAATTCAAGTACTTACGACGAAACCGGTAAACAGACCGTCATGCCGGTGAACGTGAACGGTGTGTACAACATCAGCGCCAATGTGATGATGAACTTCCCGATTCCGAAAACAAAACTGTCGTTCAGTAATACCTTGATGGGAAGTTATGGCAACAGCGTCAACATGACCAACAGTATCGAAAATAAAACCAAAAACAGCCGAATCAATGAAACGGTTCGTCTGACCTACCGTAACGACCGGATAGAACTCGCCGGTTCATACCGTCTGGGCTACAACCGCGCTGTTTATTCAATGCAGAACAAAGCCGGTACCGATTATTTCAACCATCGTGTGAGTGGAGAAATGTTTCTCAATCTGCCGTTGAGTTTTGTACTGACCACCAACGTCAATTACGATTTCTACCGCGGATACGGCGACGACTACAACCGCGACATGACCATGTGGAACGCAGGTCTTTCAAAACAAATATTCAAAAACAAGCGTGGAACCATAAAAATAAGTATCTACGATATCCTGAAGCAAAATAAGAATTACACGCGCACTACTACGGATAATTATGTGGAGGATCTTCGTTCCAATACACTGGGACAGTTTGCGATGATCAGTTTCATGTATCGTTTCAATTCTTTCGGCAGCGGCGGCCCGCAGATGCAAGGTCCGCGCGGTCCGGGCGAAGGGATGCGTGATGGGATGCCCATGCGCAGAATGGAAGGCGGCCCTCCTCCCGGCGGTGGCGTCATGTACATGAACCCTGGCGGTGGCGGCGTCATGCGACGTGAATAACCTGCCGTGTGGATATATTAGAAGAAATTTTATTCTTGCAGCCAACGTCCGGCGGCCTGGAGTAACGGCGGCTGACACTACACTTTCCTCGGCGTTACTGCCCCGCTTTTGCCAAACCGCTCGTTAGGTGCTGGCATTTGTGTCCCTAAATCCGAATTTTTACTGGATAAACATGCTTCGAGAATCATAATTTAGACGAGTACTACTTACCAATTCAATTAGTAATGAATTCTACATTATGTTCAAACAAATTTATAAAATCAAACAACTTACCAATAGTAATATGAGAATGGGTAAATACTCCAACTTCTTTTGGTATCATGTATTCGTAGTGCCCTGCTATCAATAAATCTGGCGACGAAAGGGCTCTCCGAATATATAGGGTCAACTCCCTTGTTATACCTTTGTCGTCAAGCAGAATAGCAATGCTACCAACTGAAGGTGGTGGAGGTGCAATTATAGGATATATATTGGGAGGTAATTCGTGAATTTCTACCAAAGATTCAATCTCCGCGCTAATTATGCAAGACTTTGAATTCAACCACTCGGTTAATGCCTGTAATTTTCTTTCCTTACTCCAATCGCTTTTTGCCAGATGCTTCAAATAAGCATTAATAAAAGGTGCTGTGTTGGAAAAATCTTCAACATTTGCATATAAACAGAACTCATCGCATTCCGAACAGAACTCGTCATCTTCCAGTTTCTCTTTATTGCAGCCAGTAAATACTGCCATTGCAAAGAAAAGACCAATTATGAAAATGTTTAATCTATTCATTGTTGTTTTGTTTAAAAATTTATAATTCATTGTTACAATTATTCTCGTTTATCATTCAGTTTTTTACTTCATTGTCCACCGCGCTCTCGCCTGCATTGCAGATAACGTCCCAGCGGCTTTGCGAGGTGGCGGTTTCCACTGAGGCTCGTGCGGGAACGAAACTTCCGAAATCGCACTGCCGTTGCTGCGGGGTTACTGCCGCCATCTCGCAAAACCGCCCGTTAGCGGTTCGTTGTTTTGTTATTTGATTCAAAATCTTTCAATGTTGTACCGTCTATTTGTTTCCATTCTGTAAATCCATTTGCTGTTCGTCCCATTACTATTGATGCTGCCGCAGACGGACTACTAAAAATATAATCTTCTGCAAATTCAAAATACTCTCCTTTGTTGATTAAAACTTTTTCCTCTATCAACCTATTTCTGAGGTTAACAAAATTTTCAAGTAACGAATTAACAGTTTTTAAAGTCGCCTTTGAATCCTTTAAAACGACAAATCCTTCGGAAGTCTGCACCCCTTGTCCGTCCGCACCTCTCGTTGCTTTGATGTAAAAATACTCTTGCTTTTGTTGTGGTTTAATTTCTCGTTTTTCGTCAAACAATTTATGTCCAAGAGTATTTACAAGCATTTTAATATTTTCAATAAATTCCTCCATTTCTGCCTTATCCGATTCCGAAATAGAAGATTGAGTTGGTGAAATAGAGTTTTCAATATTATATCTTTTTGCTTGCGTGGCGATTTCAAAAAGTCTGCTTTCCAAATATTTAATATGAGCCTTGTTGAGATTGTCGTCTTTGCTCACAAAAACAATTGTTTCGTTCCAAAAATCTTTTTGAGTAAGATGCTGATTGAGTCTTTTCAAAATTGCTTCCGCCTCTCCAATATAAACAATGTCTTTGTCGCTATCGTTTTTTCCAAACAACAAATAAACGCCTGTATTATTCAAATCCTCTCTGTCCACACAATCTTTTATTTTGATTCGTGGTATTTTGTATGCTTTGCCTGTCCAATTTGACAGTTCACAACTCATTCGACCGTTAGGCTCTCCGTCTATTAGAAAAATTTTAATAGTTTTCCCAAATTTCATTTTTATTGTCTTTTGTTATTCGTTTATAATTTTTCGCTTCAATCTCGTGCTGCGCTGTCCCACAATGACCGCTAACTCATAAATATACGCAATAACTACTTTTGAACTTCTCCTTCTTCCGTCGCTTTGTGAACGCCGCCGGCGAGATGCGGGCGTTCGTTTATGATAGAATTTTTAAATTCTGATATTTTTCCAAAAAAATAATCTTCATTGACTAATTGTATGTCATCGTTTGCAAAAATTGGACGATTATTCGCATTGTCTTTTTTTGTGTTTGAAGAAAAGACGCGCGATTTTTGTTTTCCGTATTTCTTTTGCTGCAACCCCCAATATCAACAGCACAATGCCAATAGACGATAATAATGCAATTTTTTCGCCGCGGGCGTAGGTTTCGGGTTTGAATTGAAACACTATTTCGTGTTTACCTGCCGGAACGGCCATGGCGCGTAATACGTAATTGGCGCGTATGTGCGGCGTCAGTTCACCGTCGATGTAAGCATTCCAGCCTTTATCATAGAATATTTCAGAAAAAACAACCATTTGCGGCAATTGCGAGTGATATTCGTACACAAGATGATTGGGTTCATAGCCAACGAGCGTGATGGACGCTGTGGAATCGCCCCTGGCAGTAAAGCCTTCCAGCGTTGGTTGGTAACGTATGTCAACGATGGCTTCGCGGGCAGGGTTGAATCCGTTGAGCGCCGCAATTTCGGCGTCGGCGTCGTCCACCCACCTGATCTGTTCCACCGGCCAGGCATTACCCAGGGCTTCCGGATTGGTCTGCTTCACGGGCTGGTTTGCTTCCTTGTCGGCAACAATAAAATATTTGGTATTCAACATGTTCAATACCGACATGTTGCCTTTTGAGATGTGATGTTCGATCAATTCCTGATAACGCTTCATTTTGGCGCCATGATAACCGCCGATGGATTTGTGGAAGAAAGAAACAGAGGCGTCGCTGAATGGATTTACTGTGGTATTCATCACACGGTAACTCAAACTCTTATCCTGCAAAATGTCTATGTCGGCCGGCGAAGGCTGCGCCACATTAACGCCTTTCGGTTTGAACGCAGCGTTGTTGAGGTAACGCAGATCCACTGTCCACATATCGACAACAATCAATCCCGTCAGCAGGGCAATGGCAGGCGCAAATTTTAACTTTTCGCGTATCGTGAACCACAATATTGCGGCTGCACCCGTCACAAACATCAAACTGCGGAAAGCGCCGCTGCGAAGTATCCATTCGCGCGTGTCGCGTAATGAAATCACCAGCCAATCCGGATAATCGGCGTCCGATGCTGCGTCGAAACTGAAAAATAACCCCGGCGCCACAGCAAAGAACAAGGCTATGCCGCCTGTGATGAGAAAACTCTTCTGCAAAACTTTCTTTTTATCAACTGCCGACATGTTGTTGCCCAGCATTTCGTTCACTGCCAGCATGCCCAGCAAGGGTACAGTGAGCATGGCAATGGTCAGGATCATTGAAACGGTGCGGAACTTGTTGTACATGGGAAAATAGTCGATAAACAGGTTGGACAGGAACCCGAAATATTTGCCCCATGCCAGCGCTACCGACAGGATGGTAGCCGTCAGCAGCCACCATTTTACCTGACCCCTGACTACAAAAAGTCCGAGTACAAACAGGAAAATCACCACCGCCCCAAGGTAAATCGGGTCGGATGTACCAATGTCCTGCCCGCCCCAGTAGGTCATGCGCCGGGCATAGTCCGCAGCTATATTTCGCGGTACATTTCCCTGTTTGATCAAAACATCATACAATTCCGTTTTTTTAGCCATATCAACCGAAACAGGCCCTCCTGAAAACGCGGGAATAAACAAGTCAAAGGTTCCGGAAATCCCATAACTGTAATTATTGAGGATATAACTTTTATCCAATCCTGTTGTCTGGTCGCCGCTTTCGTCGGTCAGTTCGGATGGTCCGCGCGTCGACCAGGGGGTATATTCCGCAGTAAGCAGCATGTTGGTGATATTAACCCCCACCGCCAATGCCACCGCTATCATCATGGCTGCCGATGTTTTTAAAAAACTGCCGTACAGTTTTTCCCTGTTGATGCGAACCATTTCGAATATGATAAAAATCAGTACGATGATGGCTGTGTAGTAGGTAATTTGCAAGTGATTGGCGCGAATCTGCAAACCGAGTGCAAGACAGGCCACCAATACCCCTATCCAAATTTTCCCGCGTGAAAATGCCAGGTACAGTCCCCCGATAACCGGCGGCATATACGCCATAGCACGCATCTTGGTGTTATGCCCCGCCCCTGCGATGAGCATGAAGTAGGCAGACAACCCGTAGGCAAATGCTCCGGCAATTGCTAACCACGGATTAACTCTGAAACACAGCAGCATGATGTAAAACCCCAGCAGGGCAACGAATATCATGTAGGCAGGCGATGGCATTCCCAACGCAAGGAAACTGTGCAGATATTGCAGCCAATTGTTGTGGTATTTCACTGCAATCTGTACCGCAGGCATCCCGCCAAACATTGAGTTGGTCCACAATGCTTCTTCGCCGGTGCGTTCTCTGTATTCTGATATTTCCTTTGCAGCGCCGTTGTACTGTAATACATCATGCTGACCTAATTGTTTCCCCTCGAAAAACATCGGGCTGAAATACACGATAGTGGCTAATGCAAAAAGCGCAACAGCCACTACGTGCGGTAAAAATTTCTGTATGATTTCTTTCATTGATCAATTACAGGTATTTTCCGGCGTCAATCATCGAAGCCGAATCCTTATCCAAAAACAAAGCAAAATCAGGATGTTTCTTCAGTATGGTGGCCGGAATCGTATTTGTTAACTGATTTTCCAGCGTATCCCTGATTGCTTTTGCTTTCACGGCATACGGGACGCAGGAAACGATGTACCGGCACTGCATAATTTGATGTACCGACATCGAAATCGCCACCTTGGGTACGTCGTCGGCAGTGGCAAACCAGCCCTCGCGAACCTGTTGCTGTTTGCAGGTGTCATTCAAAGTCACGCAAATATATGCTTCTTCAGTACCAAAATCGGCGGGCGGATCGTTGAAAGCGACGTGCGCATTCTCACCGATACCAATTAAACCGATGTCTATCGGTTCTTTACGAATTTCGGCAGTCAATTCTGCAATTACCTTTTGCGTGTCGTCTTCGCCATCCACTAAATAAGCCTGTTTGATATTGACTTTACTCAAAAAACGTTCTTTCAAATACTTGCGAAAACTGGCAGGATGAGTTTCCGGAACACCGATATACTCGTCTAAATGGAACATTTCCACCTTGCTCCAGTCGACGTCTGTTTCGATTAAGGATTTGATGGTATCAAACTGCGACGCTCCCGTGGAAAGAACAATACGTGCTTTCCCCTTACGTGCAATCGCTTCGTTGATGATTTCTGCGCTGTACGCTGCCGCAACTTTCCCAAGCTCGGCCGGATTTTCTAAAATGTTTACTTTCATGATGATTAATTTATGTTTTGTTGTTTAATTAATGCTTTCTTCAAATCTTCCGCTCCGCGTATATCGGTTGCGGGCATCATCGGACGTGTTTTAACGGGTTGCGTGACATAATATCCGTTGACGATCCTTCCGTTTCCGAATACCAGCAAATTATCCGGAGCCTCGATGGTTACTTCTTTTTCGATGTAACGCCCCTGTGCATCTTTGAAATTTTTGGTATCTATTCCGCACACGCGGGTTACAAAATTGTACAGCGCTTCACGCTTGGTGTAACCGTAATCGTGTTGTTCGTCGGGAATATGTACGTTTTCGACATTACCGGCGCTGCCATAGAATCCATATACTTTCTGTAAATAAGGCAATTCAATTTTCGGAGTGTTTTTTGACCAGTCGGTTCCGATGGATATCAGCAACTGTGGACGTGGCGCAACCATGGCCGCTATTTCAACGTTATTGGTGTTCAATCCGCAATGCGTCTGGTGTATGGGGAGCCCGCTTTCGCAGGCACAGCCTCCGTAAAAATGCGCAGAAACCATCACCGCAGGTATGCTGAACGTGATGCGCGGATCGACGGCCGCAAGCAGGAATGTTTGCGTACCTCCGCCCGAAGCGCCGGTGATACCGATTTTCGTTTGATCAACTGATTCGAGCGAGCAAATAAAATCGGTAATTCTGATGCTGTTCCAAAGTTGCATGGTGAGTGCAAATGGGGTGCGATGATCCTGATAAGGTATCTGCAATGCCGCTTCGCCGCCGAAGGCAAACATCTCGTAGCTGAAAACCGTGACGCCCATACGTGCCAGCATCGCGCAACGATACTGCATATCGGGACGAAAACGCCCCCGTTCGGTCATTAAATTGTCGTCGGCTTCGGGAAAATGAAAATGTCCGTGCGGCGAAAGCATGGCGGGCGTTTTGCCTTTGGCGTTCAAGGGCTGGTACAAAGAACCGTATATCCAGTATCCCGGCACGGTTTCAAGAGCTACGTTCGTTACGGAATAACCCTTGTAACGTCGTGTTTTACTGTAAACCGGATTCAGCGGATTCTTCTGTGGCAGAGGATCAAGTTGTATCTGACGAAGAATATTTTCGCGCAACATTTTCTTTCTTGCTTCCCATTGAGCCAAATTGGGATATGAAGCGAGCAATGCCTGCAAATGTTCAGCTGCTTCGGCTTCGTCGCGAACCCACTGTTCTTTGGCTCCGTAATTGAAGCCATAGAGCTTTTCCGTTTGGCTTTCGAAAGATTGCGGAACAACAAAAACCCCCGCTTCGAAAATATTTTTACCGGAGATGTGCGGGTTCATTTCGCGAATCCGTTCCGTATAAACCTTATCGGGATAATACCGGATCATCCTGTCCTTTAAAAGTGTTTGCAAAACATCTTCGAGGGTATTGGCATTCACACTGATGATTCGATCCGAATTGTTTAAGGTAGCCGCCGATTCTTTATTATCCGTTTTTTGAATGGCTTTAACAGACAACATCACCGGTAACGATGGCAGTTGTTGTGCAGAAATACGACCGGTCAATAAAACTGCTAATACAATGAAAATTAACGAATTTTTCATGGTTGAGATTGTTTTTTTATGATTTAATAATAATTTTCTACGGTCTGACATTTCCCCGTCTGGCAGAACTGACTGTTGTCAGTTTGAATAACTGTTGCGATGTACGCCATGCTACGTCCTGCAATGCTTTGTCGCTGAGTCCTAATTTCAGCATGAAACGTGGGTGGCATAGAAAACCCTGAACGGCATACTCGTCGACACTGCCGGGAAAAAGGCCGGCGTCGGTACCGAAAACGATACGTTCAGACCATGTCTCAACAAATTCGCGCAGAATCAGGCGGTCTGCTTCGATGAACTCGTCAGCCCATCTCAGGTACATGCCGCAGCTCGAATCAATATACAGATTTTTGTATTCTTTGAAAAGTGCTGACAGACGATCAACGCCGACATGTAACTGATGTGCGCCAATCACTATAAGATTGGGATATTTTCGCATTTGTGCCAGCACGTCCTGAAGCAGGTCTTCGTTGGTAAAATTCACTCCTTTCGCCCAGCCATCCTGCCAGTATGCATTCAGCCCCCCGCCATGATACGGCGAATAACTGTGCCGCTGGGTAACGTGCCACAACAACGGGATTCCCGCGGATTCGGCGTAGGCAAAGATAGCCTGCCATTCGCTGTTCTGATAAACCTGACGCGGTACCCTGCCCGACATAATAGGCGAATTGTGCAGTTTGATGGCACAGGCGCCATTACGGACGGCTTCGCGCACCTTTGCTACCGACGCCGTGTTGATATTCGGCTGGTACATCCACGCAAAACGCGCGTCCTTTTCCGACGCCTCACCGAACAGTTCAAACTGATTATCCTGATTGATGATGGCAACAATTTTGCCGAGGCGGTAAGCGTCAAGCCGCGAGAACCATTCGTCGAGCAGAAGTTTTAAGTCGTTGGCGTTTGCCACGCGGCTTAGATGGACGTGCATATCAATCCAGTATTCCTCACTTGGCGGAAAGTGAAGCATCCAGCCTTTGGAAAAGCCGTTGTCGAGCGTGTCACGCTGGATCAGATACGGCGAGTGCGGACGTGTGGGATTCTCTGTTGATTTTCTACTGCTCAGCAGGTTTTGTTGCTGAGCAAAAACGCTTAAAGAAAAGAGAAATAAAAACAATGATGCTGATAATTTATTCATGATGACGTCTGTTTTTACATGTTTAGAATATCCCGCTGGTATTCTTTTTGTGCCTGCGGTTTGAGTGAAGTCAAATCGGCAATTTTCACAGGTTGTCCTGAAAAGATACTGTTCCGCGCTGCGATTCCTATCAGACAGGACATGGCGCCGTCGCGTGTGCCGGCACACTGCTTGTAGGGATCGGGAGTGCCGGGGATGAAAATCTGGTCGCGCAAAAAATCATCACTGCCGCCGTGCCCGCCATCAACTCTAAGCGCCGGAATATATTGACGGCGTGAGAATTGCTTGTACAGGACGATTTCTTCGTAATTTACGTCTGTCGTAGGATTGGAACTCTGATTCCAAACATCAAGTCGTCCTTTAGTACCGTTAAATGCAATGCGGTAACCTTCATACGGAGAATAACAGACAAGAGAGTAGGCCACCTGTACGCCGTTCGCATATTTGATGGTAGCTGCCATTTTGTCGAAAATACTGATTTCGTTTCGGAAAACACATCCATCGCGCAGATAACCGTCGTATTTTTCGCAGTCGATGTACAGCCGCCTGTAAGGGCTGATACGCGCCTGCTGCGCCATTTCGCTTACACCTGCTGCGTTCTGCATTTCTGCCGACATGGAGGGACGCTCTATTTGCCAATAGAATTTACATTCGCGGGTGTGCGGACAACTACGGCAGTTTTTGGCGCGGAATTTTCCGTTTTTTCCGTAAAAATCAAGTGAACCCGTTGCATACACCGATTCCGGATCACTGTCTATAAAATAGTTCAGCATATCAAAATGGTGACTGGCTTTGTGCAGTAACAGCGAACCGCTTTTTTCGATCAGTCCGTGCCAGCGACGGAAATAATCCGCTCCGTGTGAGGTGTCTAAATACCAGTTTAAGTCAACCGAGGTGATATCGCCTATCTCTCCCGCACGTAGCAGTTCCCACATTTTAGAGGTAAGGGGGCCATAGCGGGCATTGTGTCCTACGCGGGTTCTTCTGCCGGTTTTCTTTTCTGTGTCAAGAATTCTCTGAATTTGCTTTTCGTCGGTGGTCATCGGCTTTTCGGTAAGCACGTTTACGCCAAGTTCCATACCCCGAACGATATAATCGCCGTGGTAGGCGTCAACAGTGGTCACGATAACCAAATCGGGTTTGGTTTCAGCAATCATTTTTTCGAAAGCGGGCATCGGATTGTTCAGGTCGCTGTATGTGCGGGCAGTGTTTCCAAGTATTTGCTTAGCTGCCTCCACGCGACCCTGGTTTGTGTCGCACAGCCCCACAAACTCTACTCTGTCCGGATAACGTTGCAACAAGCCGGTGCCCCACATGCTGGTACCACGAGAACCCGTGCCGACCATGGCTAATTTAAGTTTTGCGGCAGGACGGGTTGTCGGTGCAGCAGCCTGAATCTCCGCCAAAGGATTGATAAATGCGCCTCCTGCAAGCGCTGCTCCTGAAGTCGCAAGAAAATTGCGCCTTGAAATGGATGATTTTGTACTCATATTGATATTGTTTTAGGTGAATTTTTATGTTACAAAAGTAAATGAAAATTTGAGTTTTTCAAATTGAAATATTTTTTGATGGCGCATCATTTCATTTTATTCCGGTAAAATTCACAAAAACAGAAAATTATATCTGTAGCATCAAACAATTCCGGAATGTGAAAAAAAAATATTTTGCACAGGAAAAAAAGATCATATCTTTGTGCCGTTATTTTTCAGTAAAAAAGTGTTAATGAATATTCATATTATGCTCATCCTTAATGGTCTCGCTCTACTTCTCACAGGTATGCGATCGGGGATGGTATGCGAAAAATTAAGAATTAAAAATTAAAAATTAAAAAAAGTTCGGAAAGCCATTCTCAATCAGGGAATGGCTTTTTGGTTATTAATAGTTATGTAAATAAATTAAAATCAAAGTTTTATCAAAAAAAGTTATCATGAGTGAAAAATTGTATATTTTCGACACTACGCTCCGCGACGGAGAGCAAGTACCCGGATGTCAGTTGAATACGCTGGAGAAAATCGAAATCGCCAAGGCGCTTGATGAGCTGGGCGTTGATGTGATAGAAGCGGGTTTTCCTATTTCAAGTCCCGGTGATTTCAACTCGATGGTTGAAATATCGAAAGTGGTCACACGTCCCACTATTTGTGCGCTCACGCGCGCTGCGGAAAAAGATATTGATGTTGCCGCCGACGCGCTTCATTTCGCTAAAAACAAGCGGATACACACCGGAATTGGCACATCGTGGTATCACATCACCCATAAATTCAATTCCACGCAGGATGAAATTCTTCAACGCGCCGTGGCTTGCGTGAAATATGCCAAAAAGTATGTGGAAGACGTGGAATTTTACGCCGAAGACGCCGGTCGTACTGAAAACGAATATCTTGCAAAAGTGATTGAAGCGGTAATTGCGGCGGGCGCCACTGTGGTAAATATTCCCGATACAACGGGTTACTGCTTGCCTGACGAATACGGCGGAAAAATCCGTTTTTTGATGGAAAATGTGAAGAATATCCATAAAGCAATCATCTCCACCCATTGCCACAACGATCTGGGTATGGCTACGGCCAACGCTATCTCCGGGATCATCAACGGCGCACGGCAAGTGGAAGTAACCATGAACGGTATTGGCGAACGCGCCGGCAATACTGCGCTTGAAGAGGTAGTGATGGCCATCAAATGCCGTAAGGATATACCGGTGTGTACCGACGTCAATACAAAAAATATATACCGCGCATCGCGGCTTGTGTCTACACTGATGCGGATGCCCGTGCAACCCAATAAAGCCGTGGTGGGACGCAATGCTTTTGCACATTCGTCGGGCATACATCAGGATGGTGTGCTGAAAAACAGGGAAAGTTACGAAATCCTGAATCCCGTTGACGTGGGCATCAACGAATCATCCATCGTGCTTACCGCTCGCAGCGGACGCCACGCTTTGAACCATCATCTCGAACGTATTGGATACAAACTTAATTCCGATGAATTAAATGATGTATACGACAAATTTCTGAAATTAGCTGACCGCAAAAAGGATATTTCCGATGATGACCTTCGTGTTCTTGTTGGACTGGGACAAACCGAAATGAAACGTCGCCTGAAACTCAAATATTTGCAGGTAGTTTGTGGGAAATCGAGTATCCCGATGGCTACAGTTCAACTGAACATAGACGGCGAGCTTTGCACCGCCACATCATCTGGCAGCGGCCCGGTTGATGCGTCGTTCAACGCCATCCGCCGGTTGATTCACCGTAAAGTGACGCTCGAAGAATATCTCGTGCAGGTGATTACCCGTGGCAGCGACGACATGGGTAAAGTTCACATCCAGGTCGAAAACCGTGGCAATATCTATTATGGTTTTTCAGCAAATACCGATATAGTAACAGCATCGGCAGAAGCGTTTATTGACGCTATTTCGAAAATTATATAAAAATAAGGTTATTTTTTTCCTGTCGGCACTAATTTATTTCGGGACGCCTGTGCGCCTACCCGGCTCATGGCACAGCGAAAACCAATATCGTTTCTCGACTGGTTTTCATCAAGGAAACGCCGCGCTCCCGGACTTAACCAGTATGCCCGATCATTCCACGATCCGCCTTTGTATACGCGTACATGGTCGTTGATCAATGACTCTGACTGATCATACATGCGTTCGGTACCAGCATTCATAAATTCTTCATTACCATAATCCAAAGAAGAAGCATAATCACCATCTAAATAGTTACGGTAATCCGACTTGGTGAACTGCCTGCGCTGACTTAGTGCATCTTCTTCTTTAATCGGTACCCGCCTCATGTGGCCTAAACTGTCTTTTTCGACAGGAGCGCCTGTTTCGTCTACCTGCAGCACAGTAAATACATTTCCACGGAAAGGATTGAAATCTTCCACATCTTCAAAAGACATCGGACGGTATACATCCATTACCCATTCGTTTACGTTTCCGGCCATGTTATACAATCCGTAATCGTTCGGCCAGAATGAAATTACGGGCAAAGTAGTGCTTCCTGCATCGTTTAACGCGCCGGCAACCCCCATCATATCGCCCCTGCCCCGCTTGAAGTTGGCATAAAACGTACCCCGATCCTTCTTTTGGTGATTACGCAATACATCGCCATTCCAGGGATACAGCCTGCCTTCGTAGATGCGTTCATCATACGAATTACCAATCAGTCCGTAAGCGGCATATTCCCATTCAGCTTCGGTCGGGAGGCGGTATTTCGGCAAAAGAATTCCGTCTTCTATCTGCACACGCCTTTCTTCCTTGTTGGGATCCAGACTTTTCAGGTTTTGACGTACCACGCCTTCATATTGTCCGTTCAGATAGGCGTCGGTGTTGAAGTTGTTTTCGTCCTTTTGGTTGGGATCCTTTTCAAGAATACCTTCACGGATGAGAATTTCCTCGTTCACACGGTCGGTACGCCACAGGCAAAAATCGTTACATTGCCGCCAATTTACGCCTACTACCGGATAATCGTTATACGAAGGGTGACGCAGATACATTTCCACAAACGGTTCATTATAGGCCAGTTTGCTGCGCCATACCAATGTGTCGGGCACAGCATTGCGGTATACTTCGGGATACGACACATACACACGCTTGAGCCAGTGCAGATACATCTTATAACTCTTATTGGGAACTTCCGTTTCATCCATGTAGAAAGATTCTACTGTAACTCTTCGCGGCATGTTGTTCCAATCATACATCACATCCTGCTGTACACGTCCCATAGTGAAAGTGCCACCTTCGATAAACACTAATCCGGGACCTGTTTCCTGTTCAGGAACGTTCTTTACTTCATATCCTCCATAGTCGGGATCATTATAATTCCATCCTGTTAAAGGGTCTTTGTCATGGCTTTTTTTGAATAGGCGACAAGAAGGTGCGCATAATACTGATATTAATAACAATGCGACAACTGAAAATCTATACTTCATACTTTTTACAAAATTTTGGGGTCAAAGATACTACTTTTTTCTTAAACTGAATTTCGAGCATTTTATTGCGTGTATTTTCTTTTTTGGATGAATTTTCCAGGTTAAAACGATTTCGTGTGCTCCCGTCGCAGGAAAATATCCTTTGGAGGTTGCCAACTTATAATCATAATTGTATACGAATCTGTAATAATTATGTTCCAATCCGACTAAAAAAATTGCTGCTTCGGGATTAAAACCGGATACTGTTCTAAACCAAAAACCCAAAAAAACAGGATCATAGGCAATATTTGCACCTACTGAAAAAAAATTCTGATACTGTTGCTGACGGAAGTAAGCACCGGGCGAAATCACCATTTCGCGCATGTCGAACTTTCCGAAACGAAACGGGAAATAGGATATAAAATGTGCACTCAGGCTCATGGGCGTCCGTTTTTGGTTCATTTCGGAGAGGGTTTCTACCGGAGCATTGATATGATGAGCTGCCACGCCGAGACTGTATCGGTCGGAATAATTGACTACAACGCCAAAACCGAAATCCGGGAAAATATTTGAACGGTTTTCGAGTACTGTAGATGCTCCGCCTCCATTATAGGGATTATCACCTGGCAGGGTCATTCCCGAAGCGTTCAGAGCGCGTTGCACTACAGCAATCTGCAATCCGGGAGAAACAACAAAATCATTGGCTAACTGAAACTGGTAACTGTAAAACAATTCGGCAGACGTCCTTGAATAAATACTTCCCGCTACATCGCGATACACCTGCAAACCTGCGCCGCTATTGAACTCTTCAAACTTTCGGTCGAATGAAGCAAAACAGGTTACATAAGCATGATCTACCTGCACCCACTGATCGCGGAATCCGCCGGTCACCTTGTAATATTCGTTGATACCGGCCAATCCGGGATTGACGCTTAACGCATCAAACATAAACTGCGAATACACTGCATCCTGCGCCTTCGCCCTAACCGGCAAAATGCACGATAACAGCAACGACAGTACGACACAATGAATGACACGTAATGGGCTAACTTTCATACTCTTCAAAGCGTTTTAATGCTTTTGTTCTGATAATATACATAACTTTTGTACGTTTTTTGAAACAAAAGGTTTTACTTTTTGCATCTTTTTTTTCAGCATCAGTGTTGTCTGCATCACCTTTTTATTTGGAAAAAGGGGTATACGACATCCAGTCAATCTCTACTCCATAATGTTCAAACGGTTTCTCAACAGAGTTTTGATTAGTTTCAACAGGCCAGTTGTTTGTATGCCAGAAATTTAAAGCGTAATGAACAGGATTTTGAGGAATTCCGGTAAAATTCTGTACAGGCGTTGATCCCTCATATTTCCACAACACTATTTTCTTTTTTGCTTTCGATGTCGGGTCTTCTATCCACCATGTGATACTTCTTTCATGCCAGTCGAAACCGTAGGTGTAAAACTGCGCGGCAGCATTATAATTTTCGACAGGTTGAATTTTTTCCGGTTGATTCTGTTTTCCCGTAAGCGGGTGTCGTGCACCATTTATACCTGTTCTGTATGTGGTGCTGTAGATTTTACCTGTTGCGAGATTTATAATTCTGCATATTCCTTGCATTTTGTCATATGCTATTGAGCCTGTCCATGCTCCGATATATATAAATTTCGGGTCGGCGAGAAGCCATTCTATATCAATTTCACTTCTTTCAGTGGCAGAAATCAGCTGGTAGGTGTAACATCCTACAACTGCTCCAACGTTGGGTTGCGTATTTACAACGTCAGGAAGTTTAAGTCGCACTGCATAAGCGCCAAAATGGGTAACGGATTTCGATACGATTTCTGAACCGTGTTCGGGACCGGCACGATCGTCGGGATCTATTCTGATCATCATTATTTTTGTCCCTACCTCCGATGGAGAATCAATACCATGCGAATAACGTTTACCCGTTTCACCATTTCTTTTCAGAACCGGATCAAAGTATTTCAATGTTGATTCGTCGAAATTCTCGCAAAACCCTCCATCAGGTACTTCAGGTTCGTCAGGATTACATTGTGTATAACTTGCAGTCATAATGACTGCCATTAAAACTCGAAAAAAACTTTTCATAAATACTTTTTGAGGGAAAAGTGAAAAACACAAAGTAAAGACAAAATCTAACGCTGTCAAAAAAAAGATGTATGCTCATCTGTGCGCAGATTCAACCCGCAAAAAAAGACCGGTGAAAATCACCGGTCTTTTTCAAAATAAGGATTTCAATCACTATGGTCTATCAAATAATTTACTGGTCTCAAATATTTCCAATGTTCCGTCGTCTTTCTTTCCAACAGCCCAGTAAGGCGGTTTGAATTTGGTTACTTCGTGATTCAGCATATTGTCTGATACTGAAAAAATGATGTCATTGAAGTCGCAATCGCTGCCTGCGTTGTGGTTGTCTTCAACACAAAATACCATACTTTTGCAATCTGCTGAATAGAAGCCATTCATTTGCTGTCCTGCAAACTGACTGAATATATTATCGTATTTTACACCTGTTTGCCTGTTAAAATATTTGTGCATGAAGAAAATCTGTTGACTATTGCCTGCAGTGAAAGTTACATTTACCCGCTTGTTTTGTGAGTTCCATCCGTTGGGACACATGAAAAGCACTACTCTATCACCTTTATTGAAACTTTTATCACCGCCAATCTGCCATGTATCTCCGATTTTCATCGAGGGGCCGCCATTATTTACATCTTTTATTTGCCTGAATATGATATATTCATCTTTCAAAACACCTGTATTGCTGGTACTTCCGGTTAGATTGCGCCTGATGTTATCAGTATAATATTTATATTCAGCTTCGTCGGTTCTCGCCACGCCGGCAGGGATTACAAAATAACCCAGGGCATTGTGCCATCCTGCGTTTTCGAGCAGGAAAGTGATATACAGTTCTGTACTGTTTTCCGTTATTTCAATAAAGTCGAGGGTGACGTCTCTTGCTGCCTGAGTACCGGGCAACTGAAACAATTGCCGAACAACCGGATGAGCGCCCTGAGCGGCAGCACGAAATACGCTTTGTCCTTCGGGAAAGAGAGAATTTAACTGTTTTTTATCTTCGCCAAAGTATAGATATCCCATAAATTCGGTACAGGTTATTCCCGATGATATTGGCGGATCCACGTCGTCATCACTGAATCCGACGTACAAAACTTTCAAACCGCCTGTACCATGGGCTACAAATACAACATTTCCTTTGGAAGTGATAAAATTTGCAGAGCTTCCGGGTGCGCCTGACTTGCCGGGATCTGCAAGTATGCTGTTTGTTCCCGGTACTGCGATTCTGTCTTTGCCGTTTATATCTTTTGCAATGTCATACCAGTATATTCCCTGTTCGCCATTCGCAACCAACAGCAAGTCAGATTGAATCAGTTCTCCCTTGTCATTTTTTTTCGGGTCGCTGTTCATGCTCACACTGTTCGTCACATCAGTTTCAATGTTCCATGTATCACCTTTATTGGGAGCATCCAACTCATCGTTTACCTTGCCGTCGTTCCTGGATAACATTCTAAGTCCGGTCTCATTTTCGGCTACAAATAAATAATCCTTCCAGGCCAGAATTTCCGTTTTGGCATCGAGTTGCATTGCACGGTTGGCTTCGTTGTAGATTAATTGTTCATTGTTGCCGTTCTTATCATACTTTCTCACCCGTGCAGGATTTGATTGCATGAGGTAAATGTTATTATTGTCAACGTCTACCGATCGGGCATATTCATATTCTTTTCCCAAAATGGCATTAACAAACGAACAATCGCTTGCTTTGTATATATACAAACCGCCTCTGCCTATGACGCCTTCAAGAACATTTGTTCCGTCGCCGGTAGTAATATAAATTCTGTCCTGATATTTGCGGATGGAGGTTGCCTGAAACGACGTAAGCTGTTTGACCACAGGTTCCTCTTTTTTGAATTTTTTGTTGACATCTAATTCCATCACCATTAAAAAGGCAGGATCTTCTCTTCTGGTTTTCCCAAATAATCTCAGGTCGTCGCTTGCTCCGGCAATATACAGTTTGTTTCCATCAAAATCAATCGCATTGATTTGGGCGTTAGGCATTCTCATCCAATCAACAAATGTTAATTTGACTTCCGCCTTTTCCAATGTTTCGCCTGAAACTTCGTATTTGTACACTACAAGCCCGCCAATGTTCGGATTGTTTCTTTTGTTATACGACACAAACGCATATCCGTCATCCGAAATTTTAACGTGCGTAGCCTGTACGCCAACCGTTTCACCGTTAAGATTAACTTCCAGAGCGCCCATCTGGGCAACTAACTTAAACCGGTACGAGTTTACTTTCAAATCGCCGACCAGTAATTCTTCGGCTGCTTTGAGGCCTGATTTTACTCCGCCTGCAGCAGATTTGGTCTGAGTTCCTTCCGGATACTCATCCATTTTATAAATTGTCTGATCAAAATCGCCGCCAATGATAATCGCTCCATTGCTGATGGGCGCAGGCGTTGCAGCGGGTTGTACCGGTTCAGCTTCGCTACTGTTCGGATCAGGATCGTGGTCTATTGGATCTTTATTACAACCAAACAAAATGGCTGTGAAAAAAAACATCGAAATTAAAAAAAATCTTTTCATGTTTCTAAATTTTATAGGTTTTAAGCATATACGTTAAATTAGACAAAAAGGTATAATTTCAGTCGGTTTTTTCATGTTTTTTTGACAAACGTCACTTTTTTGGTGATGAAATTCACTTATTTTTTATTTTTCAATTTCAAAAAAAATGGGTTTCTTTGCAGAAAAAAGGTCGAAAATAAAGAATATAAGAACTTTGTAACGCATATTAACCTTTGATACCGAAAAATGAAAAACGGTTTTCTGATCATATTATTATCACTGTTGCCTGCTTTTTGTATATTGGGCAATGAACCTCCGTCAGTAATGGCGACTGGTGAGTGGTACAAAATAACGGTTGACCGTGATGGAATTTATCGCATCAACTATTCCGATTTAGTCAGTCTGGGCGTCACCGATCCCGCAAACGTGCGTATTTACGGTTCGGGCGGAGCGATGTTGCCCGAAAAAGCGGATAGAAATTCCGGAAATGACCTGCAGGAAATTCCCATCCGTATGATCACCGGCAACGATGGGGTTTTTAAAAGCGGCGACTATATCCTTTTTTACGGACAGGGACCCGTCGTATGGCAATATGACAGGGAAAAGCAGACATTTGAACACTCGCTTCATCTCTGGGACAATCAATCCTGTTATTTCATCACATCAAAAGCAGGAGGAAAAAAAATCTCAACAGAACCGGCGCCGGTAACAGCCACACAAACCGTTACCGCCTTTGACGAACACCAGTACTATGAGAAAGAACAGGTGAACGTGCCAGGATCGGGAAGATACTGGTATGGGGAGAGCTTTAGTACGGATACAGGTTCAACGGTGAAGTTCAGCTTTCCCTTTACGGTTGCAGGCATTGAAGCAGGCGCTGCCGCATGGCTGAACATCTCTTTTCTGTCGCAATCGCTATATTCGGGAGCGCAATTGCAGACGGTGTGTAACGGGCAGCCAACCGGCGAATATTTGTTGTCCGGAAATAACGAATACCAGCCAGTGACTTTCAATTCCGAATTGTTTTATCCCTCGGCGGACAACCTGACGGTAGACTTGATCCTGAATCGAAACGGCGTAAGACAATCGGGCGGAAGGTTGGATTATATCCGGCTGTTTGCGCGGCGGAAGCTGAATATGTCGTCTTCGCAGCTTTTTTTCAGAGACACGCAGTCAGTGGGCGAAGGCCGGACAGCGCAGTTTCAAATCACCGGCAGCAGTTCAAATACAGAAGTTTGGGATATTACCGGTATGCACAACATCCGGCGCATGGACGCATCAATTTCCGGCAGTACACTTTCTTTTTCGGCGGCTACGGACAGTTTGCGGGAATTTGTGGCTTTCGATATCAACTCCGGTTTACTGAAGCCAGCATTTCCCGATAAGAACAGCCGAACGGACAACCAAAACCTGCACGGAATTGAAAATGTGGATATGATCATCGTAACGCATCCCGATTTTATGGACGCTTCACGCGAATTAGCCGCCCTGCACAGCGAAAGGGACAGAATGGCAGTAGAAGTGGTTACTGCCGGACAGGTGTACAACGAGTTTTCTTCGGGAATGCAGGATCCGGCTGCCATTCGTAATTTTATAAAATATTTGTATGAGAAACCATCTTCGGTCAAGCTAAAATATCTGTTGCTGATGGGCGCCGGTTCGTTCGACAACAAGTCCAACCAAATCAACGCTTTGTCCAACCCTAATTTTATTGTAACTTATCAGTCGGAAGACTCGTGGCACAGCACCAATTCCTTTGTTTCCGATGATTATTTCGGGATATTGGGCGACGGAGAAGCTATAAAACCCGGAAAACTTGTCATTGGCGTGGGGCGTATTCCGGTGCGAACCGCGGAACAGGCCGGCGAAGCCGTTGCCAAAATACGCCGTTACATGGATAGCCTGTCAGCAGGCGACTGGCCCAACCAAATCGGTCTGCTCGCCGACGATGCAGACGGTAACCATCATGCAACACAATCGGAAGACCTTGCGAAATACGTAAACACGCAACATCCGCAGTATACCGTCGAAAAACTGTATTTCGACGCTTTCCCGCGAACAACCACCGCCGACGGACACCGCTATCCCGAAGTGGAACTGCAACTGAACAACCTGATGAACAACGGCTGTTTGCTGGTGAATTATATCGGACACGGGAACGTATCGGGGCTTTCAGCGAGAAGAGTGGTGAACACTACAAATATAGGACAATGGAGAAACAAACTCTACCCGCTGTTTGTAGCAGCCACCTGCCAGTTTGGCCGCTATGACAACGGATCGAATGTGACGGCAGGAGAAAGCATGATGCTCAGTCCCAACGGAGGCAGTATTGCTACGCTCACCAGTACACGATTGGTATATTCAAGTCTTAATTTTGAATTTAATCAGAATTTTTTCTACGAATTATTTTCACGTTCGGCAAATGACGATCGTCGTCTGGGCGATATTATGAGACGTGCAAAAAACGCTACGAGCGAGAGCGTGAACAAGCTGTGCTTTACTTTGCTGGGTAATCCGGCGCTGAAACTGCCTGTCCCTGCGGATTCGGTGCAGACGGTTTCTATCAACGGAAAATTGGCGAGCGAACCGCCGGATACGATGAAAGCCAACAGTCGCGCTACCATAAAAGGCCATATTACAGATGTGAACGGGCAACTTGTAACCGGATTTAACGGAGTGATATACCTGACGCTTTTCGACAAGGAGCGCGAACGTAAAACAATGAATCACAGCGGAGATGCTGACCCGATGACCTTCCACACCCAAACCTCCACATTGTTCAAAGGCAAAACCACAGTAGAAAAAGGCGAATTTGAACTGTCGTTCATTGTGCCGCGCGACATCAATTACAGTTACGGTTTCGGAAAAATCAGCTATTATGCCTGCTCGGATGATGGCCGGCCAGCTACCGGCTCATTCACAAAACTCATCGTGGGCGGTTCCGTACATAGCGAAACAGACTATACGGAAGGTCCTGAAATACGGCTGTTTATGAACGATACACAATTTCGCGACGGCGGTATCACCGACCAGAACCCCAAACTGATCGCTTTCCTGCGGGACGAAACCGGCATCAATACTTCCGATGAGGGTATCGGGCATCAAATTACGGCCAGATTGAGTAACGACCCGTCGAAAGTGTACATCCTGAACCGGTACTACGAGGCTGACATGAGCGTCTACAACAAGGGAACTGTCAATTACAGATTCTCCAATCTGCCCATTGGCGACTATGAACTGTGGTTTACCGCATGGAACCTGCAAAACAACTCATCGCAGGCAAGCATCAGATTCCGCGTAACCCGATCGTCGATGCTGCAAATCGACAAGCTGTACAATTATCCGAATCCTTTTGCCGGTCATACCCGTATTTACTTTGAGTTTAACATGCCCGATACGGAAATCCTGGCTGAATTGCAGGTATTTGACATGTCCGGACGGTTGTTGCGCTCGATGAAACAATCATTGTTTTCGACAGGCTACACCTCCGGCGAATTTGAATGGGACGGACGCGACGCCAACGGTGGCCGGATGGAAGCGGGTATTTACCCGTACCGGGTGATTCTCCGCACTGATAAAGGACAGGAGGTGTGGCAGTCATCGAAAATGGTCATCGGGTATTGAAAAATCAGGGATTACCACCTGACAGTCACATTCACTTTCCGGTTTTTCTTTGTCCAGACGGGAGAAGAAGAAAGAAGATGTTCCATTTCTTTTTTTGCATCTTCACATGAGTAGTTCCTGTATTCAATTTTCGATGGTTTTCCTGTCTCATCGATAAAGAAAGATAGTCTTACGGAAGCGCCCTTTCCGTCGCAAACATTTTTATTCCCATTTTGCTGACACCATGTTTGAAACTCTTTTTCTCCAAACGGTCGTGCGACAGCATCACCTGCGCTGGCTTTGGAACCCGCGTCCGTTAGAGTTCGCTTTCTTTGTGTGCCATATCCCACCACCACTACTTCGCTGAGCGTTGCATTACTTTCCTTGAGAATCACTGTTTGTTCCTCGCCTGAAGTTTTAAATTCATGAGTCTCATAACCGATAGAACTTGCAATTAGTTTTGAAGTGTCAGTAGCCTTTAAAGCGAAATTTCCTTTGACGTCGGTAACTGTTCCGGTCGTTGTTCCCTTTACTAAAATGCTAACGCCGGGAAGCGGCTCTCCGGTTTCGTCAACAACTCTTCCCTGAACAGCCGGCATTTTCTGTTCGCTTGTTGGCAGGGATTTTGCGGAACTTTCAACTAAAATTTCATCAGCAACAAATTCGTGAACAATTGCATCAGCAACAGCAATTTCATGAACGTCAGCAATATCAGCAACAATATCAGCATCAGTTTCAAAAACTTCCAAAGATTCTTTCAATGCCGGAGTTGCCAACGTTTTTTGAAGCGCCGCCGGCATTTCCCGTTGCAGCTCCTTCATTTGTACCGGTTGCGAAGTCATAGAATCATCCGTGATGACGTCCTCATTTTCATCAGGTTGATTCATAGCAATGATGGAAGTCGCTTTTTCGGTTCTTTCCAAAAAGAAGTAGGCGCTCATCCCGACCAAAAGCAGAACAGATGCGGCAACTGACCAATACCACAGAGTTCTGATGCGGTGATGAGTTGCGACAGGACGGGTAAATTTCCTTTCCAATCGTTCAATGATGGGAACGTGGTCGCCTGCCACAGCGTCGAAACCGTCTAACGCATCCTGCAGGAAGGGGTCGTTCATGGCTTCGCGTTCTAACCGGTTGGCTTCTTTTCCGCGACGGTTGCCCTGTATGTAATCTTTCAGACGCATATCAATTTTTTAACTTTTTTAGAATACATATTTTTAGATTACGTTTTCCGTTTTGGATGTAACTCTTTACTTTGTTCAATGCAAATCCGGTTTTTTCAACAATATCGGCGTATGAAAAATCTTCAAAAAAGAAGTGAACAACGCATAGCCGCTGTTCCTCCGGAAGCGTGGTCAGACAATCATTCAGGGCATCCTCTTTTTGCCTGTCTTCGTCCGCATCTATTAGATGCTCAAACCCGTCCGATTCCATAATTCTGTCGTCGATTTCTTCAAAAATTTGACTTTTCTCTTTTCTCAATGTCTGTAAACAGTGATTTTTTGCCACGCTGTAGAGCCACGTTTTGAAGTTTTCGATTTGGTATTTGTGAATTTTCCGGGTCAATTCTTCGTAGATATTGTTTACGGCGTCTTCGGCGTCTTCTGTTTTTCGCAGATATTTTAAACACAACCCATATACAAGCGGAATATATCGGGAATAGAGTTGTCCCAACAATTCCTGATTGGACGTTTCGACGAATTGTTTCAACAATTCATCGTCGCTCCGGTGCGTATATGGTAATTTTCTGTCCAATCAATATTACAAATAATTTCCAATAATATAAAGCGGCGTATTTGTCATCCAACTCTCTTTCCGATAATGTAAAATTTGAACATTACAACGCTTTATTTGGGTTATAATAACATTGCAAAAATACATTTTTTCCGACATAAAAGACATGATACAAATGTTTTCTGTACAAGTCACGTCACACAACGAAGTGGCGGCTTCGCAAAGCAACGGTTAATACTAAACGTTCTGCGGGCTACTGCCGTTCATGTTCGCACTACTCTGAAGCAATTTGTTGTCGTGATTTGGCTGGCATTCAATCAGGCATTTTTGTTTAGATTTTAGATTTACGATTTTAGATTTTACATTGATTTTGGCATGCAGATAACACAAGATGATACAGATTTCCGCAGATTTTTTTTGATGGATGATCTGCGAAAATTCTTTTGATCTGCGTTATCGTGCTGTTTGATCTTTGAAGTTCTCAAATGCGCATTGGTGTCAATTCTTCCGATGTACTGTTCGCCGGCGGCAATTTTGCGGATGACCTGTTCAAATTCATTCACTTTAGCCTGCCGCTTGCCGATGAAGCCGTTGATGCCGGCTTTCATCATGGATTGTACAATCGGGCGGGTGTCTTCGTTTGCTATGGCAAAGATTTTCATTGCGGGATACGTTTTTCGCAGGCGTCGCGCTACGTCCGCACAGTTGTTGCTGTCGGGCAGGTTGACGCCCACCAGCGCGAGGTCAGCCGGAGTGCCGGCGAGCAGCCTGAAAAAGTCGGATCCGGTTCGCGCAACACCCACTACGCTGAAGTCGGGAAGGGTGGTTATGAAGTATTTTAAACCTTCGCTATACATCGGGTGGTTTTCCAAAATGATAATACGAACCATGATGATTTTAGATTTACGATTTTAGATTTACGATTTTAAAATTTGCTGCAAAATTACGGGGTAAAAAAATGAAATGCACCCGTATTTATACTGGTTTTTTGATTTACGATTTTAGATTTACGATTTTAGATTTGGCATGCAGATAACACAGATGAAACGGATTTCCGCAGATTTTTTTGTTCTGTGAGTGCGTTGCGTCATTGCGAGGAACGAAGCAATCTATGACGGGGAAATGGGTAATGGATTGCTTCGGGCGTTGCCCTCGCAATGACGGCGTGCGTTCGTGTATTTCGACCAAATTCGACCGGTTCGACTATTTTCAATTTTCAATTCTCAATTTTCAATTCTCAATTTTCAATTTTCAATTTTCAATTGACCTTCAGCATCCTCTTACGCCGCCGCCTCCGCCGCCTCCGGAGTAACCGCCTCCTCCGCAGCCAGAACTACAATCGCTTGATTTGCAAATATTAATGAAAATTTCTGCGTTAAAAACAGACGGATAAAAAACCAGTATAAATACTGGTTCATATTATTTTTTTTCGCTATATTTTTGCGGCGTGAATTAAATATTAAAAATAGAGTAATTAATTAAAAACAAAAACAAATGAATTTAAGAAGTTTTTCCGGAGTAATGGCGGCGATAGCCCTCATGCTCACAGTAAGTTTCAGCGCACAGGCGCAATTGGGCGGAGCCGTGAACCGCGCCCGTAATGCCGTTCAATCGGCAAGCGGAACTGCAAAGGAGGAGGAGAAAACCGCTCCCGCAGTACAGCAGCAGAACGCCGTTCCCGAAGTACAGCAGCAGAACGCTGCTCCAGCAGTACAGCAGCAGAATGCCGCTCCCGCAGTTCAGCAGAACGCCGCTTCGCTGACAGACCAAACGGTTTATCCGACCGACTCCGACGAAGGAGTAGTTATCAACGGCGTGAAATGGGCAACGCGCAATGTCGGCGAACCCGGTAAATTTACAGCCAATCCTTCGGAAGCGGGGATGTTTTATCAATGGAACAGAAAGGTTGCCTATAATGTTACCGATATAGACATCCGAAGCGGTTGGGATAAAAGCCTTCCTGCCGGCAATACTTGGGAAAAATCAAACAGCCCTTGTCCTGCCGGTTGGCGTTTGCCTACTTTAGAAGAAATACAAACACTGTTAGACTACGACAAAGTGGAACGTGAATGGACTACTTTGAATGGCGTAAAAGGCAGAAGGCTTACCGATAAAGCCACCGGTAATTCTATTTTTATACCTGCGGCAGGCGGACGCAACGAATTAGGTACGCTCATCCACGAAAATCGTAACGGATACTGTTGGAGCAGTACCGTAA